>VYLJ01000066.1_pt1 | contig 24736 bp, 17 predicted proteins | sample 5114331 | NCBI WGS metagenome assembly VYLJ01 (sample SAMN12291791, study PRJNA351875) | freshwater metagenome | isolation source: freshwater lake | place: USA: Michigan, MSU2 Lake | collected 2011-08-16
TATCCCTGTTTTATCCGTGATGTGGATAAACTTTTTGTCTTCTGTTAGTTTCCAACCAGAAGTTTTGTACTCGACAGACCTTGAAAATTTTTTGAATTTAGGATAGCCTTTTTTTGCCAAACCCCTTTGACAATTGTCGTAGAAACGGGATATAGAAAACCAAGCTCTTTCGGCACTTGCTTGACGAGCCATAGAGTTGAGTTTACCAACAAAAGAAAATTCAGGAATATTAGATAATTCGGTAGTTAGCCTACACAAAGTAGCATAGTTAACCTGATCTTCTTTGGTAGAGTCCATCCAAAATCTTAGACATTTGTTCCGAATAAACTGTCCCACCCTGATAGCCTCTTGAATGGCTATCTTTTGGGAAGGATTGACTTTTAACTTAAACTCTATGACTCGCATCGATTCGACCTCTCAATGTGTTAAGTAGGGAGGCACAATTATTTGTAGGATGGGTTAGCGGTAGCGTAACATGAGCAGGCGTTGGGTTTCATGCTTCAACCCAACCTACGTTCATCTTATATTTAATTCCACCCGAGTATAGTAATTCATTGTAAAAAGTGTCAAGAGCATAAAAACTAATTATTTTAAGACTCGTAGAGCCACTTTTAATCTCACCGTACATATAGTTCTTGTGACAAAATATCATCGGAAAGTATTCCAGAAAAAGCATTTAGAGTTTTTGAGAATAGTTTTTCAAAACATAGCTGAGAAATGGGAGGCGAAGGTAATAGAGATTAACGGAGAATCAGACCATGTTCACATTCTTTTAACTTACCCCCCTCATAAACTGTTAAGTAGTCTAATCGCTAACTTAAAATCAACTTCTTGCCAGCTGATGTGGGATAACTTTTCAGACCACTTGAAAGAGATATATGGTCAAGATAAGAGAATTTTGTGGACAGGGGCATATTTTGTGGCTAGTCCGAGGGTTCCTTCAAACCGACATTTAAGGTAAAAATTAACAACCACAATCAGTGATCAGTAATCAGTAATCAGTCATCAGTAATCAGTGATCAGTAATCAGTCATCAGTCATCGGTAATTGGATAATATCTTTAGGCCTTTTTGAGATCAAACAGTGCCGGGCCTGGGAGTGAGCGGGGGGAAAATTGGGGGGACTTTTTCCCTGAAAATTAGGTAATTGACTTCCTAAAAATGGATAAAACCCCACACCCCACATCCTACCCCTAGGAAAAACTTTTTGCCGCAAACTCTGATGGAGGAGAGGCCGTTATTTTTTGGCGGTTTTAACACAATCGAGGGTACGGACGATGGCGGCTGCTGCGTAGTTACGACGGGCGGGATCATTTGGTACAAAAGCACTACCCTGTTCGTTCAAGGGAGAGGCCACACCGCAAAATCCCGACATCTGGGTAATTAAACTGGCAGCCCAATGACCGGAAGTATCGGAAAAATTGACGGGGGTTTTAGTTTGGGCTAAATCGGGGGCTTGTTTTTGCTGAGTTTTCAGGTAGGTGGCGGCCTGTTTGAGAATCGCCATCAATTCGGCCCGGGTGATGGGGTCGGTGGGACGGAATTCGCCGTTAGCTTTGCCGGCAACAATACCATTGGCCCGGGCCCATTGGATTTTTTTGGCACTCCAGCGCGTCGCTTCTACGTCGTTAAAACTGCCGCTGCCGGGGGGAATATCTTCTAGGTTAATTTTGGTGACAGTTCCCATCCCTTCAATAATCATCGAGACGAATTGTTCCCTGGTGACGGGATTTTCGGGGCGGAAGGTGTTATCTTCTTTAAAACCGGCCACTACCCCAAGCGCGATCGCTTTTTCAATCTCAGTTTTATAGATATCGCCGCTAATATCCTGGAAACTAGCCCCAGAACTGGGGGGAGGAGTGGTTTCGTTGATGGGCGGTCTCCCGGTGGCTGCGAGAACTTCCGCTTCTTTGCCGCTAAAGTAGAAGTGGCCTAAACTTTTGCCTTGGAAAGTACGACGGCTAAATCTCCAACCCGGTTCGAGGATAATTTTCATAAATCCTGTTTGCATTCCTCGGGTTCTTCCCACCACTAATTCCGGTCGGCGGGCATCCCGGGGGGTTCCCACTAAGTATAATTCGCCATTGCGTTCCACAATACGCAGGATGTAATCTAGCCCAAAATCCCGGCCATCCAGACGGATAGAATAACCATTACTATCGGTGGCGCGGCGACAAATGCCGGTAAAGTCAAAGTTGAGGAGTAGAGGGTCGATCATGACGGGATTTGAGCCGCTTTCGCTCCAACACTTCTGTTTTCCCTGGATTTGTTCCAAGACTAGCAGGTCAAATTTATTACCTCCGTAGGGACGAGCGATCGCTACTACCTGGGTCTGCTCGATGTCCTGTTCGTCAAAGTTGGCCGCTGGTGTGGCAGTTATGCCCAAGGTCATTAGGGCGGTTAGGGCGATCGATAATCTGGCTTTCATAATCTTTAATCTATAAGACGATTTTTGCAGTAAAAATAGACGTGCTAATCCCAATATTCTATGACTGAATGCTTCCGGTCGTTGTTCCAGACTGCGCCGGATTGTTGTCTGTCCGCACAAGTTTTCTCTCAATCTTCAATTTCCGAACCTATTTATCCTGGCAATATTCTGATGGAACTGGTGGGTTGATCAATATTAATTCGGTTAGCTGTTGAAACTGGGGAGATTTTGGCGAATTGTTGAAAATTTTAGCCAGCCATTCGAGTCTTAGGCTAAGATGGGGAGAGAGGCTTTTAATTGGCCGCAGCCCTTGACTTCCTCACAGGATTTAAGCCCAATAATTGCCTAAAAAATGGCAATTAATCGATTGAGGGCTATCAGTGCCGCGGTGAATTATCATAGTTCATTAGCTCTGGTGAGCCATTTCCCTTTCTTTGGTGTGTGTGAGGTAAATAATTATGAGTAACTCCCCCGGTGATCCTTCTTCCCGTCCTAATCTTTTTCTGAGTATCGGTCGATTTGTCCGCCAGCCTTCTACTTTAATTGTCGGGGGAATTACTCTCCTAGGAATTACCTCCCTTGGCTATTTTACGACTCGTTATTTAGTTTATGAACGTCTAACCCCAATTTTAGACAATATCTTCAGTGAAATGCTGCACAGACCTGTCAGGGTAGGTAAGATAGAGGGCTTTTATTTTAATCGCATTCGTATCGGTAAATCGGAAATTCCAGCTACGGCCAATTCTGCTGATAGTTTATCTATTGATGCGATCGAATTGGGATTAAATCCACTGCCCTTACTTTTAGGTCTGCCGCTGCCGGTTGATGTCAAGTTAATTAATCCCAGTATTTATCTCGATCAGGATAAAAATGGTCAATGGCTCGATAATTTAGAAAAAATAGCTAGTAACTTTGATCGGGAGGCACCCATTAGGTTAAATCTGGGTTTTCAGGTGGAGAAGGCAGCTATTAATATCCAACCCTATGCCCTGAAAAAACCGATAGAAATTAAGGCCGATGGTCAAGGAAGATTTATTGATAATCAAAGGCAGCCTCTCACCTACGATTTCAGCGCAGAAATCCTCAAAAGTCAAGTAAAAATTCAAGGAGAAACGGCGTTAAAAACGGGTGAAAGCCTAACTAATCTTCAGATCGACCGTTTAAACTTAAGTGAACTATTAACTTTAATTCCTAATCGCAATTTTCAATTAAATCAAGGACAAGTAAATGCTAATATTGCTCTCAATATTCCCAGTTGGGCAAAGCTAAATCAAAGTCAAGGTAATGGCAATTTTCAGGTGACGGAAGTAGCGGGAAAATTCCAACCTTTCCAGTATCCAGTTAAGCTAACAACTAAGTTAAATTTACAGGGAGACAAAGTATTAGTTGAACAAGCGACCGCAACTATTGGCAAGATTAAAACTGAGGTGAGAGGAGAAGTAAATTGGCAAACTGGTTATCATCTCAATGTCGCTCTAGAATCGGTGGATTTACAACAACTTTTAAGAATTATTTATCTGCAATCACCTCTAGATTTACGGGGAGAAGCACGCTCTACTTTTCAAGTGACGGGAAAACTAGATCAACCTCTAATTAAAGGAACCGTTAGCAACAGCAAACCGATTATTTTTGAGCAAATTCCTATTCAATCAATAACCAGTAATTTTCAAACAAATCTCAATCGTCTTAATTTAGATAAAATTCAAATTAAACCCGTCGCAGGTGGAGAAATTAAAGGAGAAGGAAAATTACAGTTAAATATTCTGCAATCCCTGCAAAAAAATCAACCTCTTGACGGGACAAAAATGCCAATTAATTTGAATTTACAAGCCAATTTTCCCACGAGAAAAATTTTATCTCAACTGGCAACAATTCCCGCTAAAATTAATATAAACGATCTGCAAGCTAATATTAAAGCTAGGGGTAGTTTAGGACTGCCACAATTATTAATTAATTGGCAAATACCCAGGGTTAATCGGTCAGGATTAATTAATGTTGCCGGGGAGGGCAAAGTATTTTTAGGGGGCAACAAAATAAATTTAACCGATACGGTCATTAAAACAAATGGCGGCAAACTACAGGTTAATGGTAATGGTGATTTTACCAGCAAATTAGTCCAGGCAAAAATCACGGGCAATAACTTTTTATTGACTCCTTTTGTGCCTCTTGTTTGTCAATATTTAGATAGTATTTGCCCCTACCTAGAAACCTTAGAACCCTTAAATTTAGAGACAGCTAATATTCAATTTAGTGGCAAAATTGACCAACTTAATATTAATACTTTAAACGGAGTTGCTAACTTAAGAATTAGCGGTAAACAAGGCACAATTTTAGTCAATAGTCAAGTATTGCAAGGAAATCTTCAGGCTAACGCTTTCTTAGCGGGATTGCCGATTAATTCCCTATTGCCTAACTTACCAACCCAGGTTAAATTACTGCGATCGCAAATTAATTTACAAGGTTATTTAGGGGAATTAATAAATAATAAAAATAATATTTTCAGCAGTTGGCAAGGTCAAGGAAATCTGGAGTTATTAGTAGATAATAATCCTTTAATTGCCACAGCCAAACTGAATCGAGGTTTGATGACAGGTACAGTTAATACCAGTGGGATTAGTCTCAATAATTTTACAGAAAATTTAACGATTCCCGTCAGTTTAGGCAGGGCAAAAATCAGCTTTGCTGGCAGGATAAATTCTCTGATTAGCGGTACTTTAACGGATTTACAAACTTGGCGCGGAGAGGGAGATATACAGTTATTTGTCAATAATCAATCCCTAAAAACTACCGCCCAACTGGAAAAAGGTATTTTAAGCGGTATGGTTAATACAGCTGGCATTAACTTAAATCCGTTTTTACCCAATATAAATATTCCTGTTAGTCTAGGGAAAACCCAAGTCAATTTCACCAGTGCAATCAATAATTTACTAGCGGGAAAAATCCCTAATTTGTCCACCGTCAATGCTAGGGTAAATACTCGGTTGTTAGTGGATAATAATCCGATTAATACTGATATTCAGTTAAACAACGGTATTTTTAATATTCTCGGTAGCTTAGAGAATTTTCAGACTAATATTCCCATACCGTTGCATATTTCCCAAACCAGGTTTCAAGCAGCAGGAAATGCCCAAACTATTTTCGATTCCCTGCAAGAAAAACGACTCAACTTAAGCAGTATCAAAGCAGTTTTTAACTCTCGTATTAATCTAGCTAAAGGAGAAATTAAAGCTAAGGCACAACTGAATAATAATTTCTGGCAAAGTGATATTATTGCCGCTAATCTCGATCCCGCTGCCGTACTAAGACAATTACCAGCAATAAAATCAATCTCGATTCCAAAATTAGATTTTAGTGCCAATTTAGCGGGAAACATTAAAGAAATTTGGCAGGGAGTAACACCGATTCAGGTTAATAATCTTTCGGCACAGTGGGGAGAAAATAGCTTTGATGTGCGAGGAAATATTCTTTTAGCTAATCTTATCAGTCAACCCGATATCGCTGAGGTTAACTTAAATCTACAGGCAAAAACCGACCTTGCTACTGTACCGCTAACTCAGATTATATCGCTTTTACCGATCGATCCTCGTTTGAAACCCAGAGAATCGACACTGACAGGGATCGGAGAATTTCAAGGACAAATCACAGGAAAAAATCTCTTAACTGCTTGGCAAAAAGTGGGAAATATACAAATCAAAGGAGATATAAATTTAGCGAATTTTAGCATTAATGATCGACCCTTTGAACCTATCTTAAAAGGAAGTATGCAAGCAGGAATCGGTCAAAATATTAGTTTAAATCTGCGAGGAAATCAGGACATTATTGACCTAACTTTCGATCCTTGTCAACAAAATAATTGTCTGCTGCCCTATCTTCCCTTAGGGATAAATATTCGCCAAGCTTTTGGAAATAAAACTCCTTTTTTAGCAACAGCTAGACGAAGCGGCGAAAATTTAAATGTTCAGATTGCCGATTTTCCCCTAGAAATCCTGAAAATATCTCCCACGGCAGCCTACAATGTTCCAGGGATTATTGCTGGACAAGTGAATGCTAATCTAGACATCAATTTATTTAACTTACAGGGACAGGGACAACTAGAGATTAACCGACCTAGTTTAGGTAACTTAATCGGGGAAAAATTAACGGCAAATTTGGTTTATCGGGATTCTATAGTTCAACTGCAAGAAGGTAGTTTACAAGCGGGTGCAAGTCAATATAATCTGCAAGGTTTATTTAATTGGCAAACCCAAGCAATAGAAGCTAAACTCAGGGTAGATCAAGGTTATATTCAAGATTTATTATCAGTTGCTAGTATCTATGATTTAACCAGTTTAATCAACCTTTTCTCCTCCGAGAGTAACCAGGCTATTCAACTTAGTCCCCTAGGAGTAGGTGACTCCGAAGCTTCCCTAGCACAACAGGTAAATTTGCGGGCAAAAATTGAAGAAATAATCCAGCAATTAGCAAGGGAAAGAGGGGTAGTCGGGATACCTTCTGAACTAGATTTTCGCGGCCGTTATCAAGCAAATATAGCCTTAACTGGGACTTTAAAAAATCCCGATCTTACCGTACAATTTCAGGGCAATAGATGGGAATGGCGACCCCAAAGACCGACGGTAAATATTGTTAACTCTCTGGGAATTGTCACCACCGATACCCAATTAATTCCGATTGATGAAGTAACAATTAATCTTAACTTAAATCGTCAGTTGCTCAGGATAGAACCGATTAGATTAAAGTCACGAGATTCTTCCGTATTTTTAGCGGGTGATTTTTCCCTAAACAAAGTAGAGGGAACTTTTGCCGTGGAAAATCTTTCTCTGGATCTCTTGAGAAATTTTGTGCAGTTTCCCTTGGATGTATCTGGTAGTCTAAAAACTCAAGGACAAATTGCAGGAACCTTATTAAATCCTCGTATTCAGGGTAATTTTGCCTTTATTGACGGTGCAATTAATGCCCAAAATATTAATCAGGATATAATTGGTTTATTTACCTATAATCAGTATCGTTTTGATTTGCGGACAACCTCCTCCGAATCAATCCAAATCTATGCCAGCATTCCCTATCCTCCCTTACCGGGTAATGATCAATTAAAAATCCAAGCAAAATTGGGAACCGATGCAATCAAATTAATCGAAGCTATCAGTCAAAACACCATCGAATGGGTTAACGGTGAGGGAGAGGTAGTTCTTTCAGCGACGGGAAGATTAGATATAAAAGAGGGCTTAAAAATCAAAGATTTAGAAGCAAATGGTATAGTTACTCTCGATAATGCCGCTATCCGCAGTGTTGCTTTTCCAGAGATTTTAACCGTAAATGGCCGCATTGGTTTAACCCCTGAAAGCTTAACAGTAGAGGAATTACAAGGCTCGATCGCTGACAGACAAATTTCTGTGGTGGGAGTTTTACCTTTCTTTAAAGCCATCAAAAATAATCCTAATCCCTTAACAGTTAATATTCAAGAGGGAGATATAGCAATTAATGGTCTTTATCGGGGATTAATTGCTGGGAATGCCATGGTAACGGGAACAATTCAGCAACCAATTATCGGGGGGAATGTGCGTCTTTCTAGGGGTAAAGTTTTTCTTCCTCGCACCGCAGAAATTAATCAAGAAACGGATAAACCAGTGAGTCGCTGGCTGCAGCCTCTCAACATTCCTCAGACGACAAATATTACTCCAGTTTTAAATAATTTCCAAGTGTCTTTAGCAGGATTATCAATCGAGCAAGAACCTTTGTATCAATTTGATTTTAGTGGTGCTTTAACCTTGAACGGTCCGCTCACTCCACTGGAGAAATTACAAACTAATGGAGTGATTAATCTCGAGCGAGGACGGGTTAGTTACATCGATACTCGTTTTCTTCTTAACCGACGCAATCAAAATGTTATTGTTTTCGATTCTAGTCGCGGGTTGGGACTTTTTAATCCCTTTGTTGATATTCAACTGCGAACAATTCTCAGCGAATTTTCTCAATCTCGCGATTTTGCTATCTCCCGTCCGGGGGGGGATTTTCCTAGTAATGAAATTCCCGATGATAGCCTCAATCGCATTCAAAGGATTGATGTCACCCTCAGCGTTGAAGGGGAATTAAACCGCTTGCTACCAAATTTAGGACGTAATATCAATGAAGTGTGCCAAATTCGTCCCGATAGTCCACCTTTTCCCCTAGAGGAAAACTATACAGATACAGAATTACAAAAAGCTGCTAATTGTTTACAAGCAGTGGCTTTTGCTAGAGGTGAAGATGAGGGATTGCTTAATACTCCCCTAGTTAAATTAACCAGCACTCCCCCCCGCAGCCAAGGGGAAATCGTTCGACTTTTGGGGGAACAATTGCTGTCGGTTTTTAATGGTTTACAGGGGAAAAATACAGAACAATTAATTCAATTTGGAGTGGTTCAGTTGGCGATTCCCCTCTTAGCTCAAGGAGTCGTGTATGATGTGGAGAATGCGGTTAGTAATGCGATCAGGGCAACGGATTTTAATATTCTTCCCAATTTGGAAACCGTCTATCGAGTCAATTCCCAGTCTTTTATCCGCTTTTCCTACGATTACAATTTGAATGAGTTTACCGTCCGCTATCAAACTCAATTTTAAAGTAAGATTGAGAGATATAGCAGAATTCAGAAGTTAGGAGACAAGGCAAAATTAGGTTATACTTTATCCTGAGAATCAACCGGATAGGTAGATAGAAAATAAGAAATATTATTTTTTGACTTTTTACTTTTGACTTTTTACTTGATATTCTATGATTATTCGCGAGGCTAAAGAAACAGATTTACCAACAATTATCGAGATTTATAATGCTGCTGTTCCCACTCGCAAGGCAACCGCAGATTTAAAGCCTATTTCCCTCGAAAGTCGGCGAGAATGGTTTAAAAAGCACGATCCTGAACAGTATCCCATCTGGGTAATAGCGATCGAAGGTCGGGTGGTGGGTTGGCTGAGTTTACAGATGTTTTATGGTCGTGTCGCTTACCAAAAAACGGCAGAGGTTAGTTTATATATTGCCCCCGATTATCAAGGTCGTGGAATCGGTAAATTATTAGTAGAATATGCCCTGAATCGCTGTCCCAAATTGGGTATATCTAATCTTATCTGTATTATCTTTGCCCACAATCAAGCCAGTATTCGTCTCTTTGAAAAATTCGGCTTTCAACGATGGGGTTATTTACCTCAAATTGCCGATTTAGACAATTTTCTGGCTGATGTGGTCATTTTAGGCAAAAAAGTCGCTTAAATAGACAATTTTCCCCATAGCTAGACTATAATTCTAGACTTAATTGAATATAAGCATTTTCCGGTTCGCCTAGAGATGGTTTCTGGGGGAGAGAAAAGAGATAGTCCTCATACCAAATCTCAGAACTTCCCGCACATTTTTCATCTCTAAATAACCATTGTTGAAACACTTGTTCTCTACCATCCTGAGGGGCAACAATCTGATAAACTTTTAGAGATTTTTTAGCAATTCTCTGGCTGCCCTTGCTGGTTAATTCATAACCTAACAAGTTCAAACAATTACGAATAATCGTCAGAGGACGGGAAGTATTAGAGAGGTTAATCTTGGTGATAGTTTTAATCTCGTTGCGGTTTTTAATGGCGATTTCGGCCATTTTTTGTAAATCGGCATCATGATTAGTTAATTCTCTTTCAGGGTTAGCTAATAATACGGGAATTCCTAACACTTCTAACGTCCCGATGATCACTCCTAATTGACTACCATTAAAATCGGGAATAAATAAACTTCCGTGGCCTGATTCTATCAGTTTACGGGCAATTAAAGCATCTCGATCGCACAAAAATTGTCGCCCAATTGTCAAAAAGTAATGTAAGCGTAGTTCTTGATACCATCCTTGATCATCTTTAATCACTAATTGCGGTGTGACGGGGATTCCATAGCGTTTATATAGGTCATATTTCCTGAGAATTCGCCTTTCTTTCACTGACTTAATTAACTGTTTTTTTAGCCAACGATATTCTGATTCCGTGATCTCAGAAGCGCTGGCAATTGCCTCGCATTCAGAACGATAATTATGTTCCCTAATTTCTTCAATTGCTTCCGTTAACTGATTATTTATTTCTAGTTCTTCTTCCTGATTCCGTTCTTTAATTCTATGACCTTCTGCTTGTAAAATACCTAGAATTGACTGACGATAATTAAGCATATAAGCATTTACTCGCACAGCCATTTTTGCCCAGCAGAGGAGAGATTCCGCTTGAAAAGTTGTATCTAAATCCTCCAGAGATTCTAAATCTGACTGGTGTAATAAGCGAATATTAACCTCCGTTAATCGGTGTCCAGAGGTGAGAAGTTTGGGGATAGAAGTGGAACCATTACCCACCTGATTAAATCCGTACACTGCTGACCAAATATAACGAGGAATATTCTCTCTAATTCTCCCTAAAAATTGAGCGATAGAAGTGGGAGTTTGAATTCCCTGTGCTAAACACCAAACCGAGGTAAAGTGTTGCTGAATATCAATACTAATTCCCGTTTCGATCGCAGGACTAGCTAGAACTATATCATAGTTAAGCAACAATTGATTTAAATTGCCAATCGCTTGATAAGCATCGTGACTAGAATCTGGCAATGACTCTGAATCTATCCGCAGAATTTTCTTCTGAGGGAATTGCTTTCTTAGATAAGATTCTAGGGTAATTGTCCCCCATTTGCTGGTTAATTTTTGTGCCGATAGACAAACAAAAGGTTTTCCTCCCTCTTTAATATGTTTAACTAAATCCTTAACTAGCTGTTGGGGAGTATTATCAGAGTAGTTATAAACTTGCCAAGCTTGCTGATAATTAGGTTTCCACTCGTTACTAATCAAGAAAGTTTCTAGTTTAATAGCCGCTAAAGAAGTTAGATATTCTAGGGAAATATCACTTAAATCAGCATCAGCAACTAAGACTTTTCCGCCACTGCTGACCACAGTTTGTAGCAGAGACTTTAAAGACTTTAAAATTGCTACTCGATTAGCTTTACAAGTATCCCCATTTAACCCATGCCATAGGACTTGTTCGATCTCATCGATAATAATCATAGCTTCTTGCCAATCTTCCGCTTGAAATTTAGCTTGTGATTGGGGATGGAGAGAGTCAATACATAAACCATAACCGTAAATTTGTGCCGCAGGATTATCACTAATTTTGCTGATATAGTTTAAACCAAAGCGTTGACATAGCTCCTCTACCAGTTTGACTCGATGACCAATAACTAAAACTTTTTGTTGATTGGCAATAGCCTGTTTAACTATCTTAGCTAAAAACTCAGTTTTTCCTGTACCTTTAGCCGATTTAATCGCCATTAACTGCGCTGATGTAGGGATAGCAATATCTGGCAAGTAACGGCTATTTAACTCTAGATGAGGTGGGAGAGTTAAACTATTTAAACTCGCTGCCTTCCAAATTTCCCAAGAGGTAGCTTTTTGATAGACTTGTTGGAAGTAATCTTCTCCTCGATTGATTAGTAAATCATCCACCCCTTTACCGTCAGCAGCATCCCAAGTAACTACCTTTACCTGACAGTTAGCCTGACTGAATAGATAACCCATTCTCTGTAAAGCTAAATTAACCGCTTCTTGGTTCTTTGGTTTAGTTTCTTGATCAAAAACTAGATAAATCTTTCGTCCTGAATTAGCTAATTTTTCTAGCTGCGGAATTAGATGAGATTTGCCGATTCTTCTACCTAATTCGTCCTTGGGAGTACGATAACCATTGTGAATTCCGGGTAAGGCAATTGCCACATAACCTGCTGTTAGTAATGCCCCCGCTTTTTTCGCTCCTTCCGTAAGACAAATAGGTATCTCTGGATGTTTAATTACCCAGGACCAAAAACCGAGATCCTCTTGCTTATTATCCACTTCTTCAGTTAAAATATTAATACTGATATGCTGGGCTATCCTTTGCCAAATTTTCAGGGGAACCCGCAAAGCAAAGACTCCCGTAGGGGTTTGGGGAGGATGTTCGTACTTAATCGGTTTAGCCTTATCAAAGCTTAAACGGGGAAAATCGGGCTTAAAACAGCCCCAAAGGTCATAATTACCCGTTAATAAGTCAATTCCTGAACACCACCAACCGCCATGACTGATATGATCATAACGCTTGAGAATATCATCCCTAACTCTGCCATCATTGCGTCGCGGTAATTCTTGGGAGTAGAGTAGGTATTCACTGGGAGATAACCCCGCTAAACCGGTGACATTGAGATCGATTAACTCCGCATCCACCCCGCTATCACGCCATTCTTCTAAATATTTCATCCTTGTCCTCTACTCGCTAGACGCTATATATAGCGTTTTTGTCCTATTATTCTAGCGGTAAGCCAATAAATAGCGAAAAGAGAAAATTTACTCTCTCAGAGGTTCTCAGAGGAAATTTGACTTTTAATCCACTCTTGTCTTAAATTATCGAAAAGTTAAGAACAAATAAAGTCTGACCACAACCTCCTCAGCAGTCAAGCAGAATCGGATCAAAAGGATTTTGTCAATCTGTTTTTCCCATCAAAGAATAGTTCTTTTGTCAAGCATACAAAAGAACTGTTTTCTGGGAAAAATCAAGAAATTTTTCCAGAAAATGTCATCCAAAAGACTGTTTTTAGGGAACAAAATAATCCTGGCTATACCATATATAGAGTGATAGGATTATTTAACACGCTAGATGTTGTGTTTTCCCAGAAAATCTGATAGAATACTCTAGTACAAATAGATTAATTTGTCAAGTTTTTTAACGCCGCAATTTTCCAATTATGCAATCAAAGCCCTTGACTACTGCCGTCTCCATTCACAAAAATAACGAAGTAATACCCTTTCGTTCTACCCCTTTAGCTAATATGGGCAGCCATGGAATTAGAGTGATTCGGCGCGATGGTTCCACCACAAGCTTAAATATCGGCAAAATTCGCGACGTGGTAGAGTGGGCTTGTGAGGGCAAAAAAGTCAATTCAATCGCCTTAGAAGCGGGTTTAACCACACGCCTGCGGGATGGGATTACCACTAGGGAAATACAGGATAATTTAATTAATTGCGCTCTAGAAATGTGTAGTCCAGAGGAACCGGATTGGCGCTATGTGGCGGGAAGATTGCATATTTGGAGTCTTTGGAAAGATACCTTAGTAGCCCGGGGTTATCAGTACGGAAATTACGAGAAAACTGTCAAAACTCAAGTTAAAAAGTTGCTATACGACGAAAGGATTCTCATCTATTCCGAGGCAGAATTAAAAGAAGCTGGTTCTTGGATTAATTCCGATTGGGACATCGATTATGATTACGCCGGGGCATTGTTAATCACTAGCCGTTATTTACTCAAAAATGAGTTACCCCAAGAGGCATTATTAACCTGTTCCTTGCTGCTTGCCACTGTGGAAGAACCAGCTAATAGACTCCCCTGGGCGAAGAAATTTTATCAAGCGATTGCTCAAAGAAAAATCTCTCTCGCCACCCCAATTTTAGCCAATTTACGCACTCCCAAAGGTTCCCTAACCAGTTGTTTTATTCTCTCCATTGACGACAGTTTAGAAAGCATTTTCGACGAGATTACTAATGCTGCCCGCATCTCAAAAAATGGTGGCGGTGTCGGGGTGAATGTGAGTAGAATTCGCGCCACTGGTAGCTGGGTAATGGGGAAAGCTAATGCTTCCGGGGGGATTATTCCTTGGATTAAATTACTCAACGATACAGCTATTGCAGTAAATCAGGGGGGAAGACGCGCCGGGGCAGTAACTATCGGTGTTGACATCTGGCATTTAGATGTGCCAGAATTTCTGGAAATGCAGACAGAAAACGGTGATCAAAGACGTAAAGCTTATGATGTTTTTCCCCAATTAGTTATCACCGATGAATTCATGCGTCGGGTGATAAATAAAGCCGAGTGGACATTAGTAGATCCCTACGAAGTTCGCAATAAATTAGGTATAGAATTAGCGGAACTATGGGGGGAAGAATTTGAAGAGGCCTATCGTTTAGTAGAAGCTAATTTAGATCAAGAGATTCTCCTCTATAAAAAAATCAATGCCCGAGACTTATTTAAAAGTATCATGCGTTCCCAAGTAGAAACAGGAATGCCCTACATTGCCTTCAAAGATACCATCAATCGCGCTAATCCTAATAAGCACGATGGCTATATCCCCGGTGTAAATTTATGCACGGAGAGTTTCTCGAATGTCACCCCCGATAAAACTGCCCATTGCTGTAATTTAGTTAGCCTTAATTTAGCCAATATCGACAGGGAAGAAATCGAGTCTAATTGTCAAATCGCTGTCAGGATTCTCGACAATACTATCGATATCACTAATCCTCCCTTTGATAATGCTAAAAACCACAACGATAAATATCGCACTATTGGGGTAGGGGCGATGGGATTGGCTGACTGGTTAGCTAAACGGAAATTATCCTACAATAACCTGTCAGAAATTAGTAATTTATTTGAAGAAATTGGCTATTGGTGTACCTATTCCTCGATGGAATTAGCCAAAGAACGCGGTGCTTATCAAGCTTTCTTGGGTAGTGAATGGAGTCAAGGTAAATTAATCGGAGCAAAACCAGTGGCATGGTTTTTAAATAATGCGGTGCAACCGCAAAGATGGCAACAATTAGCAACAGATATTCAACGATTTGGCATCCGTAATTCCCATATTACCGCCATTGCTCCTAATACTTCCTCTAGTTTGGTACAGGGATGTACCGCTAGTGTTTTGCCGGTTTATAGTCGCTTTTTCTACGATAAATGGGCAAAGGGAACCGTTCCCATCGCACCACCTTTTATTGAAGAAGCTTTCTGGTTTTATTCAGAGAACAAAAATCTCGAACAGCAGCAAGTGGTGAAAGCGATCGCTACTATGCAAGAATGGATCGATACGGGGATTTCTATGGAGTTATTATTCAACCTCAATGAAGGGGTTTATTTCCCCGAAGAACCCAACCGTTGTCTCACTGCCAAAGATATCTTTGATACCCTAGTTATGGCCTGGGAATTGGGGTGTAAAGCGATTTATTATATCCGTACCGTACAAAAGGACAATTTTCGAGAGTCTGACGATAGTTGTTCTAGTTGCGCTAATTAAGGTTAACTTCGGTGGGCAATGCCCACCTTAATTTTTTTACATCAAAGATTAGGACTGATAAAATGAGTTTTATTGATCACCTAATCACAGCTATGGATAAGACTTTATACGAACAGGATTACTATCTCTGGATAGAGAAAACCATATCTTTACTAGAAAATCATCAATTTTCCGATTTAGATTTAGATAATCTCATCGAGGAGATTAAAAGTATGGGTATCGAGGAAAAACATACCTTAACAAGTTTATTGACTAGAATAATCCAACATTTGCTGCAACTCGCTTATTGGCAATCGGAAAGCCAATATAATGCTAATCACTGGAAAGGAGAAATTACTATTTTTAGAATTGATTTATGGGAAGTTCTTGATGATAATCCAAGTTTAAAGTCCTATCTAGAGAATAGTTTTGATAAATGTTATCAGTCAGCCCTTCGTATCCTAGCTAGAAAAATGGGAGTAAAAATCAATACTTTGCCCAGGGAAAAAATTCTCACTCTTGCCCAAGCTTTGGATGATGATTGGTTTCCTGAATATGAGGATAATAATAACTGATGATTTGGTTGGATTATAGTTAATTAAGGTGAGGGACTATGGAAACGAACTTATACGAACAGGATTACTATCTTTGGTTAGAGAAAACCATATCTTTACTAGAAAATCGCCAGTTTTCTGAGTTGGATTTAGAAAATTTAATTGAAGAAATCAAAGATATGTCCAGAAGAGAACGTCAGAAGTTAGAGAGTTTACTAACTAAACTCTTGGAACATTTACTTAAATTAACTTATTGGCAATCTAAGCGCGATTACAATAAAAACAAGTGGCGACGTGAGATTTTAAATTTTCGCATTCAAATAAAAAGAATTATTAGCAACAAAAAGGATGGAACTTATAATACAAACTTAGCATCTTACCTCACCGAGATTCTTGAGCAATGTTATGAGGATGCTTGCCATCTATTTGTCGAAGGTTATGGCATCGATAAAAGACTTTTAAGTGCTACACCTATGGGAGCAATCGACCAAATTTTAGATGAAAATTGGTTTCCTGAGTTTCTCGGAGAGGATTAAGCAATGAAGAGTGATTTATACGAAAAAGATTATTATCTCTGGATAGAGAAAACCATATCTTTACTAGAAAATCATCAATTTTCCGATTTAGATTTGGATAATCTCATCGAGGAGATTAGCGACATGGGCAAAAGCCAACGACAAAGTTTAAAGAGTTATTTGACTCGGTTATTAGAACATTTGCTAAAACTGGTTTACTGGCAGTCGGAATTAGAATATAATCAAAGAGGATGGAAAAATGAAATTCGTAACTTTCGCCTACAAATTCAACAAATTATTGAAGACAGTCCCAGTTTAAAGCCCTATCTATCGGAAATTTTCTCGTCCTGTTATCAAAATGCCCGTAAATTGTTTCTGGATTTATCTGGAATGGCTGAAAATTTGGTCGGTTTAGCTCCAATTTGCACTATAGAACAGGCTTTAAATGAGGATTGGTTTCCTGAAATATCAAAATAATGGGGGATAATTATGGAAAAGAACTTATACGAAAAAGACTACTATCTCTGGTTAGAAAAAACCATATCTTTACTAGAAAATCATCGGTTTTCTGATTTAGATTTAGAGAATTTAATTGACGAAATTAGTAGCATGGGTAAAAGTGAGAAACGAAGTTTAGAAAGTTATTTAACTCGGTTATTAGAACATTTGCTGAAACTAGCTTACTGGGAATCGGAATTAGAATATAATCAAAGAGGATGGAAAAATGAAATTAGGAATTTCCGTCGTGCCATAAAAAGAATTATTGCCGATAGTCCTAGTCTACAGCCTTATCTAATTGAAATTTTTAACAACTCTTTTCAAGAAGCTCGTATTTCTTTGATCGAATTATCTGGAATGGCTGAAAATTTGGTCGGTTTAGCTCCAATTTGCACTATAGAACAGGCTTTAAATGAGGATTGGTTTCCTGAAATATCAAAATAATGGGGGTAATTATGGAAAAGAACTTATACGAAAAGGACTACTATCTCTGGCTAGAGAAAACCATATATTTACTAGAAAATCATCAATTTTCTGCTTTAGATTTAGAGAATTTAATTGACGAAATAAAATCTATGTCTATCAGTCAACAGAAAGCATTAAAAAGCAATCTGATCGTGATTTTATGGCATTTACTAAAATACTTACAAGAGCCAGAAAAACAAACCAGAAGCTGGGCATTAACCCTTTTTGAGCAGCGAGAGAGAATCGAAGAAGATTTAGAAAATAGCCCTAGTCTTAAGAGTTTTTTAACAGAAGACAATTTAAAAAAATGCTATAATAAAGCCAGACAAAAAGCCGCTATTGAAACAGGGATAAACCTAGAGAAATTCCCGAAGGATTGCCCATTTACTTTGGCAGAAGCCCTAGATTTTGAATTTATTCCTAATCAAAATCAAAACATTTGACTTTTTACCGAAAACCTACTATAACCTAAAAGTGCCATAATATCCAAGTAATCATGTCCTTACATTTAGTTAATTCTTGCCATTCGATGCCCATTTCCCCGATCTTCAATCCGGCGGGAGATGATGCGATCGAAAACCGTTCGATCTGGTTTGGTAACACCACCAACCTGATGCAGTTAAACGATGTCCGCTACACCTGGGCGGTGGGTTTATATCAACAAATGCGCGAAAATTTCTGGATTAAATAAGGTAGTCCAGACTAAATCCCCTGAAAACGGTGAAACTCTGTGATCTATCTTGCAAGAAAATTTGTTATAGTGCGTAATATGTATCGCACAACAAAACAAATGGAAAGCAAGACTTGCGCTAAGTGTCATACCACAAAACCGATTTCTGAATTTCACAAAGATAAAAGGCTAAAAAGCGGGACAGTAGCAAGGTGTAAAAGCTGTACTTGTGAATACAAGCGACAGTATTACGCATCAAGCGAAGGAAACGCAAAAATAAAAGCCTACATTGAGCGAAATAAAGAAAAAAGATACACTTACAGTAAACAGTATTCTCAGAAGTACAGAGATGCTCAGTTTAAAAACCAAAAAAAACTTGAGTTTTGCCTCTATAAAGGAGGGTACTGTTCCGAATGTGGATTTGCTGCAACGGAAGACACTATTGCGGCCTTTGATTTTCATCACATCGAACCCTCTGAGAAGGAATATACCCCATCAGATATGTTGATGTTGAAGAAAGAAAAGGTGTTCAAGGAATTAGATAAGTGTATTCTCTTGTGTTCCAACTGTCACAGGATTTTGCACCACAGACAATACCGTGCCAAGCTGCTAGAAAAAAAGCAGAAGGTGTAGAGACTAATGAACAGCAGATCATATCTGACTAAGTAAAGTAGGCAGTAAGCGATTGACTGTCGAAGCGGGGGACTCCTTTGCATAAGCAAAGGATGATGATATAGTCCGATCCATTTGGTGACAGATGGCAGCTTGAATAAAGCGGGTTAGGGGTAGCGAACCTAATTGAACATAAATGACCACAACGCTTAGATATCACTCAAGACGTGACTGAATACGGGCATCTTACCGATGAAGAAAGATATGCTTATGATGGTATTTTATCCTATCTAACTTTTCTTGATTCCGTGCAAACCTGTAATATTCCCCACCTAAAAGGTAGCGTCACTGCGCCAGAAATTAGTCTTTGTATGGCGGAACAAATTTCTCAAGAAGCCATGCACAATCAAAGTTATCAATACTTAATTGAAACAATTATTCCCTCCGATCGCAGAGGTGAAGTTTATGACTTTTGGCGCACCGATAAAGTTCTCAAGGATCGCTGTGAATTTATCGCTAGTCTCTACCAGCAATATATCGATAAACAAACTACTGAAAGCTATTTTATCGCCCTTGTCGCCGATTATTTGCTGGAGAGTTTGTATTTTTACAACGGCTTTATCTTTTTCTATAATCTCGCTTCTCGACAGCTAATGTCCGGTAGTGCTGACGTTTTCAAAATGATCAACCGGGACGAATTAAGTCACGTCCGTTTGTATCAGAAACTTATTCCCGAAGCCATGGCAACTTTTTCCCATTCCGTTGAACAGATTTATGAGATGTTCGATACGGCCGTTAAACACGAATGTCGCTGGACAAATCACATTGTTGGCAACGACATTTTAGGTATTACCGAATACAGTACCGAACAGTACACCAAATACCTCGCTAATATTCGACTGAAAGCGATCGGACTTGAGCCTTTATACAGGGAAGAAAAGTATAACAAAAGTCCCTATAATCATCTGGAACGCTTCTCCGATACCAAAAAAGAAGGCCACACCAAAGCTAACTTTTTTGAAGCAACCGTTACCAGTTATGTTATGTCTTCTGGCTTAACTGGATGGGATGAAATTTAAAATTTACGGGACAAGAATAACCCAATTCCTTACCATAAAGTGGCAATTTTGTCAAATATTTTGACAACTTTTGACCCTCTATTCGCTGGGGTGCAAGGGGCCTTTTGCTCCTTCGACCCCGCTCAACCTTTAACGATCCCTACTGGCATCTCGGTAATTATAAGTAGGGCTGGCTGAATAATGGTAAAACCCTTGTTGGTTAAGACTTTTAGAGTTTTTGTAAATCAAAAAGTGCCAGCCATGGGAGTGATCGGGGGGGAAATTTAGGTACTTTTTCCCTGAAAATTAGGTAATTGACCCCCTGAAAATGGGTAAAACCCTACACCCTACACCCTACACCCACGAAAAACTTTTTGCCGCAAACCCTAATTATGACGATTGCCATCATAATGAATTCTCGCCCCGGCCCATTGTAATTTTTCCTGTAGGGTCTGATAAAAAGAATAGCTTTCCCGCAGGATAATAAATTGGGCGAATTTTTCAGCTTTGGTAACTCCCACCCATTGCCCAGGCCAAATAGAAGTGGCTAAAGCGCCATCCATCCAGAGTTTAGTGTTCAATTCGTAGTCTCCCAGAGGCCAAATACTGACCAGAGATGCCGGGGGAATGACAATCGGCCGACTGGAGAGACTCAAGGGACAAATCGGGGTGACAGCGATCGCTTCCATGCCGGGGTGTATAATCGGGCCATTAGCGGAAGCGGTGTAACAGGTGGACCCCGTGGGAGTAGCCACTAATAGGCCGTCCCCTTGGTACTGATCTACTACTTCCCCGTCCACTTCGATTTCCAGGATCGAGGTGGGCATCCTATCGATACTAGCGGGTTTCACACACATCTCATTCAGGGCATAAAATGCCTCGCTCACTGCCTGGGGGTTTATTTTATCCCCTTCATAGATTCTGGCCGTTAACATCATTCGTTGTTGTACCGCGTAGTGATCGGATTGTAAACGATCCCAGACCCTCTCCGTATCCTGGAAAATCTCAAAAGGTTCCGTTAAAAATCCCAGATGGCCGCCGACATTCACCGCTAAAATTGGAATGTCTTGCTGAGCTAAATAGCGAGCGGCGGCTAAAATGGTTCCATCTCCGCCCAAAACGATGGCGAGGTCGATTTTTTCCGATGCTGAGGCTAAAAATACTGGATAGGGATTATCTTTAAAGCCACTGGGTCCCATTAAAACTTTACACTGACGGGCTTCTAACTGTTTAGCGCATTTTTCCGCCCATGCTTTACTTTGGGGATGGTTGGCCTTATGGGCGATGATTACTTGTTTTAACTGCACGGAGTTGAGACCTTGTTCGGAGGTTCTATATTTTTAACAATAGCAAGACCGGGCAGATCGGGTGAAAAGTAACAGGTAAAAAGGGGGTTGGGGAAGTGGGAAGTGGGGAAGTGGGGGAATTTCAACTAAAACCCCAAAACCCCCCGCAACGCGCACGCAGTGACCACCCTATCTCCTGCCTCTTGCCTCTTGCAAGAGTGCCTCATCTCAACTGGCAATTTAAATACTTAACAGCTTATAATTGTATTAAGATGTGTAACAATTCTCTGGCAAACTCTTGACAAAGGATAACAAATCTGCTCTCCCAAAAAACAGGAAAGGTTTTATTTCTATGACATTAATTCAAACCGCCCAATTATCGCTGGAAACTTCGGCTTTAGCCTTTTTTAAGCAGACAGAAGGACGCTGGCAATCCCAGAGACGTTATTACACCCTCACTCAAGAAACGGAACCCCAAGAAGTTATCAGCGCCATCGAGATTAAATATTTACCCCAAGGCAGCGAACCATTAATTCAACTTGCCCGTTTACATAATCTGGAAGATATAGCTTTATTAGGTGGCACGGAAGTGACTTGGCAAAGTAATTATCTGCGTCCCCAGAGTAAAAAACCCTCCAACGGTTCGACTATATTCGGCATTTTAGATAATATTCTCTATCGCGATCGGGGATTTGCGACGGATAAACCCGTTAGCGCTATTTATACCTTTCCTAACCCCTCTACTCTCTGTCTGAGAACAGAATACGCCGGTTCTGTCTTTGAAGAAGAAATTAAACTCATCGGTCAACAATATCGCACCCGACAAACTATTATCTCTCGCGCCGGTCAAGAATTGATGATCGGTCAATATCTAGAAAAACGGGTCAATTAGTCAAAAAATCGGCGGCTATTCCCAGAATTTTGACCTTTATCCTAGGAATAGGGCTGAAATCAAATCAGCCCTTCCCTTAACTCCCCTTTAAACCGGGGTTAAATTGTCTTGATTCTGACTAGCGAGAAACTTCTCTAATTCCGTAATTGCATCGGCATCGACTTTAGTTTGCATGGGACAGAATTTCGGTCCACACATCGAACAAAACTCCGCCGTCTTATAGATATCTGCGGGTAAAGTCTCATCGTGGTATTCCTTAGCGCGATCGGGATCCAAGGATAACTGAAATTGACGATTCCAATCGAAATTATAACGAGCAATGGAGAGTTCATCGTCACGATCCCGCGCTCCGGGACGATGACGGGCGATATCTGCCGCATGAGCCGCTATTTTGTAGGCAATTAAGCCATTTCGCACATCTTCAGCGTTGGGTAAACCGAGATGTTCTTTCGGGGTGACATAACATAACATCGCCGTCCCGTACCAACCCGCCAGAGCCGCCCCGATCGCCGAAGTGATATGATCGTACCCTGGAGCAATATCGGTGACAAGGGGACCAAGAACATAGAAAGGTGCTTCGCTACACTCCTCCATTTGTTTTTTCACATTAAATTCAATTTGATCCATGGGAACATGGCCAGGCCCTTCCACCATCACCTGTACATCGTGTTCCCAAGCGCGGCGCGTCAGTTGGCCGAGGGTTTTCAATTCCGCTAATTGGGCCGCATCGGAAGCATCGTGGGTACAACCGGGACGCAGGGAGTCACCGAGACTAAAAGAAACGTCATAACGCTTGAAAATCTCGATAATTTCATCGAAATGGGTGTAGAGAGGATTTTGCTTGTGGTGGTGCAGCATCCACTTAGCAATAATACCACCGCCCCGGGAGACAATCCCGGTCAGACGGGTTTTGACTAAAGGCAGGTGTTCGATGAGGATTCCCGCGTGAATCGTCATATAATCCACCCCTTGCCCGGCGTGTTTTTCGATAATATGGAGGAAATCTTCGGGGGTGAGTTTTTCAATATTGCCGTGAACGCTTTCCACCGCTTGATAGATGGGTACAGTACCGATGGGGACAGGAGAAGCATTGATAATCGCAGTGCGAATTTCGTCCAAATTACCGCCACCGGTGGAGAGATCCATCACCGTATCTGCGCCGTATTTGACCGCTAGGTGTAATTTTTCCAGTTCTTCGTTAATATTCGAGGAGTTGGGTGAAGCCCCGATATTAGCATTAACTTTACACTTAGAAGCAATACCGATCGCCATAGGTTCGAGGTTGAGGTGATTGATATTAGCGGGAATAATCAGTCTTCCTCGGGCGATTTCGCTGCGAATCAATTCGGGAGAGAGATTTTCCCGTTTTGCCACATACGCCATCTCTTCGGTAATTATCCCCTGACGGGCGTAGTGCATTTGCGATACATTTGCTTGTCCGCGCCGGGGGGCAACCCATTCTTGTCTCATAATTTTATTTCCTCTGTAAACAGCTTCCCTACGCTGGAATTACCCAGTCTCAGGTTCTAAGGGTCTTTCTCAGCCTGATTGCCTCAGACACCCCTAGCTATGACGGCAATTGTACCACTGTTGAGGACTGAGGAGATAAAGCTTAAGATTGTTGTTTGATTGGGCAGTTAGGCTAAAACCCACTTAGACCCCCTACAATAAACTTCTTAGGTGACGAATACTTAAATTTTCCACAATTGGGAAAAATTAGAATCCGGCCATCTAGAGAATACCCGTCTGGGTTTGAGCCTAAACAAGCTCGAATTATCCGCAAAGCGTCGGGATTTTACGTTTCGGTTTCCTTCCAATCTACGGAATTAGTTCCCGATATGACAGTGGGGAAGACCTGTTTAGGAATTGACGCGGGGATTGAGAGTTTTGTCGCTACTTCACGAGGAGATTTAATCAAAGCCCCTCGATTTTTGTTGAAAGTACAGAGTAAGCTTAAATTGCTACAAAGACGCTTGAAACATCAAGTCAAAGGCTCAAACAATTGGTTAAAACTCCAAGAGAAGATAGCAAGATTACATGAAAAGGTGTCTAATACTCGTAGAGATTGGCACTTTAAACTAGCTCATTATCTTTGTGATATTGCCGATAATATCTTCGTTGAAGATATTAACTTCGTTTCCTGGTCTAGAGGGATCGTTAGAAAACAATCTCTAGATTCGGGCATCGGTAGTTTTATTAACGAGATACTACCGTTTGTTGTTTGGAAACGGGGAAAATAAGTAGCTGGTTATAATTAAATTAAAAATGAATTTTAGGTTCGATCCCCCCTGCCCCCCTTGATAAGGGGGGTGCCGATAGGTGGGGGGATCTGATAACTTTTAACGCCTACCTACTTATTATCTTAAAGTCGATAAAAACGGAACTTCCCAGGATTGTCCTAATTGTGGTGCGATTACCGGCAAAAAAGCGTTATCGGAAAGAGTCCACCGGTGTGATTCTTGCGGCCACATTGAACCGAGAGATACGGCATCAGCGAAGATAATCGAGAACCGAGGAAAAAACGCGGTCGGACTGACCGTGTTAGAAAACGCTTGCGGAGGCGGTCGGTTGGGGGTCGTTCAGTTAAACCTGTTTGATCTAGTCAAGAGCAGTTGACATCCTCGCCGCCCTAAAAGTGCGGCGATTCCTAAACCTCACGATTTAAGTTTCTGCTTCCACCACCGTCGCATACCACAGTTAAAAAACCATGTACTGTCTTACACA
>VYLJ01000063.1_pt1 | contig 24715 bp, 21 predicted proteins | sample 5114331 | NCBI WGS metagenome assembly VYLJ01 (sample SAMN12291791, study PRJNA351875) | freshwater metagenome | isolation source: freshwater lake | place: USA: Michigan, MSU2 Lake | collected 2011-08-16
GAATTTAGAAAAAATATCGGTGAGTATAACGCTTATACGTATTCCTTCATTGGCTATCCAAACAATCTGTGTTTCGTCAATTTCACCATTGGTTCTGGGAACAACATTTCCGTTCTTATCTATATAATCACCGCTTTCATTTTTCTGACCGATGCCCATGTGATGAAGCGCGACCACTTGCCATTGATCATTAAATACGGGGCTACCACTACTGCCTGGCGCTGTATCCGATTGATACCAAATTGCTGTTGGAGTAATTTTTACAAACATATTTTCGCGAATCGACAATTGTTTGTAGTCACCATCTGGGTGATGAATAATATTTAGTAATTCCTCTTTTTCATTGCCCACTTTGCCTAAGGTTGGATCGAGAAAGATGTAACCGATATCATTAAGTCTAACTCTACCCGTAACGTCAACTTCATTTACCGCAACAAAACAGTAGTCAAAATCCTTGTTTGAATGATAGAACTCTTGTTCATTCAATTTGAAGGCAATCGATTCCTTCCCGTTCCCGTTTGTGTCAAGTTCATAGTTGAACTGAATTTCACTTTCGATTACTGATTCTTTGGTTTTAAAAACATGCCAGTTGGTGAGCATGAGTTTCTCAGAAACCATAAATCCCGTTGCGGAGCCTAATTCTCTAATGCCGTTTTTAACTGCAATGCGCCCGACCTTTTGTTTGGCATTGCTTAAAAGGTCAACGAAATTGCTATAAACAGAATCATTCTTGCCGATGGCACGCTCATATGCAAACTCCAAAGGTTCTTTCTTTAATTCGCCAATCATTTTTTTACGTCTGGCGATATTCTCGGCAGCACCAAGAATGTTGTGCTCGGTTATTTCAGGTGCGTCTGGGCTTGCAAATGCTGCTTCTGTAAAAGACGCTTCTCTGTTTTTTGTTGTTTTTTGCTTCAATAGCGCAAATCGATCGGTAGACGATTCAAGTTGGTCGAGATCTATAAGCATGGCGATGATTCTTTATCAGTTCAATCTAAATGAAAAGACCCTGCCAATCAATACAAATTGAGAAAGGTCATAATTATTTAACAATAAGCCTTTAGGCCGAATGGCTGTATTGACATTGTGTTCTCAAAGGAATATTGATAACCATATCTCTCCAGATTATGCTGAAGAAGTACCCAGAAAAGTAGACTAAGCAACACGTAAAGGCTTTAAATCCGGTACGATTTGGACTTAAAATCTGACTACGTAGGTAAAACCGTCCCCGTGCCAAGTCACTGACGATTTCTTTCGGAAACACACTGGTTCGTTACGAGAAGTAACTTGTTCACTTTGTTCCAGTTATTTTCCTAAGTGAACATCTATTCTTTTCAGTTGGTTTTATTAATATGCAATTGGTTGGACTAGGTGACAAGTTTGCTCTGTGGCCAGTAAATAAAAGTACCAGCGGACAGCTACTCACTTCTTTTGAAGCGGCTTCAAGGGATAGGAAAATCTCTTCAAGGCGAGTTGACCAGATTGTGACCAACACTGCCGACCACCTACCTTTTCAAAAGGCGGGACTGCAAGATTCATTTACTGTAACTTGCATTTCGGACAAAGATATAGATGCGGCACAGCATTACTTTAATGCTTTAAAGCTTGGCCTCGACCAAGAGGCACTATTTGAAATCCTTGCATCGGCTCCGATTTTTGAACACTATACCATAGACCCACTGACACTTACGACAGGTTGAACGAAGACTCGATAAGTATGACTTCGGAGACAATCTGGGACACAATCATTTCGGTTCAAAAAACATCCCGGCAATAATATGTGCATAGGCCGTAGCCGACTAGATAACTGTAGCATATAGATATCAAACTACTTTCTCAATTTTGATATCTAACTTCATTCTAGCCCTTGATTTTTTATTAGCCATCTGTTTGGTAAACCGGCTCCTTTTCCTGTTTCGTAAGTGCTTAGCCCAAGAAGACTTGCCAAATTTTTTATAGAATTCCATAGATGTTGCTCGCGTCTATTATCTTGGCTGGCAGGCATTTCTCCCTAAATTTAAGAAAAAAGTGTTGTACAATTAACCAAATGATTAAAATCCAATACTGTTCAGATCTCCATTTAGAATTTATAGATAACGCTCTTTTCATCGAAGCTAATCCAATAATACCAACTGGAGAAATACTAATACTCGCAGGTGACATAATACCTTTCCGCTCAATTGAAAAAGCAAATCGATTCTTCGATTTTATTTCAGAAAATTTCGAGAAGGCCTACTGGATACCCGGTAACCATGAATACTATGGAGGCGATATCCGCAATAAAGAATTTTCATTTGTTGAGGCCATCAGACCAAACGTCTTTTTAGTAAATAACCAATCAGTTTTAGTTGGTGATCTGAAAATTATCTTTTCCACCTTGTGGAGCTATATCTGGCCGGAGAATGTATTTGATGTCAGAAGAAGTGTTGCTGATTTTGGTCATATTCGGCATAACGAGGACAGGTTTACACCTGCTGACTTTAATGCTCTGCATATGAATTGCCGTAGATTTATCTACAATGAGTTGTTAGATGTCAGCATTCATAAAAAAGTAGTTGTTACTCATCATGTGCCAACACTTAAAAACTACCCAGTGGAGTTTATTGATAGCCCAATTAACAATGCCTTTGCTAGTGAATTGTCGAAAATCATAACAGAAACACAGCCGCAAGCCTGGATTTATGGACACCACCATCGAAACACTCCAAATTTTAAAATTGGTGAGACTAGTTTAGTGACCAATCAACTTGGCTATGTTTCTTATGGCGAAGGTATTGATTTCACAAGAACAGCAACTCTTTTGGTTTAGCCTTATCTATGCCCAGTTTGTTATAGTCGGCAAGCTGGAACTTCAATTAATAAATTAGAAAACACATTGATAAAATGGAAAGCAAGCTTACGTTGAGCCATGTAAGCGAAAACACGGTATCTTTGACTTTTAGGAAACTTTTAAAAATCAAGAGAAAATTGCCCCCATGAAATCGCACACAAAACTTTCTATCAATCCAGTTACTAAACCGGTTATTCTCGAAATCGCTTTGACGGAAACCAGGGCAAAGTTGATTGAAGAAGGTGCGCATTTCCATAAGATGGATTTGGAAGAATATGTTGTTTCAGCACTGAGCTATCGTACCGTTGAAATTTTGTCTGAAAAGAAAGGTTTTTTTGAATCCATTCGATACCGAAAATTATTTTTTGAGGTTCTAGATGAGGTCGATCAAAAGAGGCGGGCACAGAAATGAAAAAGCTTAGAATGCACATTGAATTATCGGGAGTAATTAAAAAAAAAGAGAAGGCGTTAGCGAATTAGATAGATTGAATTCAAGTCCTTTTTAGCAATAATAGGTGTTAAATCTCAAAATTTTTAACAAGCTATTACTTCAACTTTCAACCCTACTTAGCCCCCGTAGCCCACTCGTTCAAATTAAAAAATAGATCATCCACCGACACCACTTTTACTTCACCCAATAAATTTGGATGCAATGGATTGATCAACAGATTATGTTCCCTCGGATAAGCTTTTAAAAGGATGCGCGCAGAAGGAACTTTGAGGCACACCGAAGTATTCATTCGCGCCCAATTTCTACCGAATTCCTGCGTTGACATTGGGTAAGGACGCGAGTCCCAGTCAATCGGCAAAGAAGCTTGATCCAACATCGGTGGTTCTGACAAAACAGAATAAGTAACCATTGACCAAGACTGATCGACCACAGCACCACCTTTGATGCAAATAAATTCAGAAGTGATAATAGCGACACTGGAGCCGGCATAAACCATAGGAACACCTCGACTGTTCCATCTTGCCCCGCCACTGCCGTAGCCCATGGGACTGGCAGCATGTTTTTTTTGAATGATCCGAAAATACTCGGCCATTGTTACATCACGTTGCCATACTCCATGGCTTCGATAGCATCTTCCACCAACTCAGTACCATATGGGGTCGGGAGCAAATCGATCGGCTTTTCGTCCCCCAAGGCTGTATTGGGTTGTTGTAACCAAGACTTAAAAGAGTCTTCAGAGCCAAAGACCTCAATGCCCTTGTGAACCAGTTCATCTACCTTAACCAAGTTCTTGGAAGGAAGGACACCAATAATGGAATCATCTGCCCACCTGGAAATAGTGCGCTGCGATACGCCTGTAAGGTCCGCTATTTCTTGGGTGTTCAGGTCAAGGAAAGTCATCAGGGGCTGGACCGAGCGGTAAGGCAGTCCCTTGCCGATAATTGTATTGAGATCGTGAAAATTTCTGGCCTTGCCAGCCTCTTTGATAAAAAAGCCGAATCGGTTGCCTACCGTAATATTGACCGGCTCTGTGTTAAGCGCCCGGATTACAAAGGCCCCTGTTTTAGTTGTTTTCATTAATTTTGCCATTTGTCTATCAAATATACGACATTTGGCGTAAAATAGTTGGCTCTCTGTCAAATTATATTTGGTTATTGGAAACCAACGTTTTCGCAATCTGCTCGTGCAAACTATCTATTCTATAGAGACCGTATTGAAGAACGCTTCACAGCTAAAAAAGTAGAACTATAGTAGAGACTAGTCCCGATTGATAATTTACAATGCCTACCTGCTGTAAAATGTAAGTTGTTGAACATCCATAATCTTTTGAAAAATAGTCCAGCTAAGCACGCGGAATTACTAGGTGCACTAAAGGCTAAATTAATGTAAATTGTGCGAAAGGTATTGACGAAAAGCTTGATATTCACGACCTGATAATCGTCATTTAACATCACTATTTACCAAGACATTAAACTCATATAGTAGAATGCTTAAGATAGCACAACCCGGATCGATCGTTTCATTACTGAATAAATCAGTAAAGCCGATTTGTTTTCTTGGTGCAGGGGCATCAAAGCAGTCTGGTGTTAAGTTGGTCGTTGAAATTGTTGAAGAAGCAGCTAAGTGGGCATATTGTGATGCTAACGGAATTTCGGTTGACGACCCACGACTGACTATGAGCGATTGGAAGAAGTGGCTTACTAAGTTTTCGTGGTACACAGATGATTATAGTGTCCTTTATCCAATCATCATAGAGGAACTATTGAATCCTCGTCAAACCAGAAAAGATTTCTTCCTAAAGATTATTAACCCAGACATCCCTTCCAGCAGAGGTTATGAGATATTGTGCGAGTTAATGCACCTTGAACTTATTGACACAGTTTTAACAGGGAATTTTGATAATTGCTTATACAAAGCTAGTATTCAAGTAAGAAAGCCACCGGTTATTCATTTGATTAAAACTCCGTTTGATTTATCTACATTTTCATATACCCCTAAATATCCTCAACTAATTTATCTGCACGGATCCGTAGAGCATTACACTGATCAGAATTTGGTCGATGAGATTCAGACGTTGAACCCACAGTTGTCTTCAACATTGAAACCGCTATTGAAGGACAGACCGTTATTTGTGATTGGCTATAGGGGGTCTGAGCCATCTGTGATGAAGAACTTATTTCTTGACAATCTGTCTTACACGAATAATTTTCATCAAGGTATTTATTGGTGTATTTTAAAAAGAGATTTAGAACAAGCCCAAGCTAATGAGTCGCAATTGGCTCCACATCTACGGGAACTAATTAAGGGAGCAGGTAATAACTTTCAGTTTATACCGATAGATGGATTTGATGAACTAATGAAAAAAGAAATCTGGGGTAAACTAAGGGCTACACAAATTGACTTAAAAGCCAAACCTGTCTTTGTCCAACAAAATAATGTCTCTGCTCCTTCTTATGACACGAGACTTGTTGGTGAAAATACTATTGGCGCCCTCGAAGTGGCTTTATTAAGAGAGCGAATCAAGAACTATTGTTCGAGACTAGATATTAAAGTTTACGAAGAGGATTGGTGGTTTTATCAGCAAATGGTTCGTCTTAAGGTTGCAGAACTTGTAGCAAGCGATAAATACGAATTAACTTCATCCGGTATTTTGTTATTCTCTTCTAAGACACAAGAGTATCTGCCACAAGCGCATACTATTTTGAGATTCGAGGGCAGTGAAGAATGGTTGAGGGAAGTAACTTCGTTTTCTTCTGAAAGAGAAGTCAGTTTTGAAAATTTATCAACGGGTATTATTGACAGAAAAATAGAGGGCAATATTTGGAACCAATTGAATGAGATAACTGATACTCTCACCTTAATAAACAGACCATTCAGATTAAAGGGTGAGCTATCAGAGAATGTCTATCCTTATCCAACGCTTGCTTTGAAGGAGATAATAGTCAACTCTATAGTTCATAGGGATTATTCAATACTTAACCCCGTAGTAATTCGTGTGTCTGCTGACCGAATTGTTTTTACAAGCCCTGGCGGACTTGTTGAAGAAGTGAAACGTCAGCTATTGTCAGAATCACTTGAAGATGAAATACGAAAGGGCAAACGTGGAATTAAAGGATACAGAAATCCCGTCCTAGCAGACTTGTTTTATGGAGCAGGAGCAATGGATAAAGAAGGCTCTGGACTTTCTGATGTTGTTAAGCAAGTCATGAATGGTGGATCGGCAATCACATTTGGACCAACGGTTACCGAAGAGAATTTCGAGGTAGTCATATACCGTAGAATTGAAGAGGTAGACAAAGAAACACTTACTGCGACACCAATTACTACTACCACAATTAATGTGAAGGAACCAGTACGATTCGCTTGTAATCTATTTGAGATACTTAAACTACCGAGGGTAATTTATCACGCAGATACAGACGTAAGGCGAAGACAAGAAATATACAATGCACTGAACAACGCCTGGACACCATCATTTTTGCTCTTGAGAGAAAGAATTTGGTCTTTTTATGATTTATCAAAAGCGACCAGTCCATTAAAACAGTTCATTGACGTAGGTACTCTTGAAGAAATAACAATTGAAGAATTTCTTGACCTAAATAATGGAACGAAGGAGTTGGTTCAATTACTCAATGACAGTATGATTCAGCATTTGTTTTCGGTAGGCCTTAGAGTCGATACAAAGAAAAAAAGAGCATATTTTACAAAAAATATTGATGGGTCTCCTAAAGAAATCAGTTATCAGGGAAGAATAAAAAAAGCTACAAGAACGGTCGCAAAACCTAGAATCAACAAAGTTACTGGGAAAGTTTACTATTGGGAGCACAAATCAATATGGTTTAGTTTTGAACGGATTGGCGGAGTTTGGTACTTGCTAATAAATCCTGCCTATGTTTTTACAATTGATGGAATTAAGCAACTACTCAAATCCGAAAAAGTAAATATTCTTTCCACCAAGAAAGCTTCAAGGGATTATAACATGAGTGTTCATAACGACCTTACTTTTTGGGCTAGTTATATTTCAGTCAACAGTGAAAGCGTTTTCTTATTAAGATCTAACATGAGGACATCGGAACGACAAAAAATTGTAGATTCCGATCTTCCGGAAATCGTGTTGTCATCGAAACTACCAATAGCATCAGTTCATGATGTTTCAATTGTTGATCCCTTCGTGGAGCCAAGTGATTTGGAAGACATTGAAGATATAGAAAAAGAACTTGAGCAACTTGCGAAGGAAGAACAGGATAAGGAAAGGAAAAAAGATGGCAACTAAAATAGAGATAACTCAGATACCTGATCCCACGCTTGAATTTGGCGGAGTGGGAGAATTTATGGACCCGAAGGAAGGTTTAAAACAGGGGGGGCCGTTTGATTTGAGATTTGGCACAGCACGGAAATCAGTTATTCATGTAGGTTTTATTGGTGATGAAGTTATGATAGAAAAAGCAATGAATTGGTTGAGTTGTACTCAACAACCAATCGAATCAAAAATGGCTAACATATTTCAATACCCTAACTTTCTAGGCTTTAAAGAAACATTCAGGGCAGATATAACATTTAACGAACGATGGAACTATGTTATTAATAAGTCGAGTCTCGATCAAATACTTTCTCAACGAAAAGAAACAGAGGTCTTCAAGAATACATTGGCTCTGTATTCTAATGGATTAAATCATATTTCAAAAATTGACACAGTAAAACCTGACGTAATTTTTTGCTGTCTTTCGAATGAAGTCATAGATAGATGTTGGAGTGTAACAAACGAAAAGGTAAAAATAGAGGATCGGAAGAAAGCCAAAGCTCTTTCAAACCAGCTTCCATTATTTGCTGACTTTGAAAAGGAACCAATTGAAGAGCAAGAAGAGGATATTCTAAACCGAGACTTTAGGAGGGCTCTCAAAGCAACAGCGATGAGATTTGGTATTCCTATCCAAATTGGAACGGATAATCTATTTCTCGACTCGTTGAAGAATCAAGATACTGCTATTAGAGCATGGAACAGCAGCATAGCTTTATACTATAAAGCTGGTGGTATTCCTTGGCGTCTAAGAAAGGAGGGTGTAGAAACTTGTTATGTTGGAATTAGCTTTCATCATCTTTATACCACTCATGATAAGCACCTTGTGAGGTCATGTATTGCACAGGCATTTTCATCAGATGGTGAAGGTTTTGCTATTAGAGGAGTTAATGTTCCTTGGACTGCTGAGCAAGGAAGGAATGTCCACTTGACTGAAGAACAAGCGCAATTTTTGGGTGAGCGTATCCTCAATGAATATAGATATAGAACTGGCAGCACACCTTTGCGAATAGTGTTACACAAGACAACAACTTTTGATGACGCTGAAAGACAAGGATTGTATTCCGCATTAAATAATGTGCCAATTGTTGAGTTAATAAATTTAGCTCCAACAGAATTCAGATTAGTAAGGTTTGGCGACTATCCTCCAAGACGAGGAATGCTTTGCACTGTAAATGATGATGCAAGTTATCTTTTCACAACTGGTTTCATGAAGGAATTAAATACATATCCTGGCCCGCATATACCTGCGCCTGTCAAAATACAGTCTGATCGAAAACTCGATATTGTTAAAACCGCTTCTGATGTAATAGCCCTTTCTCGCATGAACTGGAATACAGCAAGTACTACAGGTGGTCATCCAGTGACTCTTTTATTCTCAAGACGCGTTGGTGGGATTATGGCTGAATTTGGTGATGAAGAGCCCCCATCATCATTTAGATTTTATTTATAAATATTCTCCAACTTGTAAACATTTTTTGTGTAGCCTGACATTTGCTTTTGATCTACTGAACACAAAAACCACCCTATTACCTTTTCCTTTATAATTTTGACCAACCCAATGCACAACAAAATAAATCCATCGATATCCACCGAAGCAATCATTTCCAATATTTGGGAGGTACGCAACATTTACCTAACCAAGTTAATGAACGAGGATACACTGCTGGCATATCTGGAAGACAATTTTAACACCATAGCCATCAGCCCCGTGAAACTTGAGTTCATTAAACGCGATTTGAAGGAGCTGCGTGATAATTCCCTTGATCTCGTCCACTATGCCTCCATCATTCGCGACACCAAATTACTTGGATCCAATTCATTCACACCTGAACATCCCCTCCTGGAGATTGAGCTAAAGACCATCTTTAATAAATATGGCCTAGCGAAGCCAACTTGAAAAAGCTGTATTTATTCAAGCCAATCTCTTTAAAGTTCTATGCATTATCTTTGCCAAGCTAAGAGATTTGATTTTCTGTGCTAATCATATCAAGTCCCCATTCTACCATCAATTCATTTGTAAACACCCGCATGCTTGACAGGTCAATCATTACTTTCTTTCTCGCCACAAGCCACTCATTTACGTTTTCATCTGTATAGAGCTTTCTGATTTTTAGGTTGTCAAGTTTTAGCAGTTTGCCCCAATGGAACGTAAATGGAATATTCTGCGCAAACAACTCAGCCCAAAAGAGTTCATAGAAGCGGAATGATTCGTTGGAGAAGACACCGTCTAATTCAACAATGCATGTGATTGGAAATTTGGTAAAACCAAGGGTTGCCTGTGTTCCCTTTACGTATCGGAAAGCAATCACTCCGGCAAATGGACCCTTCGTTTTGTTTAGTTCCAGTAGTATTAAACGTACTTTGTTTACGCAATTTAGTGGAACGCCTGTAGCGGAACTCAATACTTTTCCATGGGTATCCGTATTGCTAAAAATTTCCCCATGGGTTCCCCATACACTATTGTAAGGGGCATAGGCAGATGAGATTAGAGCATTGACTATTGGAGGCACTAGAACAGGAAGTGCTTGAGTGATGGCACCAATAAAGGAGGGAGCGTCATCTCCCGGAGCAAATCCGCTTGCGGTTGAAGGTGGCAAATATGTATTTGTATAGGGTCTTTTATACATGGCTGTAACATACGCCTGATTTTTTTTGTCATATTGATTGATGAGCGTTTGAAAATGATAAGGGCGCTCATTGCCGAAGGGTAGGGCAACACTCGTACGTTCAAAATTCAACGTTTCCATTAAATCATATAAGTCATCACTGCTATCCACCTTCAATCGATAGCATCGGTATAGGAACAGTGGATCTGTTTCTATCAACACGCCATGAATGAATCCGAAGCTGCCGAAACAAACCAACGCTGCGTTGAACAAAGAATCATCTTGAATGAGCGTAGCCTTGATATTCGATACAAAGGTTTGAGAAACGATAGGGTTGGACTTGCGTTCAAGCCACACATGCCTGGTCGGGCTTACGATAATGTGGAGACCTACTACGCAATCTTGAATAGAACCCACATCAATAGCCGAACCGTGCGTACCAGTCGACATGGCTCCAACAATAGTTTGTCCATTGCTGGCGCCTGATGTTTTTAACGATCGATTTCTTTTTCTTAAGCGATCGCTTAGTTCCTTTACGGATGTTCCGCATTGGGAAAAATATAAATCTTCGGGGGTTTTGGCGCAGGAAGGGGAGAGGTTCTGCTGGCTGATCTTAAAAGTGATGTTCAACGGTTTTGTGTTGAGCAGTATTCCATTGGTAGCAGCGATTTTTGTCCACGACCATTCTCCACCAAGTACGCGCAGGGTAGTACCCGAATCAATAGCTTGCTGAATAATCTCTTGAATCGACTCGGTAGTGTCGTTATAGTCGGCAAGTATATCTCCCGTATTTCGGTTGGCGAGATCGTATAGATCGTTGATGGGCTGCTCAAAAGTCTCGTGCCGATTGATCCATTTTTTATTGCCGGATTTGTGAATGATCATCTCAATGTTGTTTAAGGGTGAATGATTAAGGAATGGAGCCCTCTCTGTCGCAGGGCTTCGCGCATTTCCACTCAATTTGCATAGGACACCAGATACCTAGTGTAAGTACGGCAATGAGTGCGTACCCGTAATTAGTTGTTACCCTTACCTCGTCAATTTTGTTGATATTGAGATTATCACAGTTGGTGGTAACTACATCAATAGCATTGGTTCTCTTCTGCCCAACTCCCCAAAACAAGGCATCCACTCGTTTTTTTTGATAATTGGTTGAAGGATCAAACTTAGCTGAAGATACACGATAGTGATAGCAACTGATTATTCCGGGAAGTCTGACCCACCGATTCCGGTAATTGTTTGACCCACCTTTGAGCGATGGATTTGATGGGATAAAGCTAGCGTTTTTCTGGTGGATTTTTGATTGACTTTTTTCTTAAGGATTCGCCCTTTAATTCGAAGCGGTGTGCATTAGCCATTAATCGATCCATAATGGCGTCAGCAAGTGTTGGCTCTGCAATGTATTCATGCCATTTATTGATAGGTAATTGCGAGGCTATTACCACCGACTTTTTGTTGTATCTGTCTTCGAGGATTTGCAACAAAGCCAGGCGAGTGTTTTGATCCATCGGAGCAAGACCAAAGTCATCAAGAATGAGCAGGCTAACCTTATCCAGTTGGTTGAGAAGTTTTACGAATGAGCCATCCAGTTTTGCAACCATGATCTTCTCGGTAAATCGCTTAAGATTCAGGTATAGTGTTTTGTATCCCATGGCACAAGCCTGATGGCCGAGCGCACAAGCCAAAAAACTTTTGCCCGCACCGGTGGCCCCGCTGATGAGAATATTTTCCGACCTATCAATGTAGCTGCAATCGGCAAGTTGTAGGATTTGCTCTTTGGCCATATTGCGCGAAGGGCTATAAGAGATTTCTTCCAGTGATCCTGCATAGCGAAGCTTGCTTAACTTCAAGTACAACTGAGTTTTGTACTGTACACGACTTTGACGTTCGGCTTCCGATAGTTGCGCAATAAGGTAATGACCTTCCGGGTGTTGGTTAACCGGTAACTGTAAAACCGCCTCATAGCTTCGTGCCATTCCCTGTAGCTTGAGTTCTTTTAATTGTTCTAGTGTTGCTGTTGTGTTCATGGTTAAAAATTGGTTTATGATTATTGATATGATTGTGGTCCTCTGATTTGTGAGTGATCGGGTATTGCAGATGCCAGATTAGTAACGGGTAGTTGATCAAGACGATTTTTCAGAATGTTACTCACGATGCCGTAATTGATTTTGGTGCGTCTTTCGCTCGTTCACAGGCAGCCTCCAGTCGGTCATTGCCATATTGTTTGGCCAATCGAAGAATACCAAGGCAACTGTTATAAGTCTGTTCGTAAAAGGTATTTGACTCGAGCATGCGTTTGATCACCCGCTGTACCGATTGGCCGATGGATGAAGCGTGTCGTAAAAAATCCTCATCACTCCAGGCACGTTGCTGGGCTACGTAACGATGTGCTGGCGGACGATGTTCAATGAGGGTTGTATATCCATTCTTACGATAACTACGCTTATGGACAGCTACACGTTTAAGTGCATCATAGATCTCGACCGTGTCAGTGGTATAAATGATTTTGAGTCGTTTACCGATGAGAGAATACGGTACGCTGTATTGGTGTCTGTCCTGTCCAACGATGACATGGTAGTTGCGTTGAACTTTACTTTCCGCTACCTGTTTGATCTGATAAGGCGATGAAGGGAGGTCTTTAAGTTTGCTGCGTTCATCATCCATAAAAACCTGCCTGCGACTACCTTCCCGAACTTTAAAAGGTCTGCTATTCAGTAGCTCTACCTGCCTGCGCATGGCCGCATTCAATTCTTCCATACTATAGAATGTCTGATGACGAAGGGGAGCGTAAATGTGCTTGTAGGAAAGATCTACGGCCTTTTCAACACTACCTTTATCGCGCGGTTTTCTTACGCGCGCTGCCAGGATAGTTGTCCCGTAATGAGCCGCCATATATTCCATGGCTTCCGTGAACTGTGGCTCATACCGGTTCGATCGAACCACGGCTGTGCGCATGTTGTCGCATTTAATACTTTGTGGGACACCACCGATATACTCAAGGGCATGTCTGAGTCCATTGATAAAATCTTCCTGCTTTTGAGAACGTAGCGCTTCCGCATAGATATAATGGCTGTAAGGCAGTGCACATACCAGTACTTCACAAGCGATCCATTCACCCGTAGAGCGATCAACGTAACCAAGTTTATCACCTGCAAAATCAACCTGTAGTTGTTCTGCGGGTCGATGCGTAAAATGCATGACTGCTTTGTCTGGTTCGGTGTATTTGGACAAATGCTCGCAAAACTGAGAGTACGAATAGCCACCCGGGTTTTCTTTCCGGTATTCTTCCCAAAGAAGTTGCCGCGTGACTCCGCGCTTACGGAGCTCTGAGGAAAAATAACCTGCGCGTTGCTCGAATAGCGCGTAGCGTTCATCTTTGATTCGCCCCGTGCGAAACAATTCAATATTGTCTGTGTAAACAAGGGCGGCAAGTGAATCCTGTTCAAGATCCAAGGCTTGGCGCACATTTAATCCCGCAGCGGCAATCCTGCGCAAATATTCTCTTATCGTGTTGCGAGATAGTCCTGTAAGCCTTTCCGTGTGGCGGATACTTTGGCCATTGGATTGTAATTCAAGTATTCTTCTGATCTGGTGCATACGTAATGGTTGTGACATAAAGCGCTAGGGTTTACTTTTTCAATGCGTAAACCAACGCCTATCGGCATCAAATCTCAAAGCTCAAAGGTGGGTCAGATCATTTCCGGAATCCTGACCATCAGGTGGGTCAAACAATTCCCGGAATACCCGGGTCAACCCATTTCCGGAATAGGTGGGTCAAGTCATTTCCGGAATTCCCCTCCAGTCAGACAATTCCCGCAATCGGTAAGGTGGGTCAAATGATTTCCGGAATATTCAGCAATAGCAGCAAGATCATCCGAACAGCCTAAATTGGCTACAATTCCAATCTGCTAGTATCAGAACGTTTTAGTTCAGCGTTTATAGAAGGAGAACAAACAAAACGACAAAAGCGCGAGAGTTTTATTTAACATAATATAAATTATATAACTCTTTCCTTGCTAAGTTCCTGACCCACAGTTATATAATTATATTATGTTAACCATCCCAGCGTGCCATAGCGCACATGCCATTACAAACGCTGGTCTGGGGGTTTACAGCTTCGTATTGAAGATTCGTTAGCCGCGCTTGCCAGCCGCACAGTTATATAATTTGACGTTATGTGTAAATAGCCGCTCAAGGCCGCGCTCTCCGGGCCCAGCACGTCTCGTCCTTGAGTGTCTATAAAACAATAAAGATTTGAGCATGAAAGTTTTTTGCCAACGCGCATTAAAGGCAGCCACGCACAAAGCATAAGTATTGCCTGGCCGCGCAAACCCGCCCATAACCAAAGCCAGCAATACACATGCTTTCTTGCCAACGCTACAAGTTTCTCAATATCAATTACAGTAAATAATCTCACAGTCAATCTTTTGATTTGCTCCGCTGGCGCTACGCACTAAACTGCGGTGTTCGCACTTTTTGTTATTGTTCTTTTTGCCTTGATGCAAAAAGAACGAAAAAAATCAAGAGCCAAATATGCTTCCACGCACATGCCATCGCACCACCCCGCATTTGGCTCTGGCCACCGCGCATAGGCTACTTTATGAAGATTGAGTTAACTATAAAATTGATCTCTGATACTTATAAGCAAAGCTTCCGTCTCAATCAGATCAGGTTCATTCGGTAGGTCTGACTTTTTGAATAACTCGTCAATTACCTGAATCTTTTCTTCAGCCTGACCTACCAAATCCTGATACTCAAATTCGCCAGCCCTGATTTTCAGTAAGTATTCGCGCTCTGGACGCCTAACATTTACTTTTTTGAACCGTGCAATTTCTTCCGCCATGTTGAGTAACCTGAACACGTGCATCATGTTTTTTGAGTCATAGTTTTTTCCGTGACTCACTGTGTTTTCATAACGCTCTTCGTTGCGCTGGTCGACCCATTCCCAGTATAATTTGTAGTCTTTGCAATATTTCGAATAGCCATCTTTATTGAAACTAAGAACAGCTATTGACTCAATTCCTTTTGGAATGGACGTTAGCGAAACATCGTTCGCTGAATCTCCCGAGTAGATACCATTAAACCTAACGTTTTGATCTGCTTGAGCTGCATGGAATACTGCATACATGTCTCTCATATGGTCTATCGCAACCAAACCACAATCTTTCTGATCAAAGCCCTTCTCTTGAAGCCATTGGGTAGACGGAATTGAACTATACCCTTTAACTACGTAGCAGAAATCAAGAATTGTTTTGCGTTTCTTATCGAGGGGATTTAGTATTTTTTTATTGAGTCCTCTTGCCTTCTTGATTTGCGCGTAAGCATATTGTCCAAATGTCTGTGCGCAAAGTCTGGACAGAAACATTTCTGATTTTATGTTGAGCATCAATGGGTGTTTGTACAACACACAATCATCCGGTGTGTTGAGTAGTTCAAGAAGATTTGGATTGTTCTTTAACAGGAGGTCAAAGAACTTTTTCACCTCATAGAACATCTCATCGTTTGTTTCATTGTTTAGCTGATCCGTGTATTGGAGGCCATAGAATTCTTCCTTTGGTAAAACAAACACCCCTTTAATATCAGTATCAGAATGCGGGAGCGCAAGACCGTACGCCTGACTGCCACTAATACACTTTAAGAGTAGATGATTGTTATCCTTATTTAAATCATGAAGTGTCATCCAACGTATTTTCTAAATAAATTAGGCAACGTATCTGAATCTGTATTTACTGAGGTTAGTCCGGGTACAGCTTTCTGACAATATTCAATTTCACTTTTGATGAATGAATGGAGTTGTTCAATTGGTTTGATCATGTACTTTTCATCTACTACTGCTTTTTGTTTTAAAAGGTCGTCCACTATTTTATTTAAATCATTGGCAAGCAGAACTCGCAGCTTACCGAATTCCATAGGAGGGACTTCCCTCCTGTCGGCTATCCAACGACACGCTAGTATTGGCCTTAAAGCGTAGAAATACTTTTTTAACCGCACCTCCCCTCCTACCAGATCGCTCTCAAGAACAGTCTTGGCCATACTTAGATAGTGGTGCATGGTTGCCCTTGGAGAAAAATAGTGAGGCATTAGATTCTTTAAGTCATCAATGAACTCATTGTTCTGAGCGTAAACTATAGGTGATTGCAGCCATTCAAAAAGAGGTCCGTTTGATTTTCTAAACAACCTAAGTGCTTTGCGCAATTCCCAGCCGTTAATATCCAGAAGATCATTGATGGGTAATTCTATCACGTCCCGCTGTTCATCAACACTCAAATAATATTCCTTATTGTGAACGTAAATGAAACGCACATCATAGTCGCTATCCGGTGACGGAAAACCCCAGGCGCGACTACCGGATTCAGACGCGTAAACGACATTGACATTGTACTGAGTTTCAACCTCGAATAAACTTTGCTTGATCTTAGTTTCCATTATTAATCGGGATCATAGACATTTTCAGGTCTTGAATTTTAACATTTGGCTTGGATAATTTGTCAACGTCTTCGGTTTTGAAAATTACGATACACACTTTCTGCTCTACTTCTTGATACGAACTCCTTCGAATCAAAATTATATTCGAAATGAGATTGTTGCACATAATAGTCATGTTGTGATCTCTCTGTGTGTCAAATAGCTTGGTCACTACATCTATTTGCCCTGTTTTTTCATTCTTTTCCATAAAGCTCATTGAGTCTTTGACGTCCCATTTAATCATTTCGTCACCCGTTTTGTGATCATGAATACTGAAAAAACTATTGACTGGAAATATCCTAAATCCATGTTTATATGAATTGTACTCCTTTCTGTCAGAAATATCTGATGATATTATCTTAAGGATTTTTCTAATCGCATTTAATGATTCCATTAGCTGACCACTTAGCTTATCATCAGTCAACAGCCCGTAAAACAGATATTGAATTGCCGGCATTGAGCCTCTGTCCCCGAAGTCAAATGTTTTCTCTAAAAAATCAATTCCCCCCTCACCAACTGCATATCTTCTTATATCCTCATAGTGGTCCTTCCTCTTGATAAGGTTTGAAAAAACGAGATCATCTCTTAGCTTGTCACCATCTGGCTTAAATGAAAATATTAGCTCGAATACGGTCTCAATTGCCTGAAAATAAGTTTGTCGAATATCGATCTTAATACTTCTGATATGGTCATCAATTGAGTAACCGTATATTTCATCAATACGATTCGTTGTTAAATTGTTTGTAAGAGAAAGAAGTTCCTTCTTTAGCCTCATCTGCCTATAAGCGAAGTAGTCCGCTTGGTAGCCTTGATAGAATTCTTTAGCCGTTATCATAATGTAAATTTGTCTAATTAACTATAATCTTGGATCGATCTCCTCGCTCTCCAAGGCCAACACCCCAAACACACATTCATGCACATTTCTCAAAGGTTCTTTCTTCACAAACCTCTCCAAAGACTCCACTCCTAAAGCAAACTCTCTCAAAGCAAGGGATCTTTTTCCAGAAAGCCCCCTGCTCTTAAGTCTCGCCATGTTTTCTGGAGCTGAATATTCAGGCCCGTAGATAATACGAAGATACTCCTTACCTCTGCATTTGATGGCTGGTTGAACAAGCCCTTTCTTTCCATTGGTGATGAAATCGTAGGGTTTAATAACCATTCCCTCCCCTCCTTTTTCAGTCAGGTTTGTCCACCAACTCACAACCTCATTGATGCCAGCTTCATCATTGACTTCAATAATTTTATGAGGTGTTGCCAAAAATAATTGACGATCCTGCTCACAGATCAAACTGATCTCCCGCATGTGCCACGCATGGTCTTTGTCAACATGCACTGCACCTTCTGTTGCCAATATGTGAAAAGGTGCAAGCTTATAATCATCAACTCCGTTTACCGGCCAGCAGTAGTTTCGGTAGGTATCCGTGTAATCGGCTATCATCTCTTTTTTGGAAGAATACATTTGCAACAACTCATGAACACCTTCGATTTTTCTGCTAGCGGTTTGATTTAAAACATCTACCACATTGACCAATGCCGCAGAAGCAACTGCTCCAACAGAAGCATACTGATCTTTTAACAATGCTTGCGCTTTGGCAGACCAAGGCATCAACTCGGCATCCAGGCAAGCCCAATCAGTATTAAATCTCGACCAGAAGTCTGCGTTCGTTAAAGCCTTGTTTACCCGATCGATAAATTGAACTTCGAGTTCGCTATCCGTAAAGAAGTTTCTTCCGGTTCGGGTGTAGCAAACTCCTATTCCTTCAGTCTCAATTCCAAACCGAGTGCGAACTGTTTCCACATCCTTGCAAATAATCAGAATAGCCCGAGAGCCCATGTGCTTTTCTTCACACACTACTTTTTCTACTCCTTGACTTTTGAAATAGTGCAAGGCTTCCAGAGGGTGTTCAAGATAACCTTCCAAATCGCTTGTCTCAGAAGGTGACATGGTGGGCGGCAAATAAATCAGCCACTTTGGATTTAACGCAAAGCGACTCATCACTTCTAATGCTGCAATGGAGTTTTCTTCCCGTACAGTAATATTATTTCTCAGCCTTGTGCTGATAATTCGCTTACCAATCACATCATCAATATCCAAGACATCATCGTGCTCATGCTGATGGCTAAGCACTCCATTTGCTTTCCAGTTCAATGGTCTGGCGGGCTCAGCATAGACTTGCTTTGCGTCAACAGAAACAAGTTCTTCTTCAGGATAACGTAAGGCAGATAATTTTCCTCCAAATACACACCCTGTATCAATGTCAATAGTCCGATTTAACCATTGTGCTTCGGGCACAGGCGTATGACCGTAAACAACCATAGCCTTTCCCCTATACTCAGACGCCCAATTAAAACGAACAGGCAATCCAAACTCATCGGTTTCGCCCGTAGTTTCGCCAAACAGGCAGAATGACCTTACAGCTCCGCTGCCTCTACCCTGCATTTCTTCTTTCAATCCCGCATGGGCTACAACCAATCTACCATTGTCAAATACGTAGTGACTCACCAGACCATAGAGAAAATCTTTCACGTGATTGATGAATTGCGAATTTTCAGTTTTCAATTGCTCGACAGTCAAAGCAAGGCCGTGCTTCAGTTGGACATCCTTGCCGCTCAGGTACTTCTGCAGCTTCATGTCATGATTTCCAGGTACACAATAAGCTGCTCCTGAGTTAACCATACTCATTACCAATTTCAGCACAGTTGGAGAATCTGGCCCTCTATCAACCAGATCTCCTAGGAAGATCGCTTTCCTACCCTCAGGAGTTTCAACGTTGAAGCCATGATTCCCTTGACCTTCATCGGTGCGATTTATAGTATAACCAAGCTTGATCAGCAGTTCTGTCAATTCTGTAAAACAACCATGAACATCACCAATGATGTCGAATGGTCCTTTAACATCTTTCTTGTCGTTGTAGAGTTTGTCTCTCTTGATCCTACTGATCGATTCAATTTCCTCAACTGAGTCCAATATAAAAATGTGTCTGAAACCTTCACCCTTAAGGTGCTTGATTGATCTTCTGAGTTGAGATCGCTGTTGACGAGTAACATGTTTCCCAAAGTTTCTGTCAGGCCTGTTTTCGTTTCGCTCCTCGCATACTTTCTCAGGAACGTCTAATACAATAGCCACCGGGAGGCAATGATAATCCTTGGCCAATTGAACCAATGGCTTCCTTGCTTCAGGTTGAACATTCGTTGCATCCACAACGGTAAGTAATCCATTCCTCAATCGCTTGGAAGCGATGTAATGCAATAACTCAAAAGCATCATCGGTGGCAGCCTGATTATTTTCATCATCTGATACAATGCCCCTGCATTTATCTGACGAAAGAATTTCAGTTTCCTTAAAATGTTTTTTAGCAAAAGAAGATTTTCCTGAACCAGAAATTCCGATAAGAACGACTAATGAGAGTTCAGGTATTTTTATTTCAGTATTATTCATTTGTAATCAAATTAAAAACCGCCATTTGAGATGGTGCCCCTACTTTTTCAGCTACTTCTCCGATTGGCTTAATTAAAACTTTGTATCCATTTCTTTCGGCCACTTGATTTGCCCAAGTTTCAAATTCGTTTCTCGTCCACTCAAAACGGTGATCAGCATGTCGCATTTGCCCTGCTTCCATGTTCTCGAAAAGATCGTTATACTCTCGGTTTGGAGTTGTGAGCAAAATTGTCTTGGGTTGCGCAAACTCAAAAACTACACGTTCAAAAGCCTTTAATCTATTTGGATCAAGATGTTCAATGACTTCTACAATGGCAGCCGCATCAAAACCCTGTAGTCTTTTGTCACGATACGTTAATGCTCCTTGCGTCAATTCAATTCTTTCCTTCTGTTTAGGTGCCATTTCCTGAATACGAAGCCGGTCATTCGCTTTCTCCAATTCCCTAAAGGAAACATCGATACCCAAGATTTTCTGAAACTGCTTTTCTTTCAAAAGCATTCTTAGGAGTTTTCCTTCGCCACATCCTAAATCAACTATAGTCTTTGCCTCTGAATAGATAAGCTCCTCTAATACGACTTTTAGTCTTTTGTAATGCAATGTTTCCTTTACAGCATCACTCTGCTCCTCGTCAGGCTCTTCTTTTTCGATCAATTCATCACCTTCCAATAATCTAGTCAAAGCATTTCGCGTCAATCCACCGATACCCTTTAAATAGCGTCTCGAGATTTGTTCTCTTTCAGGGTGATTTTTTAACCAGCCCTTCCCCTTTTCCAAGAGCTTTTCAACTTCGTGTTGTCCAACCCAGTAATGCTTTTCATTATCGAGTGCAGGAATCAAAACATACAAGTGCGAAAGCAAGTCTTTGAGTTTGAAATTGCCTGAAAGGTTCAGCGTAAAATATTTACTCATCCCCCACTCGGTGAATTTACTATCCAACTTATGCCGTTCGAGGTTTACTTGATACCCCAGTGGCTCAAATAATTTCCGAATCAAAATCTCCCCTCCTTTTGGAGCTGGCAAAACTGAAATCTCGACTTCAAAAGGCATGATCCGATCAACCAGTTCCGGATGCTTATTGCATGTTCCGTTCATAGCTGTTGAAAATGCTTTTGATATTGCCACGCTCATAAAAGAAGAAGCCACATAGGGCCTATCATTTACATAGTGCCCCAATGAAAATGAATCATCACCATTCCTTCCGGAATTTCTGACCAAGCCTATCGGATCAAGATTTAACAATAACGCAACTGTACACCTAGCCTCCGTAGCTTCAGGGTAAAAAACATGCGCTTTGCCATTCGCGAACTCTACGGCCTGCAGTTTTTCCGGATGCTTGTGCAACAAGTGACTAAGAGCAGTTGCTGGATTGTGAGTAGTAGATATCTTTAAAAGCATGATTTATTTATTCTATTTTCTGACTTCCTTATTTCCAAATCTTCCACCATTCTTTAGAGTTATTCGCTGTAGTTACTTCTGCGCTAAACTCTAAACGAGGAACCCGTTTGAATAATGAAATTTTAAATTCGGAGTTTTTGCTCTCTTCTGCTATTATTTCCTGAAGAAGTTCTGCCGCCTCGTTTTTTAAACTCTCAATGATAGATTGCTCTTCGCCTCTATAATAACTAGCATCCTCAAAATCATACATGTAGTACCCCAAACCTTGAATACATGGAACTTCATCGTATCCTATCCAATAGAAATCATTCAAAATCCGATCTCTGGTTTCTCTACCATCGATCAAATCCTGAAGATTTGTCTTTACTTTCCAGAGCATGAATTCCTCCTTTTCAAAGTACCTTAAAAAAGTGCTCTTAAACTCATACTTAGCTCCGTTTTGGTTGTAATTAAAAGTAAATAATTCAAGAATGAGGTCTTCACCCATTTGGTTCGACAAATCTTCCTGACCGTATAGCCAGGTCTCAAATTCCTTTAGGGACAAATGATCTTCAATTGTTTTGAACACCATTTTCTTTAGTTCCTGTTTCATTTATATTTTCCTCCTTTCATTTCTTTAAACCACCCCTTCTTCATCAAAGGGGTGGGTAGCTTTTTGAACCGATTATCAACCTAAATCGAAAGTGTTATCCGTGATTGATGTGTCAAAAGTGAGTATCAACTACGCAGTCTTTTTGCGTAGTGAGATATATTTTCATTATTTTATCACATATTTCATCCCATGCCTGTTAATAGAAATGCACTAATCCGTTACCGAACCATAGATAACTGTCTGAAAAACAGGCAAAAACGTTGGACTTTGGAGGATTTGATCGCTGCCTGCTCAGAAGCCCTTTATGAATATGAGGGTATCGACAAGGGGGTCAGCACCCGGACCATTCAAATGGATATACAATTAATGCGGAGTGATAAACTTGGCTACAACGCGCCCATCGTGGTCTTGGAAAAGAAATACTATACCTATGAAGATCCCGCCTACTCTATTACAAACAACCCGTTGTCGAAGGGTGACTTGAACAAGCTTACAGAGGTTGTAGATATCCTTCGGCATTTCAAAGGATTCTCACACTTCCATGAAATGGTTGGAATGATCCAGCGGTTAGAAGATAAAGTCAGTGCAGCTAAGAGTAAGGGGAAATCAATTGTTCATCTTGAAACAAACGAGGGCCTTCGGGGTATTGAGTTCATTGATGAAGTTTATCAATCTATCAAGAAGAAACAGGTTATTGAATTGACCTATCAGTCCTTTAAGGCAAGGACTCCAAACGTTTTTAACTTCCATGCTTATTTATTGAAAGAGTATCGTAATCGTTGGTTTGTATTAGGAAGAAAGAGCAGTAAAGAACCATTAGTAACGTTAGCACTTGATAGGATAAAGGAGATGAAAACCTTACCGAGCCCTGCATACATTGAGAATTCAGAATTTGATGCTGACGAGTATTACAAAGATGTTATTGGAGTCACTGTAAATGAAGGCAATCGACCACAATTAGTTCATTTGGCAATAGACAGAAGTAATGCACCCTATGTTATTACAAAGCCGCTTCACCATACGCAAAAGATCGTTGACAAATCCAGCGATGGAATTGAGGTTACAATTGAAGTTATTCTGAACTATGAATTAGAAAGGGAGATACTTGGTTTCGGGGATTCAATAACTGTGTTAAAACCGCAGAGATTAAGAGAAAGAATTGAGAAGAAATTGGAGGTTGCACTTAGAAAATATCTAGCCCTTAAGAGTGAGTGAGGCAATGCCTGCGGCCCGGGCTATCCGCTACAAGTCCGGCCCCGCTCCTGCCAGCGCACTTCGGGCTTTTCGCTTCTATCCCTATTGCTTACTCTAACTTATTTGGTGAGGACTTTAAGAATATCAATAGTGTTTTCTCTGCCCAATTTTTTCTCATATGCTGCCAATGCTTCCATAAGTTCATCCGTTGGGTCAGGCTCTTGTCCATCTTTTATCATGCTGTTTGTGATGAATGTATAGATTTCCTTGTATCCACTTTCTCTATCAAGAAATCCGAGGAACAAACCATTAGAAGAGTTACCAACCAAAACTCTAAGATTACTATCTACTTCTTTGAAATTGTAAATCCTCGTGCCATCTGAATAGCTCATTTCCTCCAGAATGTCATGAGTATTTGTCAAGCCTAGATTTAGGCGTTCGTTATAGCGGTCAAGTGCATGTTTTCTGTGAATGATAATATCAACATGGCTACCGTTAGCCCATTCCAGTAGTGCGTACATTGGATAGTCTTTCCAAATTTTACCAGCTACTTCAACATTCATCCTGAATTTAATCCAAGCATACCAACCCTGCATGTGTGGAAAATAGAATACAATAGTTTCTTGTCCTTCAATAGTGTATTTGCTCCTCAGTTTTGTGGGAAGTTTACGTAAAGGCTTTGAATTCAAATGAGCAGTTTTAGCTAATCCTTTTTTAAATAGCTGAGGTGCAATTTTTTCAAGTTGCTTCATCACCTCCTCCCTTGTCATGTTTGGTACAATCATTCTATCTCAGTAATGACATAAAATAAATGAATTATTATTAAAGATGTGGAAGTAAGGCCAACCCTGCATCGGCACCCATTGTCAGGCCACACATCCCTCCCACTTCCAAAGCCCGCCAATAAGTGCCGCTGCCCCAGCCCGGTGATGAATGATGAAGATTGAATTATTGAAAGCCAGCGCCAAAAAAAAACTTTCTAAGAAGATTTCGGTAAGCCCGGATGCCAAAGCTACTTAACATAACGCAAGAACATTATATAACTTTTTCCTTGCTAAATTCCTGACGCACAGTTATATAATTATATTATGGTTGGGTCAATTAAATCTGTACATGTTGGGTCATTAAAAATGTGCCTAATTTTTACTGGGTAAAACATTTTTTACCAATTTGGGACAGTTGTATAAGATTTTAAAAATGTGTCGAAAAAGTGGTCAACCTTTCGAATTTCCAGAAAAGGCAATCAGCCATTATTAGAGCGGGCACAACACCTTAGTCCTCTTAATATCTGGCACATTTTTAAGGTTGTCTAACATGTCTAGCATCCAAAGTAGCGTCTCGCTGTCTGGCACTGATTTCATAAATGCCTCTTTAAGATCATCGATGGAGTGGCAATGATTAGAACAATACAATGGCGCGATTATAAAGAAGAGGCACTCTTC
>VYLJ01000075.1_pt1 | contig 24074 bp, 15 predicted proteins | sample 5114331 | NCBI WGS metagenome assembly VYLJ01 (sample SAMN12291791, study PRJNA351875) | freshwater metagenome | isolation source: freshwater lake | place: USA: Michigan, MSU2 Lake | collected 2011-08-16
AAAGGCCCTTCCTCTCGACTACCTCAAGATCGACAAGCGGCTGGCGCAGGATATCGTCGGAACGCGACGTGACCGCGTTGTCGTGCGCGGAGCGATCGAGATGGCGCGATCGCTCGGAATCGCGGTCATAGCCGAGGGGGTCGAGACAGAGGAGCAGCTTGAATTGCTCGCGGCGGAGGGGTGCAACTATGCGCAGGGCTTTCTGATTGCCGCACCGCTATCGACGAAGGCACTCATCGATCTCATGGCCTAGCTCGCAAGTTTCGCCAGTCCCCGGGAGAGCTGGAGAGCCCCATTCAGCCGGGATTTCGCAGTTGCCCAGTCGCGACCGATGCTCAGCTTCATGTCCGGTCGCAGCTTCGCCGTCCCCTTGAGACGATCAACATAGGCAAGCAGCCCGTCGATGTTCTCGAACCGGTCGTTCCAGAAACTCACCAAGGCACCCTTCGCGCCGACGTCGATCTTCGCGATCCCCGCCGTGCGCGCGTTCAATTTGATCGTCATGAGCGTCAACAGGTTCTCGGTTGGCTCCGGCAGCGGCCCGAAGCGATCAATGAGTTCGGCACCGAACGCTTCGATCCGCTCATCATCGTCAAATTCGTTGATGCGGCGGTAGAGTGACATGCGCAGGTCGAGGTCGGGGACGTAATCCTCCGGGATTAGGATTGGCGCATCGACGGTGATCTGCGGGCTGAGATCCTTGGCCTTTCGCTCGGCCAGCAGCCCGCCGGCCTTTGCTTCGAGAATCGCCTCTTCGAGCATCGACTGGTAAAGTTCGAAGCCGACTTCCTTGATGTGCCCGGACTGTTCATCACCCAGCAGATTGCCGGCGCCCCGGATATCGAGATCGTGCCCCGCGCCCAGGCTATCGAGGTCGCTCAGTACTTTCAGTCGCTTTTCCGCGCCTTCGGTCATCGATCGGTCGGCGGCGGTGGTCATATAGGCATAGGCGCGCGTCTTTGCCCGACCGACGCGGCCCCTGATCTGATAGAGTTGTGCAAGCCCGAACCGGTCGGCGCGGTGGACGACCAGCGTGTTTGCACTCGGGATGTCGAGGCCGCTCTCGACGATGGTCGTCGACAGCAGCACTTCGTACTTTTTGTCGTAGAACGCCGACATGCGCTCTTCGACCTCGCCTGCGGCCATTTGTCCGTGGGCCACGACGTAGCGGACCTCGGGGACCTCCTTGGTCAGAAACTCCTCGATGTCGGGGAGGTCGGCGATGCGTGGGACGACGAAGAAGCTTTGCCCACCACGATAATGCTCGCGCAGCAGTGCCTCGCGCAGCACAACGGGATCCCAGGGTATGACATAAGTACGAACGGCAAGCCGGTCGACCGGCGGTGTCTGGATGACCGACAGTTCCCGCAGGCCCGACATGGCCATCTGCAAAGTGCGCGGGATCGGCGTCGCGGTCAGCGTGAGCATGTGGACGTCGGTCTTCAGCGCCTTCAGCCGCTCTTTGTGCGTGACACCAAAGCGCTGTTCCTCATCGACGATGACGAGGCCCAGACGCTTGAAATCGATGCCCTTGGCAAGGATCGCGTGCGTGCCGACGACGATGTCGGTCTTTCCCTCGGCGATGCCTTCCTTCGTTGCCTTGGTTTCAGCGGCGGGGACCAGGCGCGACAGCCGGCCGATATTGAGTGGAAATCCCTGGAACCGCTCGACGAAGGTCTTGTAGTGTTGACGCGCGAGCAGCGTCGTCGGACAGACAACCGCGACCTGTTGCCCGTTCATCGCTGCGACGAACGCAGCGCGAAGCGCGACCTCCGTCTTGCCGAAGCCGACGTCGCCGCAGACAAGCCGATCCATCGGCGACCCGCGGGCAAGATCGTCGAGCACTTCGCCGATCGCACGGTCCTGGTCGTCGGTCTCCTCGTAGGGGAAGCGATCGACGAATTCGTTGAAGGCGGGATCGGGCGCGAGCGAGGGCGCGGGCTTTAGTGCGCGTTCGGCAGCGACCGCGATAAGTTCGCCGGCGATCTCGCGAATGCGTTCGCGCATCTTGGCGCGCCGCCGCTGCCAGGCCTCGCCGCCGAGCCGGTCGAGGCTGACGCCCTCGGTTTCGCTGCCGTAGCGCGACAGGACGTCGATGTTCTCGACCGGGACAAACAGCTTGTCGCCGCCCGCATAGGTCAGCGCGACGCAATCATGCGGCGATTGGCCGACAGGGATCGAGGTCAGCCCCTCGAACCGCCCGATGCCGTGATCGCGATGGACCATGAGGTCGCCCGGCGACATTGTCGCGAGTTCGCTAAGAAACGCATCGGCCGACTTCTTTCGCTTTGCCCGCCGAACGAGGCGGTCACCGAGCAGGTCCTGTTCGGTGACGACCGCAACGGACGGCGTGACGAACCCGCGATCGAGCGCGACGACGGCAAGCGCAACCCGGCCCTTCGCAGCAATCCCCTGCGCGTCCTGCCAGGTCACGGCCATAGCCTGGGCAGCGAGCCCGTGATCGGCGACTAGCCCCGCGAGCCGCTGGCGCGATCCGGTCGAATAGCTGGCGAGGATCAGCCCAGTCTTGCCGAGCTTCTTGCGATAATCGGCAAGCGCTTCGTAAACGTTCTCTGCACGGCTGCGCTCGGGGCCGAAATCGCGCGGTCCCTCGACGCCGAAGTCGAGCACGCGCTCCGACTCCGGCTCGCGAAAGGCCGTTGCGAAGTGCGCGCGCGCAGTGTCGAGTGAAGCCTTCCATTCAGCCGAAGCAAGGTAGAGCGCATCGGGCGAAAGCGGGCGATAACTGCCAGGCTCGCCCGATGCGGCACGGACGCGGTTGGCGTGATAGTCGGCGACAGCTTCGAACCGCGCATCGGCCGCGCCGTCCGATCCCTGCGCGCGCACGACGATATCGTCCTTGCCCAGATGGTCGAACAGACTTCCCAGCTTCTCTTCGATCAGCGGCAGCCAGTGGTCCATGCCCGCAAGCCGTCGACCCTCGCTGATCGCCTGATACAGCGGATCCCCGGTCGCGGTCGCTCCGAAAAGGTCGCGGTATCTGGTGCGGAACCGCTTGATCGACGCCTCGTCGAGCAGCGCTTCCGACGCGGGAAGCAGCGTAAAGCCGTCGATGCGGTCAATTGTGCGCTGGTCTGCCGGGTCGAACGTACGGACGCTCTCGATCTCGTCGCCGAAAAAGTCGAGGCGGAGCGCGACGTCCGACCCGCTCGGGAACAGATCGACGAGCGACCCGCGTACCGCATAATCGCCGGCATCGGCCACCGTCTCGGTGCGGACATAACCATTGGCCTGTAACAATGCCGACAGCGCGTCGCGGTCGATCTGCTTGCCAGGCGCAAGCGTGGCGACGAGCTGACGGATACGGAACGGTGTCAACGTGCGCTGCGACGCTGCGTTCACCGTGGTGACCAAAAGCTGCGGCGCTTCAACCTTCGCCTGGAGCGCGCTCAGTGCGGCAAGGCGCTCTGCGGTGATCCGCAATGACGGCGAAGCACGATCGTACGGCAGGCAGTCCCATGCCGGATATGTCAGCACCTCGATCTCGGGCGCGAAGAACTTCGCGGTATCCGCAACCGCGCGCATTTCGGCCTCGTCGGTCGCGACGAAGACTGCACGTCGCGGTGCCGCCCGCGCGAGGTCGGTGAGCAGCCAGGGCAAGAACCCCTGCGGCACGCCTGACAGCGTCAGCGGCCGCACCGCCTTCTTGATCCGTTCGATGTCGGTCACTTGGCAGCCGCGATATAGTCGAGCTGCTGCATTGCACGCATCATCGGGCCGTCGATGGGCGCGGGGACGGGGATTGTTCCGATTGCCCAACCCATGATGTCGACGTCCTCTTCGTCCATAAGCGCCTCGAACCACGCGATTTCGGCTTCGTTCCACGCGAGATGATGCTGATCGAAAAAGCCGCCGATCATCATGTCGGCTTCCTTAGTGCCGCGATGGTGCGCGCGATAATGCAAGCGTTTGAGACGGGGTTCTTGGATCATGCGGGCAACACCGATTGCCGCCGATGCCTTTTGAACAGGCATGACGGGGAGAGGATTTGAAGCTAGCTCCCTAGCCATGCGTCCCGATCTGCTCAACCCGCTGTTCACCGAGGTTGCGGCACTCAAAGGTGTCGGCAGCGTGCTCGCAAAGCCACTCGAGCGGCTCGGACTGACACGCGTCGTCGATCTGCTGTTCCACCTGCCGACCGGGCAGGTGACACGTCATCGCATTGATCGGCTCGACGATGCGGAACCGGGCGAGACCGTTGCGCTTGTCGTCACGCCGGTCGATTACAAGGCAGGTCGCGGTCCGCGCAGCCCAATGAACGTCCACGCCATCGATGCCGTCGGCGACTACGTCAGCCTGACTTACTTCGGCAGCAGCACCGGCTATGCGAAGCGTCTGCTCCCGCTGAATGAGCCGAAGCTCGTCAGCGGTAAGCTGGAACGTTACGGCGACATGCGCCAGATCGTGCATCCGGAGGTCCTCGAGCCGCACGAGCCGCTCGCGCTTGCCGAGGCCGTCTATCCGCTGACCGAAGGCATGACGTCGCGTCGTCTGGCCGCGCTTGTCGAGCAGGCGCTGACGCGCGCACCGGATTTGCCCGAATGGGTCGAGCCTGGGCTGCTCGGTCGCAAGCGCTGGCCCGCCTGGCGGAGCGCTCTTGCGACGTTGCACACAAAACCCGACGACGGCCCGGCGCGCGCGCGGCTCGCTTATGACGAGGTCTTCGCGAACCAGCTTGCGCTGATGCTGGTCCGCGCCTCGACCCGGCGGCGGCGGGGCAAGGCTCTGTCGGGCAACGGCCGTCTGCGCGATGCACTCAGATTGCCCTACGCGCTCACGGGGGCGCAGCGGCGCACGATCGGCGAGATCGAGGGCGACCTCGCGCAGTCGACCCCGATGCTGCGCCTGCTTCAGGGCGATGTCGGCGCGGGCAAGACGCTCGTCGCGCTGCACGCGATGCTGGTCGCGGTCGAGGCGGGAACGCAGGCGGCACTGCTCGCGCCGACCGAGATTCTCGCGCGCCAGCATTTCGACACGCTTCAACGCCAGCTTGGCGGCGTCGATGTCCGCGTCGCGTGTCTCACTGGCCGCGACAAGGGGCGGACGCGCGAATCGACGCTGATGGGCCTTGCCGACGGGAGCATCGACATCCTTGTTGGCACGCACGCGATCTTTCAGGACGCAGTCGCGTACAGGCGCCTCGGTCTTGCTGTGATCGACGAGCAGCATCGTTTCGGCGTCGCGCAGCGGATGTTGCTCGCAGCGAAAGCGGAAGTCCCGCCCCACCTCCTCGTGATGACCGCAACGCCAATCCCGCGCACGCTCACGCTCACTGCTTACGGCGAAATGGACGTCAGCCGCCTTGACGAGATGCCGCCGGGACGCACTCCGGTCGAAACGCGGGTCGTGTCGTGCGAACGTCTCGACGACGTGGTCGCCGGCCTCGCCCGCCATATCGCCGACGGCAAGCAGGCGTTCTGGGTCTGCCCGCTCGTCGAGGAGAGCGAGATCGCCGACCGTTCCGCCGCCGAAGCGCGCGCGGCGGCGCTGCGCCTGCGTTTCGGTGACCGCATCGGCCTTGTCCACGGTCGCATGAAGCCGCTCGAGAAAGATTCGGTCATGGCGGCATTCGCAAGCGGGCAGCTGAGCGTGCTCGTTGCGACGACAGTGATCGAGGTCGGCGTCGATGTCCCCAACGCCTCGCTCATCGTCATTGAGGAAGCCGAACGCTTCGGCCTCGCGCAGCTCCATCAGCTGCGGGGTCGGGTAGGGCGGGGGGCCGAACGCTCGGTCTGTCTACTGCTGCGCGGGATCGAGCTCAGCGAGGCCGGCCGGGCGCGCCTTGCGCTGATGCGAGAGACCAACGACGGTTTCCGCATCGCCGAGGAGGACCTCCGCCTGCGCGGCAGTGGCGAAGTGCTCGGTACCCGCCAATCGGGCGAGGCGCGCTTTCGTCTGGCAACGCCCGAGCAGCTGACCGAATTTCTGCCGCTTGCGACCGACGACGCACGGCTCCTCATCGACCGCGACGGCGGGCTCGACTCGCCGCGCGGACAGGCGGCGCGGATCGCGCTCTACCTCTTCGAGCGTGACGCGGCGGTGAGCCTTTTGCGCGCGGGCTAGGCGCGCGACGACAAACGGCGCCACGCGGCAGACGAAATTTCGTGACCAGCGGCTTTCCTAGATCTCGACCTGGCTGCCGAGTTCGACGACGCGGTTTGTCGGCAGTCGGAAGAACTCCATCGCGCTTTCCGAATTGTTGAGCATCCACGCGAACAGCTTCTCGCGCCAGATCGCCATGCCCGGCCGCGACGATGGGAGCAGCGTCTGCCGCGCGAGGAAGAAGCTTGTGTCCATCATCTTGAACTGCGGGCCGCACCCGGTCAGCCGCGCCAGCGCCGCTGGAACATCGGGCTCCTGCATGAAGCCGTATTTGATGATCAGCCGGTGAAAACCCTCGCCCAAATCGTCGAGGCGGCACCGCGTATCTTCCTCGACGAACGGCACGTCCGCGATCTTCACGGTCAGGAGCAGCACGCGCTCGTGGATGATCTTGTTGTGCTTCAGGTTGTGGAGCAGTGCATGCGGCACGCCATCGGCTGCCGACGTCATGAACACCGCCGTTCCCGGCACGCGCGTCGCCGACGAAGCGGCCGACTGGATGAACACCTTCACCGGCATTGCCGCTTCGCGCAGCCGCGCGATCATCAACTCGCGCCCCTTCGCCCAAGTGGTGAGAAGCAGGAAGATGATCGCGGCGACGAGGATCGGCAGCCAGCCGCCCTGCGGCACCTTCAGAAGGTTCGACGATAGATAGGCACCGTCGACGATCAGGAACGTGCCGGTCACCAGCCACACGCGCCATTTCGGCCAGTTCCAGACCTTCGAGACCAGAACCGAGACGAGGCAGGTGGAGATGAACATGGTGCCCATGACCGCGATGCCATAGGCTGCGGCGAGGTTGCTCGATTTCTGGAAGGTGAGGACGAGCAGCAGGACGAGCACCATCAGCGCCCAGTTGACGACAGGCACGTAGATCTGCCCCGCCGCCTTCGCGCTGGTGTGCAGGATCTTCAGGCGCGGCATGAAGCCGAGCTGCACCGACTGCTGCACGACCGAAAATGCGCCGGTGATCATCGCCTGGCTCGCGATGATCGTCGCCATCGTTGCGAGGACCACGAGCGGCAGCCGGAGCTCTTCGGGGGCGAGCAGGAAGAACGGATTGGCGACCGCGGACGGATCGCGGATGATCAGCGCGCACTGGCCGAGGTAATTAAGCATCAGCGCTGGGAAGACTGCATAGACCCATGCAAGCGCAATCGGTTTTCGGCCGAAGTGGCCCATATCGGCATAAAGCGCCTCTGCGCCCGTGATCGCGAGCACGACCGAACCGAGCGCGAGGAAGGCAAGCGCCGGATCTTCGATGAAGAAATTGACGGCATGATATGGGTTCAGCGCCGCGATAACTTCCGGGGTCTGGACGAAGCTGATCGCGCCGAGCACCGCAAGCGTCGCAAAATACAGCAGCACAATTGGCCCGAAGAACTTGCTGATCGTCTCGGTCCCGCGCGACTGGACCATGAACAGCCCGACGAGAATGCCGACCGCGATCGGCAGCACGAGCGGCTCGAAGCCTTTTTCGACCACCGTCAGCCCCTCGACCGCCGACAGGACCGAAATGGCGGGCGTAATCATCGAATCGCCGAAAAACAGCGCGGTCGCGATGACACCGAGCATCACGAGCACAGGCGTGCGTTTGCCGGTCTTGCGCGTGATCAGCGCCAGCAGCGCCATGCTCCCGCCTTCCCCCTTATTGTCCGCGCGGGTGACGACCATCAGGTATTTGATGCTGACGATGAGGATCAGAGACCAGAACACCAAGCTGAGCACGCCATAGACGTGAAGCAGATCGACGGGCAGCGGATGGTGCCCGACAAAGGTTTCCTTGAGAGCGTAGAGCGGCGACGTACCGATATCACCGAAAACGACGCCGACCGCGCCGATCACAAGGACCGGCAGGCTGCCTTCGATGCGGTGACCGTGTTCCGACTCGCTATCGTCGTGGGGGGGCGAGGTCGCGACTTCGTTGGACATGGACGGGCGAACCCACCCCTTCTGCCTGACCCGGCCGATCGCCGGACGCGCGCCCCTAGCACCGACGTTTTGGCCGCGCAATCGAGACAAGCGCCACGAACCGCGCTACGGCGTCGCGCAACAATCTTTCACGGGATGACAGCCATGAAAATCGGGGTGCCAAAGGAAATCAAGAATCATGAGTATCGCGTCGGGCTGACTCCGGCCTCGGTCGCCGAGTTGACCGGCGCGGGGCATGAGGTGATCGTTGAAGCCCTGGCAGGCAACGGAATCGATTTCAGCGATCGCGACTATATGGATGCTGGCGCGCGCATCGTGAACACGGCGGCGGGCGTCTTTGTCGAGGCGGACATGATCGTGAAGGTCAAGGAGCCGCAGCCGGGCGAGATCGCCATGCTGCGCCCGCACCACACGCTGTTCACCTACCTGCACCTCGCGCCTGATCCCGATCAGGCGAAGGGGCTGATGGCTTCGGGTGCGACGTGCATCGCCTATGAGACCGTGACGTCGAAATCGGGTGTGCTCCCGCTGCTGAAGCCGATGTCGGAAGTCGCAGGGCGCATGTCGGTCCAGGTCGGCGCGCATTATCTCGAGAAGGAACAGGGCGGGCGCGGAGTGCTTTTGGGCGGCGTTCCCGGTGTCGCCCCGGCGCGGGTCGCAATTCTGGGCGGTGGGATCTCGGGCGTGAACGCGGCGCAGATGGCGGTCGGAATGCGCGCGGACGTCACGATCTACGACATCAACAACGACCGGCTTGCCGAACTCGACATGTTTTTCTCGTCGCAGATCAAGACGCAATATGCCTCGAGGGCGGCGATTGCGGCCGCTGTCGAGAAAGCGCACCTCGTTATCGGCGCAGTGCTGGTACCGGGTGCCGCTGCGCCCAAGCTGGTGACGCGCGAGATGCTCCGCACGATGAAGCGCGGCTCGGTGCTCGTCGACATCGCGATCGATCAGGGCGGCTGCTTCGAAACATCGCGCCCGACGACGCACGACGACCCTGTGTTCGTCGAGGAAGGCGTGATCCATTATTGCGTCGCGAACATGCCCGGCGCCGTCGCGCGAACATCGGCCTTCGCACTGAACAATGCGACGCTGCCATTCGTTCGGCGGCTCGCCGATATGGGTGCGGCAGGCGCGATGGCCGCCGACCCGCATCTTGCGGCCGGCCTGAACGTGATGGACGGCAAGATCCGGCACAAGGCTGTCGCCGACGCGCTCGGCCTGCCTTACGAAGCTTAGGGCACGATTTCGACCCAGTTAGGCGTGACACGCAGCAATACCTCTCGCTTGGGCATCGCGGGTGCGGCGACGCGGACGGTCTCCGGATAAGCTCCGTTGCAGAGCATTTCGCGTGCCAACTGGACCACCAGATGCGCACACTCGCGTCGGGTTGTCTCGCTGGGAACGACGCGAATCTCCTGTCCGCAAAACCACCCGAGCCCGCGCGTTGTCATCGCATCGCTGGCGAAGTCGAGCGCGATCAGGTCGTGCACGGGCGCAACCCCGTCGGACCATTCGGAAAGCGCATAGCCCAGCGCCGCTGCGTCGAGTGACAATTGCGAGAAGCGCCACGTCAGCCGCGCCTCAGCATGGGCCTTGAGCGGTTCCAGCGCCGCGATCGCGATCTCTCTCACCGCGACCAACCGCGCCTGCGCTGTCGTCGCCGCAGTCCGCGCAACCATGTCTTGGCCGATGAAGTCGAACCCTTGGATCTCGACTTGGCCATTCAGCCCGCTGAGCGTCGCGACCTCCTGCCTTGCCACCATGTTCATGCTACGTTCTTAGAACGGTCGACCTTTTGCGTCTTGCCGAGACTGCGCCGAAACGGAGGATTGCGCTTCATGTTCCGAACACTCCCCGACTTATCCACCGGAAAGTTTGCCGGTCTGGCCGGACCTGACTACGCGGCAAGGCAATGAGTCGCTTCACGCCCGAGTTCCTCGACGAGCTTCGCCAGCGCACGACGCTGTCGACGCTCGTCGGGCGTTCGGTGAAGCTCACGCGTGCGGGCCGTGAGTGGAAAGCGTGCTGCCCGTTCCATCACGAAAAGTCGCCCAGCTTCTACGTCAATGACGACAAAGGCTTTTACCACTGTTTCGGATGTTCTGCGCACGGCGATGCGATCCGCTGGCTGACCGACCAGCGCGGGCTGCCGTTCATGGATGCGGTGAAGGAACTCGCCGATGCGGCGGGGATGACGCTCCCCGCGCCCGACCCCCGCGCCGCCGAGCGCGAGGAGCGTGCGTCGAAGCAACACGACGTCATGGCAGCGGCAGCGGTGTGGTTCGCAGAGCAACTGCACGGAGAGGGCGGGGAGGCGGCGCGCGCCTATCTCGACCGGCGCGGCGTGAAGCTGCTCACGACCGAGAGCTTCGGCCTCGGCTATGCCCCTGACCGGCGTGACGCGCTCAAGACGGCGCTGGCGCGCTTCGGCGATGCGGCGCTGGTCGAGGCGGGGCTGCTCATCGCCGTGGATGACAAGACGCCGTACGACCGCTTCCGGGGCCGACTGATGATCCCGATCCGCGACCCGCGCGGGCGCGTTATCGCGTTCGGCGGGCGGATCCTGGGCGCAGGTGAGCCAAAGTACCTGAACTCGCCCGACACTCCGCTCTTCGATAAAGGGCGCACGCTCTACAATCTCGACCGCGCGGCAGGGCCCGCGCGCAAGGCGGGGCGGCTGATTGTCGTAGAGGGCTACCTCGACGTCATTGCGCTCGCTCAGGCCGGCATCGCGGAAGCCGTCGCACCGCTCGGTACCGCATTGACCGAGGCGCAGCTTGAACGGCTGTGGCGCGTCGTCGACGTGCCGAGGCTGTGCTTCGACGGCGATGCAGCAGGGCAGAAGGCAGCGGTGCGCGCAGCGGAACGCGCTCTGCCGATGCTGGAGCCGGGCCGGTCTCTGTCGGTCGCGCTCTTGCCGAAAGGGCAGGACCCCGATGACTTGGTCAGATCGGGCGGTCGGGCAGCGATGGAAGCGAAGCTTGAGGCAGCTTTGCCGCTCGTCGATTTGATCTGGTCGCATGAACAATCCGTGGCTCCGCTTCGCACGCCCGAGCAGCGGGCTGGACTCAAACGCCGTCTGGCCGAACGTGTATCGTCCGTCGCCGACCCGGATATCCGCGCGCATTACCGCGAGAATTTCCGGGAGCGTTACGACCAGGCGTTCTTTGCGCGAGAGCCTGTCCGTCAGTTTCGGGACAAGCGCGCGGGCTGGCAGGCCCCCGCATCGCGCCCGGGAGGTACTGCGCAGCGTATCGGCGGCGGCGGCGTGGACGCCGTTTATGCCCGAGCAATCCTTGTCGGTCTGCTCCGCCACCCGTCCATGATCGCAGTTTGCGCGGAGGCGCTGTCGGTACTCGCGATCGAGGATGCGCGGCTTGACGGTGTACGTGCGATGCTACTCGATGTCGCGTATCACGGTCCTGCCGTTGATTGCGCGGAAATCGACACCATATCTGCGCAAGTCGGCTTATCGGGTCTGGTCGACGAGCTGCGCCGGTCGAACGGGCTTGCCTTTTCCTTCGCACGCGACAATGCGGACCCGGCGGTGGCGCGCAGGGATTTGGCGATGGCGATCGAGGCACTGGCATCGCGGCCCGAACTCGACGCGGCGCTGGAGGCCGCAACGGCACGCCTCGCGATGGGGGCCGATGCCGACGGATTTGCGGAACAGATGCGGCTGGTGGCCGCGCGGGCGGAAGCGGACAGAACGCTCGCCGCGCTGACATCGGGCGATGACGAATGACGGGAACGAACGACTAGATGGCGAAGACGAACACGGCGGAAGCGCCCGAAGCTGCTCAGGACGCGGGCGATGCGCCGCTCATCGATCTTAACGACGCAGAGCTGAAGAAGCTTATTCTGCGTGCTAAGAAGCGTGGCTACATCACTGTCGACGCTCTAAATGCCACCCTCGGAGAGATGTCAACGGACCAGATCGAGGACGTCATGTCGGCGCTCAATGAAATGGGCGTCAACGTTGTCGAAAACGAGGAGTCGAACGAGGACGGCGACGATCCCGATCCCGAGGAAGAGGTCGAGGCGGTCGATGCGACCGGCGACGGCAGCGGCCATGTCGCGGAAAAGGTGGTCAAGGTCACCGACCGCACCGACGACCCGGTGCGCATGTACCTGCGTGAGATGGGCGCGGTCGAATTGCTCAGCCGCGAGGGCGAGATCGCAATCGCGAAGCGGATCGAGGCGGGTCGCGATACGATGATCCTGGGGCTGTGCGAATCGCCGATTACGTTCAACGCCATCATCGGCTGGTCGGATGCGCTCAACGCCGGGACGATGCAGCTGCGCGAAATCCTCGACCTCGACGCGATGCTATCGAAGGATCCCGCACCCGAATCGCTGACCGACGAGGATGAAGACGGCGACGGTGAGATTTCGGAAAAGAATGCCGGGCCGACCTTCAAGGATGAGGACGAGCCCGAGGAGGTTGTCGCCGAGTCCGAGGACGAGCACGACGAAGAGTCGCTGACCGAGCGCCGCGCGCCGCGTCCCGTCGAGGAGGAGGAAGAGGACAACACGCTGTCGCTCGCAGCGATGGAGGAGTTGCTCAAGCCGTCCGCGCTTGAAAAGTTTGCCGCGATCACCGCGCTCTACAAGAAGTTCGAGAAGATTCAGGCTGCCCGCATGGAAGCGCTGTCCGTCGGCAACGACTTTCCGGCGGCCGATGAGAAGAAGTACCACAAGCTGCGCGAAGAGCTGACCGGTCAGGTCGAGAGCGTCCAGTTCCACAATGCCAAGATCGAGTATCTCGTCGACCAGCTTTACAGCTATAACCGCCGTCTGACCGCGCTCAGCGGACAGATGCTCCGCCTCGCCGAGCGCCACCGTGTGCCGCGCAAGGCGTTTCTCGACAGCTACATGGGTCGCGAGCTCGACGACAGCTGGCTCGACAGCGTCAGGGCGCTCGACAAGAAATGGACCGCTTTCGTCGAGAACGAGACCGACGGGGTCGAGCGCATCCGCAACGAGATTGGCGAAATCGCGCAGGCGACCGGCATGTCGCTCGGCGAGTTCCGTCGGATCGTGAATCAGGTTCAGAAAGCCGAGCGCGAGGCGCGCATCGCGAAGAAGGAAATGGTCGAGGCAAACCTGCGTCTCGTCATCTCGATCGCGAAAAAGTATACGAACCGCGGCCTGCAATTCCTTGATCTCATTCAGGAAGGGAACATCGGCCTGATGAAGGCGGTCGACAAGTTCGAGTACCGCCGCGGCTACAAGTTCTCGACCTATGCGACCTGGTGGATCCGTCAGGCGATCACGCGCTCGATCGCCGATCAGGCGCGCACGATCCGCATCCCCGTCCACATGATCGAGACGATCAACAAGCTGGTCCGCACCAGCCGCCAGTTCCTCCACGAACAAGGCCGCGAGCCCACGCCTGAGGAAATGGCCGAGCGCTTGTCGATGCCGCTCGAAAAGGTCCGCAAGGTGATGAAGATCGCCAAGGAGCCGATCAGCCTCGAAACGCCGATCGGGGACGAGGAAGATTCGCACCTTGGCGACTTCATCGAGGACAAGAACGCGGTCATTCCGGTCGACGCGGCGATCCAGGCGAACCTCAAGGAAACCGTGACGCGGGTGCTCGCCTCGCTGACCCCGCGCGAGGAACGTGTGCTGCGCATGCGTTTCGGCATTGGGATGAACACCGATCATACTCTTGAAGAGGTCGGCCAGCAGTTCAGCGTGACCCGCGAACGCATTCGCCAGATCGAGGCGAAGGCACTGAGGAAACTGAAGCACCCGAGTCGCAGCCGCAAGATGCGAAGCTTCCTCGACCAATAGGTTAACCGGTCTTCAACTGGTCACGGCTATCGTCTGCGCCGTGGGGGTTCACAATGATTGAAGAGCGGATCGACGCCGCGCCTGATCCGGCTGCGCTCGACGGCATCGCGCGCCGGACGGGCGAGGTCGCGGTGGGTTGCACCGATGTCGGCGGCAAGATCGCCCACGTCGCGACGAGCATCGAGGCGCAAGGTCGCGTGCTTGGGGATTTGCGCGCGGTCATGGCGTCGCTCGAAACTGACCAGCGGCAAGTGACCGACGCGACGGACGAGGCGCGGCTGCTCGCCGAATCGGCGCGCAAGCGCCTTGCCGAGGGTGGGCAAACGATCGCGGCATCGATCGACGAATTTGGCGAGCTGACCGCGCTTGTCCTCAAGCTCGGCCAGCAGATCACGAACTTTGCAGCCGCGATGCAACAGGTGAAGCGGACGACCGAGACCATCGACGCGATCGCACGCACGACCAACATGCTCGCACTCAACGCTGCAATCGAAGCCGAGCGCGCGGGCGATGCCGGTCGCAGCTTTGCGGTCGTCGCCGCCGAAGTGAAGAAGCTCGCGCACGATACGCGTGCCGCGACCGAGGAGATCGGCACCACGATGGACTCGCTCGCGCGCGAGGGCGACGGGTTTCTCGTCGATCTGCAGGCGGGCATGGCACGAAGCCGTGAGGCCGAGAAGGGCTTTGCGAGGATCAACGACACGGTCGAGGAAGTGACCCGCCTCGTCGATCAGGTCGACGCGCAGGCGATCGACATCGCCCGCGCGACCAGCCTTATCCACGACAGCGTGTGCCGCGTCGGCGACGAGATCGACGGCTTCTCGGAGGCAGCGCGCGCCAACAGCGACCTGCTCGGTAACGCGCGCAAGGCTGTAGGCGGGCTCGAACATCAGGCGCACGAGATGCTCGACGGCATCGTCCGGTCGGGCTTTGCGGTCGAAGATCGGCGGCTCGTGAATCTCGCGATCCGCGAGCGCGACCGCTTCGTGCGTCTGACCGAGCGCGCGCTGACTGAGGGCAGGCTCCAGGTGGACGACTTGTTCGACACCACGTATCGCGAGATCGCGAAGTCCAGCCCGTTGCGCTACGATACGCGCCTCAACGACTTTGCCGACGCAGCGTGGCGGCCAGAACTCGACCGGATTGTCGACAGCGATCCTGCTATCGTGTCGACGGCCTGCACCGACGTGAACGGCTATCTGCCGACGCATACCACCCGCTACAGCCGGACTCCGACGGGCGATCCCGCGCACGATGCGGCTTGGTGCCGCAACCGCCGCATCCTTGCCGACGACACCGACAAGATTGCCAAGGCCTCGACCAAGCCGTTCCACATCGCGGTTTTTCGTCGCGATCGCGAAGGGGGCGGCTACGATGTCGTCCGCAACGTCTACGTTCCGATGATCATCGGCGGACGCCGCTGGGGCGATTTCGAGATCGCCTATCGGATAAGCTGACTGTTCCCTATTGGGGTCGTTCGATCGGCACGTCGCAGACCACGAACGCGCCATCCTTGCGACATTTGTACCCGACGACTCGCCGTGATTTTGGAGCATCTCCGAGATCGGCGAGCGCAAAGCGTGTTGCTGATTGCGGGTATCTCGCAAGGAGTTCTTCGAAAGCCTCGACAAACTCCTCGTGCCCGGCAGGCAGAGTGTAACACTTGTCTGGCGTTTGGTAGGTCATTCGTCACCTCCCTCACGCTTTCGATCTACGCCCTTTGCCAAGGCGGCACAAGCGCGCCTAACGCGCTGCCCCCGCCCGCCGCGCCATAAAGGCAAGCCGCTCGAACAGCATCACATCCTGCTCGTTCTTGAGCAGCGCGCCGTGGAGCGGCGGGATGGCCTTCGACGGGTCACGCGACTGAAGAACGTCCAGCGGCATATCCTCGTTGAGGAGAAGCTTCAGCCAGTCGAGCAGTTCGCTGGTTGACGGCTTCTTCTTTAGGCCCGGTACCTCGCGGACGTCGTAGAAGATGTCCATCGCGCGGCTGACCAGGATCTTCTGGATGCCGGGGAAGTGAACGTCGAGGATCGCCTGCATCGTCTCGCGGTCCGGGAACTTGATGTAGTGGAAGAAACACCGGCGCAGGAATGCGTCGGGAAGTTCCTTTTCATTGTTCGACGTGATGACAACGATCGGGCGCTCCTTCGCGGCGATTGTTTCGTGCGTCTCGTAGACATCGAAGGCCATGCGATCGAGTTCCTGCAACAGGTCGTTGGGAAACTCGATATCGGCCTTGTCGATCTCATCGATCAGCAGGACGGGGAGCACGGGCGACGTGAACGCCTCCCACAATTTGCCCTTCCTGATGTAGTTGCGGATGTCGTGAACGCGTTCGTCGCCCAGCTGGCCGTCGCGCAGGCGCGCGACCGCATCATATTCGTAAAGGCCCTGCTGCGCCTTCGTCGACGATTTGACATTCCAGGTAATCAGCGGCGCGTTCGCGGCCTTGGCGATCTCTTCGGCCAGGACCGTCTTCCCGGTGCCGGGCTCCCCCTTGACGAGCAGCGGGCGACGCAGCGTCACGGCGGCGTTGACCGCGACCTTCAGATCGTCGGTCGCGACGTAGCTCGACGTACCGGTGAACTTCATGGCACTGCCCTTTGACGTTAACGTCAAGCGCAATGGCGCGCGGGGCGGTTACCTGCAAGGGCCTTTAATAGACCTGGCGCGCCTTTGCGCGGGCTTCGAGCAGATCCCACAGGCCGCGGTGCTGGGTCGCGATCTGCTGCGCGCCAAACGTCATCGCACGCTCGATCGCGGGCGAGGCGCAAGCCGCGCGCGCAATCTCGACGATGGCATCCGGCCCGGCGAGTGGGCTCGGCCGGAAGTCGACGCCGAAACGGCGGGCGCTGGATGCAATCAGCCCCTGTACCGCGTGCCAGTCAAGCGCGACGGCAAGCGCAGCGCCCAGCGCGCAACCGTTGCGATCCGATTGGGCGAGCATTTCAATCGCGTGACGCTGGTGCACGACGCTGGCTTCGGTCTCCGCCTGGCCGGGCGTGCTCGGGATCGGCCCCGCTGCAACGACCAGGCGAGCAAGGATCTCGCGCTCCTGCGCGAACCCGTCGGCGAGCGCGAACAGCGCCTTGCGCGTGTCGTTGTCGGTCGTGCGACCTGCTGCGTGATCGATGACGCCGGGATGGCGCCCGTGGAGCATCGAGATATGATGGAGTGCGTCGCTCGCGTTGCGCGCGTCCTCGGCTCCGGTCAGATTCGCGAGGGTGCGAACGTGCGGGTGCGCGGCCGACCCCTCGGTCAGGACGAGCGCGGCCATCGCCGCCGCCGCGTCTAGCGGTCCGCCCGCGGGTACTGCCGACAAAGCGACCATAGACTTGAAACCCTCCACCGGTGCGCCCCGGGGGGAACACTGCACCGCTCCCTTTAACCGAAGGGCGTAAAGACGCGGTTGAAGCGGCGTTAGGCATGTGTGAAGGATTGCCGATGTTCTTCGACTTTCTCGACGAGTTGCGCGCAGCGGGAATCCCCGCGAGTCTGAAGGAGCATCTCGTGCTGCTCGAGGCGCTCGACCGCGAGGTCATCGATCGCTCGCCCGAGGACTTTTACCACCTTGCCCGCGCCACCTATGTCAAGGACGAGGGGCTGATCGACCGATTCGACCAGGTGTTCGCCAAAGTCTTCAAGGGGATCGCGACGACTTACGGCGCGCAGTCGGCAGAGATCCCCGCCGAGTGGCTGCGCGCGGTCGCGGAGAAATATCTGACGGCCGAGGAGATGGCGGCGATCGAGAAGCTCGGCTCGTGGGACGAATTGATGAACACTCTCAAGCAGCGGCTCGAGGAGCAGAAGGAGCGCCACGAAGGTGGCAACAAGTGGATCGGCACCGGAGGCACCTCGCCGTTCGGGCATTCGGGCTACAATCCCGAAGGTGTGCGCATCGGTGGAGAGGGCAAGCACCAGCGCGCGGTGAAGGTTTGGGACAAGCGCGAATTCAGGAACCTCGACTCGAGCAAGGAGCTTGGCACACGCAATATCAAGATCGCGCTGCGCCGCCTGCGCCGGTTTGCGCGCGAGGGGGCAGCCGACGAACTCGATCTCGATGCGACGATCGCGGGGACTGCGCGGCAGGGGTGGCTCGATATCCACATGCGGCCCGAGCGTCACAATGCGGTCAAGCTGCTGCTGTTCCTCGATGTGGGTGGCTCGATGGACCCGCACATCAAGCTGTGCGAGGAACTGTTCAGCGCGGCCACCAGCGAGTTCAAGAACCTCGAATTCTTCTACTTCCACAACTGCCCCTATGAGGGGGTGTGGAAGGACAACCGCCGACGCTTCACCGAGCGGACGCCGACCTGGGACGTGCTCCACAAATTCGGGCACGACTACAAGCTGGTCTTCGTCGGGGACGCGTCTATGTCGCCCTATGAGATCACGCATCCCGGCGGCTCGGTCGAGCATTTCAACGAAGAAGCAGGCAGCGTCTGGATGCAACGCATGACGACCACCTATCCGGCGGCCGTGTGGCTCAATCCGGTGCCGGAAGCGCACTGGAATTATTCGCAATCGATCGCGGTCATGCGGCAGTTGATGAGCGACCGGATGTATCCGCTCACGCTAGGCGGCCTCGACGATGCGATGCGGACGTTGACGCGCAAGAGCTGAGCGTCGAACGCACCGCGCAGCTGCCGTTTTCCTGCCCGTCAGGCGCGCTGACCGTTTCCCTTTCGGAAGACTTGATCTGCAAAGGAGGCACCTCATTCCCACCGCACCGACCGCCGCCCGCCAACCGGTTACGCATCAGGTTCACGGCGTCACGCTGACCGACGATTACGCCTGGCTGCGAGATCCAGGCTATCCAGAAGTCAGCGACGCGGCGATTCTGGATCATCTGCAAGCCGAAAATGCGCATTTCGATGCGGCCTTCGCGCCGCTCCAGCCGCTGGTCGAGACAATCTTTGAGGAAATGAAGGGCCGCATCAAGGAAGACGATGCGAGCGTGCCCGCAAAGGACGGCGACTGGCTTTACTGGCGCGCGTTCGAGACCGGTGGTCAGTATCGGAAATGGTGGCGCAGGCCGGTCGCGGGCGGGCCGGACCAACTGATCCTCGACGAGCCGGCGCTTGCGGCGGGCAAGGACTATTTCCGGCTCGGCGCGATCTCGATCAGTGCGTGTGGCCGGTGGCTTGCCTATGCGACCGACGACGACGGGTCGGAACGGTTCACCGCGCGGATCCGCGACCTGACGACAGGCGAGGACCTTGCGGACATCATCCCCGACACGATGGGCGCGCTGGTCTGGAGCGCAGATGCGCGCGTGCTGCTCTACGGTCGCGTCAATAAGCAGTGGCGGGTCGACAGGCTTTTCGCACACCGCGTCGGCACGGCGGCCTCGGACGATCAGCTTCTCTACGAAGAACCCGATATCGGCTTCCAGTGCGGCGTCGGGATGACGCACAGCCGCAAGTGGATCGCACTTGCGAGCGGCGACAACACGACGAGCGAAGTGCGCCTCGTGCCGGTCGACGATCCCTTTGCCGAGCCCCTGCTCATCCGTGCCCGAAAAGCCGGCATCGAGTATGACGTCGAAGAGCGGGAGGGCGTGCTCTACATCGTAACCAACGACACGAGTCCACAGTTCCGGCTGGTGACCGCATCGGTCGAGGCGCCCGGCATCTGGGCCGAGCGAATCGCGCCGCGCGACGACTTTTACCTGACTGACGTCACCTGCTTTGCCGACTTCTTCGTGGTCGAGGGCCGCGAGAACGGTCTCGATCAGATCGAGCTACATGCGTACGCTGGCGGTTTGCCGAAGCGGATTGCGTTTTCCGAGGCCAGCTATGTCGCGGGCCTCGACGAGAATCCGGAATTCGCGATCGACCGATTGCGCCTGTCATACGAGTCTATGGTCACGCCGGACCGCGTGATCGATTATGACGCGGCATCCGATGCGCAAATTGTGCTCAAGGAACAGATCATTCCATCCGGATACGATCCAAGCCGCTACACGACCGAGCGCGTCACGGTGCCGGCGCGCGACGGGACGTCCATCCCGGTTTCAGTACTTTATGCCAACAACTTTCCAAAAGATAGGAGCCGACCACTCTATCTCTATGGTTATGGTGCCTATGGTATCGCGATCCCGCCGGGGTTCTCCACCTCGCGCCTCAGCCTGGTCGATCGCGGGTTCGCCTTTGCAATTGCGCACATCCGTGGGGGCGACGACCTTGGGCAGCAGTGGCAACTCGACGGCAAGCTTGAGAAGAGGTGGAATGCGTTCACCGATTTCGTCGACGTTGCGCGCGGGCTGATCGGGGCCGGCTTTACGCGCGAGGGGCAGGTCTTTGCAGCGGGGGGCTCGGCGGGTGGCGAACTGATGGGCGTTTGCCTCAACACCGATCCGGAACTGTTCGGCGCCGTCGCGGCGCACGTTCCGTTCGTCGACGTTCTCAACACGATGCTCGACGCGACTTTGCCGCTGACACCCGGCGAGTGGCCCGAATGGGGCAATCCGACCGAAGACGGGGCGGCATTCGAGCTCATCCGCAGCTACTGCCCCTATCAGAACGTCAAACCACAGGATTATCCGCCACTGTTCGTAACGGCAGGGCTGACCGACCCGCGCGTGACCTATTGGGAACCGGCGAAATGGGTTGCAAAGTTGCGTGCGACCAAGACGGATGGCAACCCGCTGCTGCTCAAGACCAATATGGGCGCTGGCCATGGCGGGAAATCCGGACGCTTTGAATCGCTCAGGGAAACGGCGGAAGAGTTTGCGTTTTTCGCCGCCCTGGCTGGGCGCGCCGAATAGCGAAGTGGCGAACCTTCATTTGACTCGCTCGCGGAACGAGGCTTAGTCTTCGATCTCGCTGCGACCGAAGAGGTTGAGCGACAAAAAGATAAGACAGTTTCGTGGCAGTGGGCGCGGCCGCGAGCAAATCGAGTTCGGGGAAACTGCGATATGCGCGTTGGCTCACTGCATCTGCTTTCGGTCGCCGTGACCATTCTGCCTTCAGGCGCATTGGCGCAGGCCGTACCCCCGCCAGATGTTGCCCGGCCGACGCGTGAGGAGGTGAGCCCCCCGACGCAGACCGAACGCCCGCCGCAGAGTCGGGCGCGTGTCGACGCGGGGGGAGCATTCGAGCGCGCACCGTGCCCGCTGGAAACCAGCGAAGTCCGCGCGACCATCTCTCGCGTCCAGTTCACCGGACCGGGCGGTGCGCCGCTCGCACCCGAACTGCTTCAGCTGCTTTCGTCAATCGGCGCGCCGAACAGCGACCAACCGTTCAAGGTCGTCTGCGACTTGCGCGACCGGGCGAATGCCGCGCTGCGCAAGGCCCGCTACGTCGCGACGGTGCAGGTGCCACCCCAGCGGATCGAGGACGGCACCCTGCGGCTCGAGGTCGTGTCCGCACGCATCGTCGAGATGCGCGTGCGTGGCGAACCGGGCCCGTACGAAGCGCGCATCCAGCAGAGCATCGAGGGATTGAAGCGGCTCGATCCGCTCAATGAGGCCGAGGCCGAACGCCTGTTGCTGCTGGTTGGCGACACGCCGGGGCTCGACGTTCAGCTTTCGCTGCGACCAACGGGCGCGACACCCGGCGATGTCATCGGCGAGATGACGGTCAGCTACAACCGGTTCTCGGTCATCGCCAATGCGCAGAACTACAACAGCCGACAGCTAGGACGCGAAACGGGCTATGTGCGGGCCGAGGTCTATGGTCTGACCGGGGCGTCGGACACGACCTATATCGGCCTGTCGTCGACCGCCGATCTCAGCGAGCAGAAAATCGTCCAGGTCGGCCATGTCGCGGGGCTCGACGACAAGGGCACGACCCTCGGGTCGCGGCTCACCTATGCGATTTCGCAGCCCGATCTCGATCAGCTCCGCCTGCAGACCAAATCCTTCATCGCGAGTGTCGAACTTGCCCGTCCTCTGGTACGCAGCGTGCGCGCGAACCTCGGGCTGACGACGGGGTTCGAGTTCGCGCAACAGCGTACCGACATCCTTGGGGCGAATGCCAGATCGCCGCTCAACCTCGATCGCGTCAGCAACCTTTTTCTTCGCGCCGTCGGCGACCTGCGCGAGTTTTCCCGCTTCGGCGAGGAAACCATTCGGACGGGCGCTTCGCTCGAAATCCGCCAGGGCCTGAACATTCTCAACGCCACGCAGACGGGTCGAACGACACCAGCAGGCTATTTCCCGTCGCGTTTCGAAGGAAGCGCAACCGCGACGGTCATCCGGGGACAAATCGACAGCCGCATCGGCCTGGGCCCGATCTTCAACCTGACGGGCACCGTCCGCGGACAATGGTCGAACAGGGCGCTGCTCAATTTCGACGAGTTTGCGGTCGGTAACCTGACGATCGGACGCGGGTACGACCCGGGCGCGAACAGTGGTGACCGCGCCGTCGGGGCGTCGGTCGAACTGCGTGCCAAGATTGTCCGCGGCACCCGGCTCACGGTCGAGCCGTTCGGCTTCTATGACGCGGTGCGCATCTGGAATCTCGATCGCAACTCCACCGAAAACAACCGGTCGCTTCGGTCGTACGGCGGCGGCGTTCGGGTGGTTCTGCCCGGCCTCGCGCTGCTCGAGGTCACATATGCCAAGCCGATCGACCGCGCGCTGTCTTTCGACAGAACGCCGCCGCCCGACCGCGTCCTCGCCTCGCTGACGATGCAGCTCGTACCTTTCGGTGGACGCCGGTGAGCGGCCTTGGTGGAGAACCGGACATGATCAAGCAGCCATCCCGCCACCTGACGACGACCCGACCGCGCGGCACGACCCCACTGATGGCGCGAGCGAGCGTCCTGTCGCTGATGGCCGGCGTCGGTCTTCTGCTCCCCGTAGCGGGATCGGGTCAGACGCTGCCCGTCGTGAACACCGACGGGGGCGCAGTGATTACGACCGTCGCCAATGCGATGACGGTCAACATCGGCGGCTCATCGAAGGTTATCGACTGGACGAGCTTCAACGTCGGCAATCTCGGCGAGTCGGTCAATTTCACGGGCGGCGGCAACCCGAACCTCGCGGTGCTCAATCGTGTGTCCGGCGCGACCGCCTCGAGCATCCTCGGCCCGATAACGAGCGACGCCAACATCGCTGTGTGGTTGATCAACCCCAACGGCATCACGTTTGGCGCGAACGGCAGTTTCAACGGGGGCAGCCTCGTGCTGTCGACGATGAACATCACCGACCCCGATTTCAACAATGGCGGCCCTGCCAATTTTGCAGGCACATCGACCAACGCGATCACCCTGACTGGTGCAGGGACGATCACATCGGGCCGGTCTGTCGTCATCATTGGATCAAAGATCGACGTCGACAAATCGATCACGGCCACCGGTGGCGGCGTTGCGCTGATCAACGGGTTCAATGTCGATCTGACCGTGGGCGTCGACAGCCCGCTGTCGATCCAGGTCAATACCGGTTCGCTTGACGCGGCCGGATCGGTCAGGGTCGCATCGACCGTCAACGGCAGTTCGGTCGCGGTGGTCGGCCTATCGCAGAACGCAGCGATGGCGAGCCTGCTCAACGTCGCGGCGGGCGGCGCGCTGACGGCGACGGCGAACAACGGGACCGTCGTCCTCGCGACCCAGTCGACTGGAACTGTCACGACGGTGGGTGGCGCGACGGACAGCGGCATCGTGATAAACGGCGCGCTCGCGGCGACGGGCACGAACGGCAGCCTTGCGCTGGCGGCGGGCGGCGCAATCGCCGTCGATGGGACGTTGACGCGCGATGCCGGTGGCACAGCCACGGCCACCGGGTCGTCGATCAGCGTTCGTGCGCCCACAATCCCGCTGACGTCGGCGACGGCAACCAACGCCTTGTCGCTCGAAGTCACGACGGGTGACCTCAGCTTTCCGGGCCCCGCCACCTACACCTGGGGAACGACGCTGGGCCTGCGGGCAGCGCAGGACGTGCTGACCGGCGCGTCGCTGACGTCGCCCGGCGGCATCACGATCACTGCCGGGCGCGACATCATCGGCGACAGCATCGTGGCGACCACGGGCGCCATCTCTGCGACGGCGGGCCGCAGCATCACCGGTGTCGGTGGCGCGCGCGCAACGTTCAGCGCGACGGGTGCGGGTGGCGCGACGGGGATTACCGCGACAACGGGTCAGGCGCTGCTCGGTGCCGTCGCAACCAACGCCGCCGGTGCCGCGTCGGTGAGCGGTGCCTCCGTCGACATCAGCAGCGGCGCCATCGACCTGACGAGCGCAACGTCGACGGCGGGCGCGCTCGTCTT
>VYLJ01000070.1_pt1 | contig 23419 bp, 18 predicted proteins | sample 5114331 | NCBI WGS metagenome assembly VYLJ01 (sample SAMN12291791, study PRJNA351875) | freshwater metagenome | isolation source: freshwater lake | place: USA: Michigan, MSU2 Lake | collected 2011-08-16
CCGAGCCATGCGTCGTCGCTTGCGGGTACCGGTTGTTCAAGCATCGCGACGCGCGCTTCAATCAGCATGGGCATCGCGGCTTCAAGCGTCGCGCGATCCCAGCTTTCGTTCGGATCGACGATCAGGGTTGCCGAAGGTGCAGCGTTGCGGACCGCTTGGAGCCTGGCCGCGGGATCGTTGGCATCGACCTTCAATTTCAAGACCGGCGCATCGGCGACGGCACGGACGGCCGCAGTCATTGCAGCCAAATCGTCGATGACGATCGTGATCGCACTCGGCGTACGGGGCAGGGGCGCGATCCCGGCAAGCACCGCTACAGTCGTTCCGGCAAGCCGCGCTTCGAGGTCCCATAGCGCGCAGTCCACCGCGTTTCGAGCTGCGCCTGCGGGCAGCAACCTTGCGAGTTCGTCGCGATCGACCCTTGCCTCGACAGCCGTCCGGACACTCTCGATCTGTGCAAGCGTCGCCTCGACGCTCTCGCCATAGCGAAGGTAGGGAACACTCTCGCCATGCCCCGTCGCGTCCCCGTCCCGGATCGTCACGGTTACCACATCCGCGACCGTCTTTACCCCGCGCGAAATGCGGAACGGACGGCTCAGGCGGTGCGCGTCGTGGCGCGCGTCGAGGGTGCGTGGCATGCGAGCAGATTGTCCAGGATGGCGCCGACGCCGAACCGGTGCGGGTCGGTGCAGGGGAGGCCGGTGTCGTCGCTCGCGCCTGCGCACAGGCGGCGGGCGTCGGCTTCGTCGAAGGAAGAGGTGTTGAGGCACACCCCGGCTGCGCGCACATCCGGGCTGGTCAGGCGCGCGACGAGCAGGTTCATGTCGAGTGCCTCCGCAATCGAGGGCAGCGAACGGCCCGGGATGCCGCGCATGTGGTCGCGCGCCGGGTCGTGGCACATGACGATCGCGGCCGGTTGCGCACCGTGGAGAAGGCCCGTCGAGACGCCCGCAAACGAGGGATGCGACAGCGATCCCTGGCCCTCGATCACGTCCCACCCGCCGTCGTCGCGCGCGGGGGCGAGCACCTCGATCGCGCCCGAGATGAAGTCGGCGACCACCGCGTCGACCGGCACGCCGCCGCCGGCGATCAGGATACCGGTCTGCCCGGTCGCCCGGAAATCGGCGGCAACCCCGCGCGTGCGCAGGCCGTCGACGAGCGCGAGCGAGGCATACATCTTGCCGACCGAACAATCGGTACCGACCGTCAGCAGTCGGTTGCCCGCACGTGCGTAGCCGTTGCCAACGGGGAGGTCCGCAGGCGGCTCGCGCACGTCGTAGAGGTGCAGGCCCCGCGCTTCGGCGAGCTCGGCAAGCCTGGGAACGTCGCGCAACCGGCGGTGCAGGCCCGATGCGACGTTCATCCCCGCTTCCAGGGCCGAAGCCGCATCGGCAATCAGGTCTTCACCCAGAGTTCCGCCTGCATTGGCTATTCCCAGAACGAGCGTCCTGGCACCGGCCGCTGCGCCTTCGCCCATGCTCATGCGCGGCAGATCGAGGGTCAGCGGGCAATCGTCATGCCGGAATTCGCCGACGCACGCGTCCCGCCGAAAGGTTGCGAGGCCGCGCGATGTCTTGATCCCGACGGGGTCGGACGAATGGCCGAGATAGAGGAGATACGGTGCCGGGATCATCGGGCGCGAGGCTAGGCAGCGCGGTCGCAGGCGGGCAGTGCGAAACCCGCGCGCGCGCTATAGCTTGACGTTATGGTCAGGCGCGGTCGATGACAGTGGCGAGCGTCTTGAGGAACGCAGTCGCCAGTGCATTGGGCGGCCGGTCGGCGAGGAACATGGCGTGGACGTCGAACGCAAGCGATGGTTTGATCGGTCGCATTGCGAGTCCCGGCGTCATCGCCGCGCGCGCGGTGAAGCTGTCGATGACGGTAACGCCCACGCCTTCGCGGACGAGGGCGGCCGCCACAAAAAACGTGCGCGCCGAGACGACCTCGTCGAGTTCGATGCCGAGCCGCTCGATCTCGCTTGCGAACTGCGCACCAAGGGGGCCGCTCGCCGCGACGCTCACGAACCGGCGCCCTGCGAGCACGTCGAGGCCGAGGCGCGACGGGGCATCGGGAAGGTCGGCCTCGCGGTAGAGCAGCACCATCTCGCCCTCGCCGAGCCAGCGCTTGCCGACCGGCGCATTGACGGGCGTCTCGTGCGCGACGGCGAGGTCGGTTTCGCGCTCGTAGAGTTTGCGTAGCAGCTCGTCGTGGTGGAGAGTCTGCAGGTCGAAGCGCGTGTCAGGATGTGTCTTCAGGAATTCGGCCGTCGCCTGCGGGATCGCTTCGAGCGCGAGCGAGGGCAGGACCGACAGTCGCAGCATGCCGCCCGTGCCGCGCTTCAGGTTGCGCCCCGCCTGCCGCAGCGCCTGCACGCGGTCGTGGATGTCGCGCACCTCACCGAACAGCGCGTGCGCGTCGTCGGTGGGGGTCAGCCGCCCGCCCGCGCGGTCGAACAGTGGGAAGCCGAGCATGCTTTCGGCATGGCGCAGCGTCTTCGAGACCGAGGGTTGCGAGACGTTCAACGCCCGCGCGGCAGCACTTACCGACCCGTTGATATAGACCGCGTGAAAGATTTCGATGTGCCGCAGGTTCATGTCAGCTGCGCGAGGATCGCGTCGCCCATCGCCGAGGTCGTGAGGTCACCGCCCAGGTCGCGCGTGCGCGCGCCTGCGGTCAGCGCCGCGTCAACGGCGGCAAAGACCCTGTCGCCGAGGTCGGCCCGTCCGAGCGACCATTGCAATGCCATGGCCAGCGACAGGATTGCGGCAACCGGGTTGGCGATGCCCTGTCCCGCGATATCGGGCGCGGAACCGTGGATCGGTTCGTACAGGCCGGGACCGCCCGCGCCGATCGCGGCAGAGGGCAGCATTCCGAGCGAGCCGGTCAGCATCGCGGCCTCATCCGACAAGATGTCGCCAAACAGATTGTCGGTCACGATGACGTCGAACTGCTTCGGCGCACGGACGAGCTGCATCGCCAAATTGTCGGCGTAGATGTGGTCGAGCGCGACGTCGCGATAGTCGCGTGCGTGCAGCGCAGTCATCGTTTGCCGCCAGAGCAGCCCCGTCTCCATGACGTTGCCCTTGTCCGCCGACGTCAAGCGGCCCGAACGTTTGCGCGCAAGGTCGAATGCGACGCGCCCAACGCGCTCGATCTCGGCGGTCGTATAGACTTGCGTGTCCACCCCGCGCTTGGTGCCATCTGCGAGCGTTTCGATGCCGCGCGGCTGGCCGAAATAGACTCCGCCGACCAACTCGCGCACGAACATCAGGTCGAGGCCCGAAACCAGGTCCTCGCGCAGGGTCGAGGCGGAGGCGAGCGCCGGGAAGCAACAGGCCGGGCGCAGATTTGCGAACACGCCGAGTTCGGCGCGCAGCCGGAGCAGCCCCGCTTCAGGCCGGTCGCCACGCGCGACGTCCGCCCATTGCGGACCGCCGACGGCACCGAGGATCACCGCATCCGACGCCTTCGCCGCAGCCAGCGCGGCGTCCGTCAGTGGCGTGCCGTGCGCGTCGTAGCTTACGCCGCCGAACAGGTTCTCCGAAACGTCTGCACCCAATGCGTGATCGCGGTTGAGCACGTCGATAACGCGCCAGACCTCAGCCGCGACCTCGGGCCCGATCCCGTCACCGCCCAGCAACAACAGCTTCATCCGCGCCCCCTTCGCGACCGCCCGTATCACTGCGCGGTCGCGACGGGAACCACGGCTCGATCAGCGGTCTTCGGTATCCTCCGTCGAGGGTTCGTCATCGCTTTCCAGCTCGATCTCCTCGTCCTCGTCGAGCGCGCGGTCGAGTTCCTCGGTGATCAGGTCGAGCTGGTCGAACGTCGCATTCATCTCGATCGTTTCGCCCGAATCGTCCTCGATCGTGAGCAGATAGCCGTCCGCCGCGCGCGCGATGCTGAAGCGTTCCAATGTGCGTGCCATGTTTCGGTCCTCCTGATGGAGCGGCGAAAGCGCGCCGCGCCGCGTCAGGTTCCCGTTGTTTGTGACATCTGTTCGCGCTCGTAGCGGAGCGCGTCGAGAATCTTGGCACCTGCAAGCATCACGGCACCGCTGCACGCCCAAAACAGCAGCCAGCCGCCCGTACCGGGATATTCGACCAGATAACCCTTGCCACGCTCCATCGCGCCGACCGCGAGTGCGAAGATGATCAGATACGCCTCGATCCGGCTTTTGATGACGAACAGGCGCGCGATCTTCTTGAGCATGGGTTTCATGCAGCAAGGACTAGGCCAGCGGCGGAAACGCGTAAATAGGTCCTGAACGGCGATGGTTGACTGTCAGTTAATCCGACAGTCTCAAAGCGGGATTCCAAGCGTTTCGGCGAGCGCGCGTTGCGCTTGCTCGATGTCGGCGATGAGCGCGCCGCTGCCGAGGTCGGCAGGCGCAATACTCTCGGGCCAGTGCGCGCGGACGACGTCGGCGATGAGGTCGAGCTTTTCCTCGCCGACCAGAAAGCGCGGATCGACGGTCGCAGGGTCGGTGACGACGCGCAGGCGCAGGCATGCGGGGCCGCCGCCGTTGGCCATCGATTCGCGGACATCGACGGGAACGAGGCGGCGGATCGGACCGTTCCCCGCGACAAGCGTCTGGAGGTAGGTCCAGACCCGCGCATTGTCCTGCGCCTCTGTCGGCAGGATCAGTGCCATCTCGCCGCCGGGCAGCGTCACCAGCTGCGCGTTGAACAGATAGGACTGGATCGCGTCGGCGAGCGACACCGCGCTCGCGGGCACTTCGACGATCTCGACCTCGGGCAGCAGTCGGCGCAGGTCGGCGAAGAAGGTGGCCTTGTCCGCAAAAGCCCGTTCGTGTGCGAACAGAACGTGCTCGTTTGCAACCGCGACGACATCGTTGTGGAACGCCCCTGCAGCAATCGCCTCCTCGGACTGGGCGACAAACATGGCGGTATGGACCTGATTGAGTCGCGCGACCGCCTTTGACGCCTCGACATGCTGGCGCGCAGGAAAGGGCCCGCCGCGCACGCCGTAGACGAACACTTCGACGCCGGGCGCGCCGTGCTCGCGGCACAGGCGCATATGGTTGGCCGCGCCCTCGTCGCCGAAAGGGGTGGGGACGGGTGAATGAACCGCGAAAACATTGCTCCCGAAGGCAAGACGAAGCTGCGCGAGGGTGTACTCCCATTCGTGCGCGCGGTGCGGCATCGTCAGCAGATTGGCGACGGTGAGGTGGCACTTGCCATCGCGCGTGTCGGGCGCTGGCGAAACCGTCGCGGCGTTCGCGGCCCACATCGACGAGGCCGACATGCCTGCGGCAAGAATATGCGGCTCGACCGCCTCGTCGAGCTCACAGCCCATCGCCGCGAACCATGCCCGATCCGGGCGCGGCTGCGGCAGGAACACGCCTTGGGTCAGCCCGAGCTGCACATTGCCGCGCATCTTCTCGAGACCCTGCAGGGCTGCCGCACGCGGGTGCGAGATGTTGCCTGCATTGCCGGTTGCCGCGAGGTTGCCGGGGCTGAGACCCGCGTAGTTGTGGCTCGGGCCGACGATGCCGTCGAAGTTGATTTCGACGAGGCTCATTGTGGTGCCACCAGCACGTCCATGCCCGGCTCGACGCCGAGCGCCTTTGCGCCCTCAACATCAATAGCACCGTCGGCGACTCGAGAGTATGCGGCACGAAAGTCCGCCAAACGCCCGATCGCTACGATTGCGCGTGGCGCTTCATTATCCGCGACCCGCTCGATTCTTACCGTGCGCGCCTCGGCGATGCTCCGAACCCGGTCGGTCAGTGCGTGCATCGTCGGCCCGCCGTCGAAAATGTCGATATAATGGTCGTGCACGAATCCCTCGTTCGACAGCATTCGCATCGCCGCGCGTCCGCTCGAATGCGGGACGCCCATCACGAGTCGCGCACTGTCGGGGAGCAGCGCGGTGTAGATTGGGTGCTTGGGCATCAGGTCGGCGATCATCTGATAGCCGTTGACCGCGTTGAACGCATCCGCCTCCTGGAAGCTCATGCCGAAGAACTTGCCCGCAAGCCCGTCCCAGAACGGCGAGCCGCCGCCCTCGTCGATCACCCCGCGCAGCTCGGCAAAAATGCGGTCGGCAAAGCGCGCGCGGTGCTGCGCAATGTAGAGATAGCGGCTGCGCGCGAGCAGCAGGCCGAGGCCGCCCGCACGCTCGCCGGGATGCAGGAACAGCCCGCCGACCTCGCTCGCGCCCTCGAAATCGGTCGACAGCGTCAGCATCTCGGCGCGAAACGTCCGACCGAGCTCCTTCGACGCCTGCGTCAGCGTGCCGATTCGGTAGCTGTAGAAGGGCGCGGCCTCGCCGATTTTCGAGAAGATCTGGCAGGTGCCGCGCACCGCGCCGCTCGCCGAGTCCTCGAGCATCAACGTCACGCAATCGTCGGCGACGGCATCCTCCGCGCGCGCCATCGAGGTGACCGAGCGCTCGAGCTTGGCGGCCAGCACCTTGCGGTCTGCAGGCAGGTTGGTGAAGCCGCCGCCGGTAAGCTTGGCCATCTCGTAGAGCGCGCGGAGATCGTCAGGGCGCGCGGCCCGCATGCGGAAGGTCATGCGTTTCGCCCTAGCAATGGTTTCTGCACTTGGCACCACCCTGTCATCGCGGCATAGGCGCGCCACCTCCTCCCCGGGGCTTGTGAGTTATCAGGAGACGGGCATGTCATATGTGACGCGCGCGGGGTTGCAGGTCGCGCCCGTGTTGGCGAATTTCATCGAGACGGAAGCGCTGCCGGGGACGCGGATCGCCGCCGACGCGCTGTGGCAGGGACTGGCGGATATCCTTGCGCGTTTCGTGCCGGTCAATCGGGCGCTGCTTGCCACGCGCGAGGATTTGCAGAGCCAGATCGATGCGTGGCACGAGGCGCGTGCCGGACAATCGCACGACGCGACCGCCTATGAGGCCTTCCTTCGCGCGATCGGCTATCTCGTTCCCGAACCGGCGCCGTTCACGGTCGATACGGCGAACGTCGATGCGGAGGTCGCGACGATGGCGGGGCCGCAGCTCGTTGTGCCCGCGCTCAATACACGATTCGCACTCAATGCCGCCAATGCACGCTGGGGGAGCTTGTACGACGCGCTTTACGGCACCGACGCGCTCGACGCGCCGCCCGCGAAGCCCGGAGGCTACGACAAGGATCGTGGCGCGGCGGTGGTCGCACGGGCGAAGGCATTTCTCGATGAAGCGATCCCGGGCTGGCGCGACGGCGCGTTCCTGGTTGCCGAGGCAAGCGGCAGAAAACTGTTTGAACACAACGGGATGCATATCGAGCTGGTAATCGACAACGAACATCCGGTCGGGCGCGACGATCCCGACGGCGTTGCCGACGTCATCCTCGAATCGGCGCTGTCGACGATCATCGACCTCGAGGACTCGGTTGCGGCGGTCGATGCCGAGGACAAGGTGCAGGGCTATCGTACCTGGCTCGGGCTGATGAAGCGTGACCTGACCGCGACGTTCGACAAGGGCGGGCGATCAATGACGCGCGCGCTCGATCCGGATCGTGTCTGGGGCGATTTGACGCTCCACGGCCGCAGCCTGCTGTTCGTGCGCAACGTCGGGCACCTGATGACCAACCCGGCAGTTCTTCTGCCGGACGGCTCGGAGGCGCCCGAAGGAATCCTCGACGCGGTCTTCACCGCGCTCATCGCGACGCACGATAGGGGCGGGAATTCGCGCACCGGCAGCATCTACATCGTGAAACCGAAGATGCACGGGCCCGAGGAAGCTGCGTTCACCAACGACCTGTTCGACGCGGTCGAGGACCTGCTCGGCCTCGCGCGGCACACGATCAAGGTCGGGGTGATGGACGAGGAGCGGCGGACGTCGGCCAATCTCGCCGCGTGCGTCCATGCGGTGCGACACCGGATCGCGTTCATCAATACCGGCTTCCTCGACCGGACGGGCGACGAGATCCACACGTCGATGCGCGCGGGTGCGATGCTGCCCAAGGGCGAGATGAAAACGAGCGTTTGGATCAAGGCCTATGAGGCGCGCAACGTCGCGATCGGGCTCGCCTGCGGGCTGTCGGGCCGCGCGCAGATCGGGAAGGGCATGTGGGCCGCGCCCGACCGGATGGCCGACATGATGGCCCAGAAGATCGCGCATCCTTTGAGCGGCGCGAACACGGCCTGGGTGCCGTCGCCGACCGCCGCTACGCTCCATGCGATGCACTATCATCTGGTCGATGTATTCGCGGTTCAGAAAGACCGAACAGCCGTGCCGCCGCTGTCCGAGTTGCTCAGTATTCCGCTCGCCACCGGGCGCAACTGGAGCGCGGCGGAAGTCGAACGCGAGCTCGACAACAACGCGCAAGGCATCCTTGGCTACGTCGTGCGGTGGATCGACCAGGGTATCGGCTGTTCGAAAGTGCCCGATATCGACGACATTGGCCTGATGGAGGATCGTGCGACACTTCGTATTTCGTCACAAGCACTTGCAAACTGGCTTTTACACGGGGTTTGTACACGCGCCCAGGTCGACGCGGCATTCGCGCGCATGGCGGCGAAGGTCGACGCGCAGAATGCAAGCGACCCGCTCTACCGCAAGCTCACGCCCGATAGCATCGCGATGCAGGCGGCGAAAGCACTGGTATTCGACGGGGTTGCTCAGCCGAGCGGCTATACCGAGCCATTGCTCCACAAATTCAGGCGGCATGTCAAAATGGCGGAAAACAGCCAAGATGCCTGTGAAGGTGTCTAGGAGCCTCCTACAGCGATTCGCCTATCGTTTGGCTCCCCTAGCTAAATCGTTCCTGATAAGTTCTGCGCGCCGTCCTAGGGCAATTCAGGACATGTTTAGAAGTCGACCTCTGGTCGCTCAAAACGCGTCCGCGATGTTCTGCAGTTTGACGAGCCGCTTCGGCGCGACTGCGCGCCAGCTTTTGGCGAGCCAGTCGGCGACATGCCCCCAGTCGACGCCGGGCCGATCGAGCCGCATCGCGATCCACCCGCTCGCGCCGTAATAGGCGGGGCGATAGTAAACATCGGGCTCGGCATCGATCAGCGCCGCCATCTCGTCCGCGCCGCTGGTCTTGACGAGCAGCGCAACCGCATCCTCACCGTGGTGGCGGACCGAAACATAGGCGAAAAACTTGCCCGATTTCTCGCCGCCGACGCGCCAACCGGGGCTGCCGTGCGACTGGCGGAAGTCGGTTTCGGGCAGCGTCATCGCAAGTTCGCCGACGCGTGCGACGATCCAGTCCGGGGCGGCCTCGCGCGAGACATAGTCGGCGAGGATGCGCGGGTAGAGTTGATGTTCGGCAATGAGCACCCGCGCCGCGAGCGTCTCGGGCGTGTCATCGGGCAGCACCGCGACTTCGGTCTGGCCAAGCACCTGACCGCCGTCGACGTCCTCGGCCACGAGGTGCACCGAACAGCCCGCGACCCCATCTCCCGCTGCCAGCGCCCGGGCATGTGTGTCGAGACCCGGATATTTCGGCAGCAGCGACGGGTGCACATTAAGCATCCGCCCCGCCCAAGGCCCGAGCATCAGCGGCGTCAGCACGCGCATGTACCCGGCAAGCGCGACATAGTCGGCGCGTGCGGCGGCGATCGCGTTGTGCATCAGCGCGTCATGGTCCGCACGCGGCATCCCCTTGTGCGACAGAGCGAACGTCGCAATCCCCTCGGACCCGGCGATCTTCAGCCCTGGCGCGTCCGGGTTGTTCGACGCGACAAGGACAATTTCGAACGGGCAGTCGGGGGCTTTCGCGGCGAACACCAGCGCCGCCATGTTGGAGCCGGTGCCGGAGATCAGGACGGCAACCCTAGCCTTCATGCGTCGCCGACCATGCGTCCCGTGCGCTCCAAGTCTCCGCGCTTCCCTCGACCGTGCAACCCCGCGTCCCGGCATCGATCCGGCCGATCCTGTGCACCGTTTCGCCTGCGGCCTCGAGTGACGCCGTGACGTCATGTGCCGCATCCGCCGCAACAACCACCGCCATTCCGATGCCGCAGTTGAAGGTGCGCGCGAATTCCTCCGGCTCGATGTCGCCCTGCGCCTGCAAGAACGCCATCAGGCGCGGCTGCGGCCAGGCGTCTGCGTCGATCGTCGCATGGAGGTGCGGCGGCAGCACGCGCGGGATGTTCTCGAGCAGCCCGCCGCCGGTGATGTGGGCCATCGCCGCGATCGTTCCCGCGCGGACGAGCGGGAGCAGCGCTTTCACATAGATGCGTGTCGGCGCCATCAGGGCGTCGATCAGCAGCGTGTCGGCGTCGAACAGGGCCGGACGGTCCATCTTCCAGCCCTTGTCCGCCGCGAGCCGCCGGACGAGCGAATAGCCGTTCGAATGCACCCCCGACGATGCAAGGCCGAGGATGACGTCGCCGGCCTTGACGCGGTCGCCGGTCAGGACCTGCGACCGTTCGACGGCGCCGACGCAGAAGCCGGCAAGGTCGTAGTCGCCGTCGGCGTACATGCCCGGCATTTCCGCCGTTTCCCCGCCGATCAGCGCGCAACCGGCCTGTTTGCACCCCTCCGCAATCCCCGCGACGACCCGCGTCGCGACCGCCGTGTCGAGCTTTCCGCTCGCGTAGTAGTCGAGGAAAAACAGCGGCTCGGCACCCTGGACGATGAGGTCGTTGGCGCACATCGCCACCAGGTCGATGCCGACGCCGTCGTGGCGGTCGTGCTCGATCGCGAGCTTCAGCTTGGTGCCCACCCCGTCGTTCGCCGCGACCAGCAACGGGTCGGCGAACCCCGCGGCTTTCAGGTCGAAAAACCCGCCGAACCCGCCCAGCTCCGCGTCCGCCCCGGCACGTCGCGTCGCTTTCGCGAGCGGACCGATCGCGCGCACCAGCGCATTCCCCGCGGCGATCGACACGCCTGCCTGTTCGTAAGTGTAACCACCGCGATTGCTCATGCCGCAAGCCGCTAGACACATCGCGCTTGGATTTCCACGGCTGCTTCGCCAAAAGGCGCGCCGTGAAGGTGCGGGTCGCCCCAGTTCTGGCCATTGCGGGCGCGGTCGCGCTCGCTGTCGCGGCCTATGCGCAGCTCGAGGGCGACAATCGCGGCGTCGCGCCCATCGATTCGTCGGGCAGCTTCGAAGTCACGGGCATCGCGGTCGACGTGCGTGCGAAGACTGCCGAAGCGGCGCGGCTGGGCGGCTGGCGCATCGCGCAGCGCGAGGCCTGGAAGGACCTGTGGGCCAAAACCCACGGCGGCTCGCGCAACGCACCGGGGCTGAGCGATTCGGCGCTCGATGCCATTGTTGCGGGGATCGTCGTCGAGAACGAGCAGATCGGCCCGACACGCTATGTCGCGAGATTGGGTGTGCTGTTCGACCGCGCGCGCGCCGGGCAGATCCTGGGGGTCAGCGGCATCGCGCGCCGCTCCGCGCCAATGCTCGTCGTGCCGGTCGAGATTTCGGGCGGCACCTTTTACGTGTTCGAACAGCGCACCGAATGGCAGAAGGCCTGGGCGCGCTTCCGCACGGGCTCCAGTCCCATCGACTATGTCCGCCCCAGCGGGACGGGCTCCGACCCGCTGCTGCTGAATTACGGTCAGACGCAGCGGCCCGGGCGGACGTGGTGGCGGATGATCCTCGACCAATATGGTGCGGCCGACGTTCTGATTCCTCAGGTGCGGATGCAGCGGAGCTATCCCGGCGGCCCGGTCAACGCGATCTTCACCGCGCGTTACGGTCCCGACAACCGTATCCTCGACAGTTTCGCGCTGCAGGTCGATTCGAGCACAAAGATCCCGGCGATGTTCGACGAGGCTATCCGCCGCATCGACCGGATCTATTCGGACGCGCTCGCGATGGGCACGCTGCGGCCCGACCCGTCGCTGATTCCGGTGCCACAGGTCGATCCTGACGCGCTCGCGAATGCGACCGACGCGGAGCCGGGCGACTCGATCGACAACTCGAGCGCGCCCGGGCCGGAGGTGCCGACGACAGTTTCGACCTTCACTGTCCAGTTCGACACGCCCGATGTCGGCTCCGTGTCGGGCATCGAGGCAAGCGTGCGCGGCGTCCCGGGCGTGCGTTCCGCAAATACGACAAGCCTTGCGCTTGGCGGCGTATCGGTGATGAGCGTCAGCTTTCAGGGCGATCTCGCCATGTTGCGCCTTGCCCTGCAGGCGCGCGGATTCCGCGTTTCGGAAGGCGGGGGCGTCCTCCGGATCGCCCGGTGAGGGGTAAATGAACCAGAGCGCGCTCCCGCTCGACTGGCCCGAGGATGAAGCCGATGACAGCTTCATCGTGACACCGTCCAACGCCATTGCGGTCCGCCACCTCGAACGCCCTGCGACCTGGCCGGTCGCGGCGACATTGCTGACCGGGCCGCGCAAGTCGGGCCGCAGCCTGCTCGGCCGCATCTTCGCGCGGCGCAGCGGCGGGCGGTTCATCGATCGGGCCGAAACCCGCGACGAGCGGATGCTGTTCAACGCATGGAACGAGGCGCAGGCGACGCGCCTGCCGCTGCTGATGGTTGCCGACGCGCCGCCGCCCGCCTGGGATGTCGTGCTTCCCGATCTTGCCTCGCGCCTGGCTGCCACGCCGGTCGTCGCCATCGACGATCCGGACGAGGCGCTGGTCGGCGCGTTGGTGACTGCGCAGCTTGCGCGGCGCGGGCTGGCGCTTGCGCCGGAAGTCGCTGCCTACCTCGTGCCTCGCGTCGTGCGAAGTCACGCGCATGTCATTGCAATCGCCGATGCGCTGGACGCAGCGTCGCTTGCACGTCGGCGGCCGGTGACGATCCCGCTTGCTCGCGAGGTGCTGGGGCTGGCCGGCGAGGATGCGGGGGCGGCATGAACGAGGGCGACGACGCGCGCTATTTCAATCGCGAGCTGAGCTGGCTCGCGTTCAACCGTCGGGTGCTCGAGGAGTCGCAGAACCGCGCGCATCCGCTGCTCGAGCGGCTCCGCTTCCTGTCGATCTCCGGCACCAACCTCGACGAGTTCTTCATGGTCCGCGTCGCCGGACTGATGGGCCAGCAGCTGCAGGGGGTCGATGAACTGTCAGTCGACGGCATGACCGTCGGGCAGCAACTCGCCGCCATCAGCGCGGATGCGGACCTGCTGACCGACACGCAGGACGAAATCTGGCTGGAGCTGCAGTTCGAGCTGGCGGCAGTCGGGATCAGGGTCCTTGGCGACAACGAAGTTCCTGATGATTGTGCCGAATGGCTCGCAACTCACTTCCGTGACCAGATTTTCCCTGTGCTGACACCGCAGGCGCTCGACCCCGCGCATCCCTTTCCGTTTATCCCGAACCAGGGGCTTTCGCTTATCTTCGACCTCGAGCGCCACGCCGACAGGGAAACGGTACGCGAACTCGTGATGCTGCCGCCGACGCTGCCGCGCTTCGTCCGGCTGCACGGCGAGGATGCGAACTACATCGCACTCGAGGACGTAGTGCGACGCTTCTCCGGCGATCTGTTTCCCGGCTACACCGTCCGAAGCGCCGCCGCCTTCCGGATCATCCGTGACAGCGACATCGAGATCGAGGAAGAAGCTGAGGACCTTGTCCGCTATTTCCGCACCGCGATCATGCGGCGGCGGCGGGGCCGGGTCATCCGGCTCGAGCTCGAAGAGGGTATCGTCCCCGACCTCGAAGCGCTGCTCAAGCGCGAGCTAGGCGGCGGCGACGGGCTGATCTCTGAGGTCACCGGCTTCCTCGGCATCGGCGCGCTGGGTGCCCTGGTCGAAGAGGACCGGCCCGACCTGAAGTTCACGCCGTACAGTCCGCGCTTCCCCGAGCGCATCCGCGAGTACGACGGCGACTGCTTCGCCGCGATCCGCGCCAAGGATATCGTGGTCCACCACCCGTATGAATCGTTCGAGGTGGTCCTCGCTTTCCTGCGACAGGCCGCAGCCGACCCGGACGTGGTCGCGATCAAGCAGACGCTCTACCGCGCGGGCAAGCAGCCGACGGTCATTCGCGCGCTGTGCGACGCGGCCGAGGCCGGCAAGTCGGTCACGGCGGTGGTCGAACTCAAGGCGCGGTTCGACGAGGAGCAGAACCTGCTCTGGGCGTCGCAACTCGAACGCTCAGGGGTGCAGGTCGTCTACGGGTTTATCGACTGGAAGACCCACGCCAAGGTCTCGATGGTCGTGCGGCGCGAAGGGAATGCGACGCGCACCTACTGCCATTTCGGCACGGGCAACTACCATCCGGTCACCGCGCGGATTTATACGGATCTGAGCTTCTTTACCGCCGATCCGCGCGCCGGACGCGATGCTGCGCAAATGTTCAATTACATCACCGGGTATGTCGAGCCACGAAAGCTCGAATTGCTGACACTGTCGCCCGCCGGCCTCCGCAACGAGCTGGTCGCGCTGATCGACACCGAGATCAGGAATGCGCGCAGCGGTGAAGCGTCGGGCATCTGGGCGAAGATGAACTCGCTCGTCGACCCCGATATCATCGACAAGCTCTACGAGGCGAGCGGGGCAGGTGTGCCGGTCGACCTGATCATCCGCGGCATCTGCTGCCTGCGTCCGGGCGTTGCGGGCCTGTCGGACAACATCCGCGTCAAATCGGTGGTCGGCCGCTTCCTCGAACACAGCCGCATCTGGGCGTTCGGTGCGGGCAAGGCGCTTCCCAACGACCGGGCGCGGGTCTACATCTCGTCCGCCGACTGGATGCCGCGCAATTTCGACCGCCGCGTCGAATACATGCTGCCGCTCGACAATCCGACGGTGCACGATCAGGTGCTCGACCAGGTCATGGTCGCAAACCTTATCGACACCGAGCAGAGCTGGGATCTTCGCCCGGACGGGAGCTACGCTCGCGTCGCGCCGGGCGACAAGCCGTTCAACCTGCATCGCTATTTCATGACCAATCCTTCGCTGTCAGGACGCGGCGCCGCGCTTGACGAGGGGGCGTCGGTGCCGACGCTCAGTCTCGCGCGCCGATGAGCCAGGCCATCATCGACATCGGGTCGAACTCGGTGCGGCTCGTCGTCTACGATGGCCCGGCGCGGGCGCCGGCCGTGCTGTTCAACGAGAAAGTGTCGGCGGGGCTCGGCAAGGGGCTGGGCGACGGAGCGGCGCTCGATCCCAAGGCTGCGGCGCAGGCGCTGCGTGCGCTCGCCCGCTTCGATATGGTGGCGCGTGCGATGGGTGTCGATCGGGTGCGCACGGTCGCGACCGCTGCCGTCCGTGATGCGAGCGACGGAGCTGCCTTCCTCGCCGCAGCCGAATTGCAGGGCATGCACGTCGAACTGCTAAGTGGCGAGCAGGAAGCGCGTGCCTCGGGCCTTGGTGTCATTTCCGCATTTCCCGGTGCAAACGGAATCGTGGGCGACCTTGGCGGCGGAAGCCTCGAACTCGTGCGCGTTCGGGCGGGCGACGTGCACGAACGTGTTTCGCTCCCCTTGGGGGTCCTCCGGCTTGCCGCGCTCGCGAAGGGGCGCGGCGTCCTCGACCGTCACGTCAGGAAATTGCTCACGAGATCGGGGTGGCACGGCGTCGAGTCGGGGCTGCCGTTCTGGCTGGTCGGCGGATCGTGGCGTGCGCTCGCGCGACTGCACATGCACCTGACGGACTGGCCGCTGCCGGTGCTCCACGGCTATGCCATGCCGCCAGAGGCCGCGCTTCGTCTCGTCCGCGCACTCGGAAGAATGGACCGCAAGCGTTTGAAAGCCCTCGATGTTCTGCCATCGGGGCGCATCGGGATGCTTGGCGACGCCGCAGCCCTGCTGGCGGTGCTCGTGCGGCAACTGCGGTTTGGCGGTCTCATCGTCTCCGCTTATGGCTTGCGCGAGGGGTTGATCTACGAGGCGCTCGACGACGAGACCCGCGCGCTCGATCCTCTGATCGAGGGGGCGCGCAAAACAGGGGCAATGCTCGGCCGCTTTCCCGAACATGGCGACCTGCTGGCTGACTGGATCGCACCGCTATTTGCAAACGAGGACGCGCGCTGCGCGCGGTTGCGGCACACCGCCTGCCTGCTGAGCGACGTCGGCTGGATGGCCAATCCCGAGCTGCGCGCCGCACGAGGCCTCGACATCGCATTGTTCGGCAACTGGGTCGGCATTACCGCAGCGGAGCGCGCGATGGTGGCGCACGCGCTGCACATCAGCTTCGGCGGCAATTCACAGCCGGTACCGATCCTTGCCGAACTCACCTCGCCGGAACAATGCGCGACCGCGGCGCGCTGGGGTCATGCGATGCGCTTCGGTCAGCGGTTGAGCGGTGGTGTGGCGGGACCGCTCGAGACGACGCGAATGTCGCTGGAACCCGAGACCGCCACCCTGCATTTGCCCGAAGGCGCCAAGGCGCTCTACGGCGAGCCCGTGGAGCGGCGGCACCGGCAACTGGCTCATGCGCTCGGACGGACGGCCGCTGTCGCCTGACCTAGCCGCAGTCGAGAGCGGTGATGAAGTTTCGCGCGTCGAGTTTCGCGTTCAACCGGTCCTGCCGGTAATCCATCGTCACCGCGCTGTTCGGCTGTATCCAGCGGATCGACCGCGCGCGGCTGCGCTGGAGGACGACCGACCCAAGATCGGCGGTCGCGAGCGATCCGACGAATTGGCGCACGGCACCGGCATCGCAACGCCCGGCACCCGCCGTTGGGATGGTCTCGCAAGCGGTAAGCACCAGGCTGGCGCTCAAGGCGATCAGCAGTTTCACGACTCGATCTCCGTCCGCGTCATCTTGAGCTTGCCGCCAACGACCGCAAAGGCAAGCCGTCCCTCGACCAGATCGAGCGCGTCGCTGCCGAATTGTTCGAACCGCCAGCCGTCGAGGATCGACAGACCTTCACGCACGCCGGCTGCGAGCGAATCGATGTCGTCCGTCCGCGCGAGCAGCCGGGGAGCGACGTTCGTCTCCTTCGCACGTATTTTCAGAAGCAGCTTCAACAGGTCTGCGACCAGCGCACCGTCCTTGCCAAGCCCCGGCTTGCGGTCGTCGCGCGGCGGCAGCAGATCGGGCGGCAGCGCGACGGCATTGGCAAGCGCCGCCATCATCCGTGCGCCGATGTCGTTCCCCGCCCAGCTCTGCGAAAGGCCGCGAACCCGCGCAAGATCGCCCTGCGCGCGCGGCGGGTTGAGCGCGAGGTCGGACAGCGTCTCATCCTTTACGATCCGCCCGCGCGGCAGGTTCTTGGTGCGCGCCTCGTGCTCGCGCCACGCGGCGAGCGCGCGCAGCCGTCCGAGCACCTCAGGCTTGCGGCTCGCGATCTTGACGCGCTTCCATGCCTCGGACGGTTCCTGCGCGTAGTTCTTCGGATCGGCGAGCCGCTCCATCTCGGCATCGAGCCATTCGCCGCGCCCGGTTTTCATCAGCTTGTCGAGCATTTTCGGAAAGATCTTCGACAAGTGGGTGACGTCGCCGATCGCATAATCGATCTGACGCTTGTCGAGCGGGCGGCGGCCCCAGTCGGTGAAGCGCGCGCCTTTGTCGAGGCTGACGCCGAGCCACTGGTCGACAAGGTTCGAATAGCCGACCTGCTCGCCCTGGCCCAACGCCATTGCCGCGATCTGCGTGTCGAACAGCGGATGCGGCGTCTTGCCGGTCAGATTGTAGACGATCTCGATGTCTTGCCCGCCTGCATGGACGACCTTCAGGACGTCCTCATTATCGGTCAGCAGGTCGAGCAGCGGCTTCAGGTCGAGCCCAGAAGCCTTCGGGTCGATCGCCGCCGCCTCGCTCTCGTCGGCGATCTGGATAAGGCACAGGTCGGGCCAGAAGGTGTTCTCGCGCATGAACTCGGTGTCGACCGCGACAAACCGGGATTTGGCGAGACGCTCGCATAAAGCGGAAAGAGTGGCCGTGTCTTCGACCACGGGGTGAATCATCATCCCGCCCCCATAACGATGCCACGCGCCTTGACAAACGGGAAGGTCGCGCGGAAGCGCCGCGCCCATCATGCATTCCTACCGCACACACACTTGCGCGCAGCTGCGCGACACCGACGTCGGCGCGACCGTCCGCATTTCGGGCTGGGTCCACCGCAAGCGCGACCACGGCAATCTGCTGTTCGTCGACCTTCGCGACCACTACGGCATCACGCAGGTCGTGACCGATACCGACAGTCCGGCGCACGCGGTATTCGACCGGCTGCGCGCGGAGAGCGTCGTGACGGTTACGGGCGAGGTCGTCGCGCGGTCGGCGGAAACGGTCAACGCGGGGCTCGCCACCGGCGCGATCGAGGTGCGGGCGCGAGAGGTCAGCGTTCAGTCGGCTGCGAACGAGCTGCCGATGCCGGTGTTCGGCGACACCGACTACCCGGAAGAAATCCGCCTCAAATATCGCTATCTCGACCTGCGCCGCGAGAAGCTGCACGCGAACATCGTGCTCCGCTCCAACGTAATCAGCTCGATCCGGCGGCGGATGATCGAACAGGGCTTCACCGAGTTCCAGACGCCGATCCTGACCGCGTCGAGCCCCGAGGGCGCACGCGATTATCTCGTGCCGAGCCGCGTGCATCCGGGCAAGTTCTACGCGCTGCCGCAGGCGCCGCAGATGTTCAAGCAGTTGCTCATGGTCGCGGGGTTCGACCGCTACTTCCAGATCGCGCCCTGCTTCCGCGACGAGGATGCCCGCGCCGACCGCTCGCCCGGCGAATTCTACCAGCTCGATTTCGAGATGAGCTTCGTCACGCAGGACGACGTTTTCGCTGCGATCGAGCCGGTACTGCACGGTGTGTTCGAGGAATTCGCAAACGGTCGCCACGTCACACCTGCACCCTTTCCGCGCATACCGTATCGGGAAGCCATGCTGAAATACGGGTCGGACAAGCCCGATCTGCGCAACCCGCTGATCATCACCGACGTGTCCGCGCATTTCGAGGGGTCCGGCTTCGGCCGCTTCGCGAGCATCGTTGCCGACAAGGGCGTCGTCCGCGCGATTCCGGCGCCGGGCACAGCGGACAAGAGCCGCAAGTTCTTCGACGACATGAACAGCTGGGCGCAGGGCGAGGGCTTCGCAGGGCTTGGCTATGTCACGCGCAAGGGCGGCGAGTTCGGCGGTCCGATCGCCAAGAACCACGGCGAGGCGGGGATGGCTGCGCTCTACGACGCGCTCGGCCTCGGCCCCGACGACGGGCTGTTCTTCGCGGCTGGCCCCGAGGCGCAGGCAGTGAAGCTCGCAGGGTTGGCACGCACCCGCGTCGGCCAACAGCTCGATCTGATCCCGGGGGGCGAGTTCCGCTTCTGCTGGATCGTCGACTTCCCGATGTACGAATACGACGAGGACGCAAAGAAGATCGATTTCAGCCATAACCCGTTTTCGATGCCGCAGGGCGAGATGGAGGCTCTGGAGAGCATGAACCCGCTCGACATCCTCGCGTACCAGTACGACATTGTGTGCAACGGTGTGGAGCTGTCATCGGGCGCGATCCGGAACCACCGGCCCGACATCATGTACAAGGCGTTCGAGATCGCGGGATATACGCAGGACCAGGTCGACACGAACTTTTCGGGCATGATCAACGCGTTCAAGCTCGGCGCACCGCCGCACGGAGGTTCGGCCCCCGGTATCGATCGCATCGTCATGCTGCTCGCCGATACGCCCAACATCCGCGAGGTCATCGCCTTCCCGATGAACCAGAAGGCCGAAGACCTGATGATGAACGCGCCTGCGCCGGTGACGCCGAAGCAGCTGCGCGAGCTGGGGATCCGTGTGGTCGAATAACGGGAGGGACGCCATGAACGCCAAGGACTTCACCGTACGCAAGGCCGACGGGACCGAGATGCCGCTGTCGGAGGTCGATGGACCAATCCTCGCGGTCAACGTCGCGTCGAAATGCGGGTTCACGCCGCAGTACGAGGGGCTGGAGGCGCTGCACCGTGAGTATGCGGGCAAGGGGCTGACGATCCTTGGCTTCCCGTGCAACCAGTTCGGCGCGCAGGAACCGGGCAATGCCGAGGAGATCGCGAATTTCTGCTCGCTGACCTATGACGTGACCTTCCCGGTGCTCGCCAAGGTCGAGGTCAACGGCGATGGCGCGGACCCGCTGTACAAGCATTTGAAGAAGGCCAAGCCCGGCCTGCTCGGCAGCCAGTCGATCAAGTGGAATTTTACCAAGTTCCTGATCGACAAGGCGGGGAACGTCGTGGCGCGCTATGCGCCGACAGACAAGCCGGAGAGTTTGAAGGGCGACATCGAAAAGCTGCTCTAGGCGTTGCGAATCCCGAGGCGCGGGGCCACAGTGCGCCATGCCCCACGCCGGTTTCGTGCCCCTCCGCATCTTCTCGTCCTACACCATGCTCGAAGGCGCGATCGATCCGAAGGAGATCGGGTCAAAGGCGCGCGACCGGGGGTTTCCGGCGGCGGCAATCTGCGACCGCAACGGGATGTACGGGGTCATGCCGTTCAGCGACGGTGCGAAAAAGGCCGGTGTGCAACCGATCGTCGGCGCATTTCTCGCAGTTGCGCGACCGGACCGAGCGGGCGTGTTCGATTGGCTCGCGCTCTATGCGCAGGACGCGCGTGGATACGACAATCTGTGCGCGCTCGTTTCGGCGGCGCACCTGGCGCGGCCGATGGAGCTCGACGCCCATGTCGGCTTCGAGCTGCTGGCGCGGCATTCCGACGGTGTGATTGCACTGACGGCGGGGGCGGAGGGCGCGTTGGCGCGGCTGCTGGCCGATGGCCAGCGCGATGCTGCGAACGCCTACGCCGATCGCCTGCAAGAGGTGTTCGGCGACCGGCTCTATGTCGAGGTATCGCGGCGCGACAATGCGGTCGAGATGGCGGCCGAGGCGGCGCTGATCGCGCTTGCGGATGCGCGGGGGTTGCCGCTCGTCGCGACCAATCCGGCCTGCTACGCGGAGGCTGAGTTTCACCGCGCGCACGACACGATGCTGTGCATCGCCGGCTCGACCTATGTCGATAGCGACGACCGCGCGAAGTCGTGCCCGGAGGCGTGGATCAAGCCGGCCGACAAGATGCGCGCGTTGTTTGAGGACATGCCCGACGCACTCGCCAATACACTCGCGGTGGCGCAGCGCTGCGCGATCGCTGCACCCTCGCGCAAGCCTATCTTGCCGAGTCTGGCGGGCGATCCGCAGGCCGAGGCCGAGCAGTTGCGGAGGGACTCGCGCGACGGGCTCGAGGTGCGCCTGCTGGTCGCAGGGCCGGTCGACGCCGAAGCCTATCGCGCGCGTCTCGACTTCGAGCTCGACGTCATCATCGGCATGGGGTTTCCCGGCTATTTCCTGATCGTCGCCGACTTCATCAAATGGGCGAAGGGACAGGGGATCGCGGTTGGCCCGGGACGTGGGTCGGGCGCAGGGTCAGTCGTCGCCTGGGCGTTGACGATCACCGACCTCGATCCGCTGAAACTTGACCTGCTGTTCGAACGCTTCCTCAACCCCGACCGTGTGTCGATGCCCGACTTCGACATCGATTTCTGCGAAACCCGGCGCGAGGAAGTCATTCGTTACGTCCAGGCGAAATATGGGCGCGATCATGTCGCGCAGATCATCACCTTCGGACGGCTGAAATCGCGCGCGGTATTGAAGGACACCGGTCGCGTGCTCCAGATGAGCTATGGGCAGGTCGATCGGCTCGCAAAGCTCGTACCTAACCACCCGACCGACCCGTGGGACCTGAAGCGCGCGCTCAACGGCGTGTCGGAGCTCGCGGGCGAGTACAAGAACGACCCCGACGTCCGGCGGCTGTTCGACCTTGCGATGAAGCTCGAGGGCGCGCCGCGGCATTCGTCGACGCACGCAGCGGGCGTCGTTATCGGCGACCGGCCGCTCGACCAGCTCGTACCGCTCTACCGCGATCCCCGCTCTGACATGCCGGTCACGCAGTTCGACATGAAAGACGCCGAGAAGGCGGGGCTCGTCAAGTTCGACTTCCTCGGATTGAAGACGCTCAGCGTCCTGCAGCGCGCGCTCGACCTGATCGAAAAGCGCGAGGGGCACCGGCCCGATCTCGATGCGCTCGGCTGGGACGACGAGGCTGTCTATGCGCTTCTTCAGCGCGGCGACACGGTCGGTGTGTTCCAGCTCGAATCAGAAGGGATGCGGCGCGCGCTCGCGCAGGTCCGGCCGTCGAACTTCGGCGACATCATCGCCATCGGCGCGCTCTACCGTCCGGGGCCGATGGACAACATTCCCCTGTTCGGCGACCGCAAGAACGGGCGCGTGAAGATCGAATATCCGCACCCGCTGCTCGAGGACGTGCTGGCCGAAACCTATGGTATCATCGTCTATCAGGAACAGGTGATGAAGGCCGCGCAGGTGCTCGCGGGCTACACGCTGGGGCAGGCCGACCTGCTGCGCCGTGCGATGGGCAAGAAGATCAAGGCCGAGATGGACGCGCAGCGCGCGATCTTCGTCGAGGGCTGCGGCACGAACGGGATCGAGCGAAAACAGGCGAACGAGCTGTTCGACTTGATCGACAAATTCGCGAACTACGGCTTCAACAAGAGCCACGCGGCCGCCTATGCTGTGCTTAGCTACCAGACCGCTTGGATCAAGGCGCATTACCCGCACGATTTCTACGCCGCATCGATGGCGTTTGACCTCGGCAACACCGACAAGCTCGCCGTATTTGTCGACGATATGCGTCGGATGAATGTCGCGCTGCTCCCGCCATGCATCAACGCGAGCCAGGCCGACTTCACCGTTGAAGCGCACAGCGATGCGCTGGCAGTCCGCTACGCGCTCGGCGCGCTGAAAGGCGTGGGTGAGGGGGCAATGGCGGAGCTGTGCAAGGAGCGCGCGGCACAGGGCGCGTTCGCGAGCCTCGACGATTTTGCGGGCCGTATCAGCGCACGGCTCCTCAACCGCAAGCAGATCGAGAGCCTTGCCGCCTCGGGCGCGCTCGACGCGCTCAACGACAACCGGGCCGGGGTGTTTGCTGTGGCCGAGACGACGCTCGCGGTCGCCGCCTCGGCTGAAGACGGTCGCACAAGCGGGCAGGGCGGCTTGTTCGGCGAAGGCGCAGCCTCGGTCGCCGCGATCCAGATCCCGTTGTCGGCGAAATGGTCGATGGCCGAGCGGATGGCTGCGGAAAAAGAAGCATTCGGCTTCTATTTTTCCGCCCATCCTGTCGACCGCTATCGGCACGTTGCCAACGCCCATGGCGCACGCAGCTTCACAGCACTGTGCGGGTCGGCGGGCGGCGAGGGCCGCGCCAATGCGACGATGGCGGCACTCGTCGAAGAGGTCCGCTGGCGCACGTCGAAGCGCGGCAACCGCTTCATGTCGGTCGCGCTCAGCGACGAAAGCGGGCAGTTCCAGGCGAATTGCTTCGACGAGGAAGCGCATAGCGCTCTGGAAGACCTCGGCCGTGCTGGCGGCTGCGCGCTGCTCGGGGTGGAACTCGAACGGCTGCCCGGCGAAGAGACGCCGCGCATCACCGTACGACGTGCCCAGCGGCTCGAAACCCTCGCGGGCAATGCACGATTGAAGGCGATGCTGACGATCGACCGGGCGGAGGCAATCCATGCGCTTGCCGCGGCTCTGCCGCGCGGCGGGCGGTGTGACGTGGTCCTGCGGGTGCCCTTGAGCGACGGCGG
>VYLJ01000071.1_pt1 | contig 23402 bp, 23 predicted proteins | sample 5114331 | NCBI WGS metagenome assembly VYLJ01 (sample SAMN12291791, study PRJNA351875) | freshwater metagenome | isolation source: freshwater lake | place: USA: Michigan, MSU2 Lake | collected 2011-08-16
AGGCTCCGATGACACCTGACGATGCGTACATAGCCGCGCACCGCCATTTGACCATGCGCGCCGGGCGTGCGGCACGAGATTCGCGGCGGCGTTTGCCGCGACCGCCAGCGCGCTCGTGCCGATCGCGACATGCGGATTCGTCACGCCGACGAGATAGACCATCAGCGGAACGGCGAGGATCGATCCGCCTCCGCCAACGAGTCCCAAGGTAAAGCCGACCAGTCCGCCCGACGCGGCGCCGAGAAGGTACTGAGCGGTATCGAGCATCACTCAGGATCGGTGCGGGGCGGAAGTACCTGGGGCATCATCATTCGCGTGCGCCCATCGGAGCGGTCGGTGCCTGGCTGTCGCCCGTTTCGACCAATCGATGCGCCGCCATGCCCCCGAACATGGCCGCGACGAACAGCCAGTTTTGCCAATACCCAATGACCAGGCCGGCAAGGGCGGGGCCGGGGCAGAATCCGGCAAGACCCCAACCAATCCCGAAGATCGCAGAGCCGACGATCAGCTGCCAATCGAGCGTCCGCCCCTTCGGGACATCGAAGCGATCGCCGAAGATCGGGCGCGAGAGTCGCCTGCCATACGCAAACGCGACGGCCGCGGGACCGATCGCACCCGCCATCACGAAAGCCAGCGTCGGATCCCAGGCGCCGGCAACGTCCAGAAAGGCGAGGACGCGCGCGGGATTGATCATGTCCGACAGCGCAAGGCCGCCGCCGAACAGCACGCCGACAATGATAGCGGGAACCAAGCCCCGCATGGCGTGAGCCTCAGAGCGCATGACGGACAACGAACACGGTGGCGACTCCACAGATCATGAACGTTGCGGTCGCCGCGAGCGAGCGCGGTGACAGGCGGGCCACACCGCACACGCCGTGACCGCTTGTGCAGCCACTGCCGAGCCTGGTGCCGAACCCGACAAGCAGACCTGCGGCGACCAGCAACGGCGCCGACGCGGTCATGGTGAGTTCGGGCTGGCGGACTAGCCCTCCGACCAGCAGAGCGCCGAGCGGCAGTCCGACGACGAACGCCACCGCCTGAGCCCAGGGGGTTCCTCCCGTTGCGATCCGCGTTGCGATCGCGGCCATGCCGCTGACGCCGGCGATACGCCCGGTCATGAGCAGGAAAAGCGCCGCCGCCAAACCGATGAGCAGGCCGCCCGCGACGGCAATCAGGGGAGGCAAGGGTTGCATGGCGATCACCTCAGAACTGGTTGAGCGGAAGTTTCAGGTAGCGCACGCCGTTGGCCTCGGGCGCTGGCATGGTCCCGCCGCGCATGTTGACTTGGATCGAGGGCAAGATCAGCCGTGGCATGCCAAGCGTCGCGTCGCGCGCCGTGCGCATCGTCACGAACTCGTCTTCGTCGATACCTTCGTGGACGTGGACGTTGCCGACGCGTTCCGCGCCCACCGTGGTTTCCCAGGCATAGTGATCACGACCGGGCGCCTTGTAGTCATGGCAGAGAAAGACGCGCGTTTCGTCGGGCAGCGCCATCAGGCGGCGCACCGACCGAAACAGCTGGCGCGCGTCGCCGCCGGGAAAGTCGGCGCGTGCCGACCCGTAATCGGGCATGAACATCGTGTCGCCGACAAAGACCGCGTCGCCGATAACAAAGGCCATGTCGGCCGGTGTATGTCCGGGCACGTGCAGGGCGATTGCAGGGATACCGCCCACCGCGAAGACAGCGCCATCGACGAACAGACGGTCGAACTGCGATCCGTCACGCGCGAATTCCGGGCCTTCGTTAAAAACAGCCCCGAAAACGCCCTGGACGGTCGCGATCTCATCGCCGATCGCCAGAGTTCCGCCAAGTTCCTCCTTCAGGAACGGCGCAGCCGACAGATGGTCGGCGTGGACGTGCGTCTCGAGAAGCCATTCGACGTGCAAACCGTTCTCGCGGACATATTCGACGATCGCGGTCGCCGACGCGACCGATGTCCGTCCCGAGGCCTGATCGAAGTCGAGCACGCTGTCGATGATCGCCGCGGCGCGTGTGTCGGCATCGTAGACGACGTGGCTGGCCGTGAACGTGGCCTCGTCGAAAAAGCTGCGGACGACTGGCCGCGCGATTTCGCCATCGAGCGCGCGTCTGACTTGGCTGCAGGCATGTCGGAGATGAACATCGCTGGTCATGATGGGTCCCTGATGCTTGATCGGACTGTTGGGCTTGCGCTCGGTCGCGGCGATAAGGATTTGCCCTTAGGCAGATCCTTCTTCGCGCCTGGGGCCAGCTCGGGGCAATATATGTCGCGAAGCACTGTGAGGACCTGGCCAACGCGACGGTCGGCAATGCGATAGAACAGGCTTTGGGCGCTGCGCCGGTAATCGACCAACCCGTCGTGCCGCAATCGCGCCAGATGCTGCGAGAGCGCCGACTGGCCGATTCCAAGCCGGGCGACGAGATCGGCGACGCGTGTCTCCTGGGCCGAGATCAGATGACATAGGATCAGGAGTCGCTGTTCGTTCGCCAACACCCTGAGCAACCTCGCCGCCTCGCCCGCCTTTGCGGAGAGATCGTCGAACGCAGCAAGTGGGGTCGAGATTTCATCATATTTCATATTTCTCTAAATTAGTGAACCATGAAATAAGGTCAACCCTCGGGGCTCTACGTATGGTGCCCTCGCTGGGCAGGACGGACACTGCACGTCCGACGCAGCACAGTGCGAGAGGTCCAGATGAATGAGTCGCTAGACGCGGGTCCGCGCGTGGTTATCCTCGGCGGAGGCCTCGGCGGCACTATTGCCGCTTATGAAATTGCCGACGCGCTGGGCGGTCGCGCGCGGATCGAGATGCTCGCGGAGCGCGCGGCGTTCTCGTTCGTCCCGTCGAACCCTTGGGTCGCGGTGCGCTGGCGCAAGCCGGAATCGATCATGGTCGATTTGGCAGGGGTATTTGCGCGCAAGGGCATCGGGCTCAACATATCCGGCGCGAAGCGCGTGCACGCTGGCGAAAACCGGGTCGAGCTGAACGATGGCAGCGAAGTCACCTACGACTATCTCGTCATCGCGACGGGCCCCGATCTCGCGTTCGACGAGATTCCCGGCCTCGGACCCGAAGGGCATACGGTGTCGGTCTGCCAGACCGCGCATGCCGTCGCAGCAGCGGCCGCGTTCGACCGGTTTGTCGAGAACCCCGGACCGATCGTCGTCGGCGCGGCACCGGGGGCGTCATGCTTCGGACCAGCATATGAGTTCGCGATGATCCTTGACACCGAATTGCGCCGGCGCCGAATTCGCGACCGCGTTCCGATCACCTTCGTGACGCCGGAGCCCTATGTCGGCCACCTCGGCCTCGACGGCGTCGGCGATACCAAGTCGATGCTCGAAAGCGAGATGCGCGACCGCCATATCAAGTGGATCGTCAACGCGCGGGTGACGCGCGTCGAGCCCGAAATCATGCACGTCGAGGAAGTCGGCGAGGACGGCAACGCCAACAAAACGCACGACCTGCCGTTCCGATATGCGATGGTGCTGCCCGCGTTCCGTGGCGTCGCGGCGATCAGGGGCATCGAGGGATTGACCAACCCGCGCGGCTTCGTTGTCGTCGACAAGCATCAACGCAACCCAGCGTTCCCCAACATCTTTGCGCTGGGCGTCTGCGTGGCCATCCCGCCGGTCGGACCCACGCCGGTTCCGGTCGGTGTGCCCAAGACCGGGTTCATGATCGAAAGCATGGCGACGGCGATCACGGCCAACCTTGCAAGCCTGATCGACGGCGAGCCGGCGACGACCGAAGCGACGTGGAACGCCATTTGTCTGGCCGATTTCGGTGACGGCGGCGTGGCTTTTGTCGCGCAGCCACAAATCCCGCCACGCAACGCGAACTGGTCGGCGCGCGGCAAGTGGGTCCATTTCGCCAAGGTCGGCTTTGAAAGATACTTCCTGCGCAAGATCCGCCGGGGCGAGAGCGAGCCGTTCTACGAGCGTCTGGTTCTAAAGATGATGGGCGTGGACAAGCTGAAATCGCTCGAAGGGGCCAGCTAAAATCATGTCAGGCGCGAACCGCTCGGATCCGTAGCATTCCTGATGGAGCACAGTTTCGCCCGGTCGTACCGTTGTAGTCCCAATCAAACTGGAGTCGAACGATGAACGACATGACCCCCGGAACGATGACCGCCTCGTCGACCACGCCGAGCAAGGTGCAACCGACCCAAAGTCCCGGTGCCTGGCTGCGGCACGAGATCGGCCGGTTGTTCGACGAAGTCGAAGGGCCAGCACGCAGCGCATTCAACTTCGGCCTGCGCGGCCTGACTCCCTCCCCGGCGCTCGACATGATCGAGGAGGACGGTGCCTATCGCCTGTCGGTGGAACTGCCGGGCATCGACGAAAAAGACGTCGAGATCAGCGTCGCCGATGGTGTCCTGTGCGTCTCGGGCGAAACCAAGCAGGACCACAAGCGCAACGAAGACGGCTTCATGATCAGCGAGCGCCGCTATGGCAAGTTCATGCGCAAGGTACCGCTTCCCACCGATGCCGATCAGGAAAACATCAAGGCGAAGTTCAAGCGCGGCATTCTCAAGATCGAGATCGGCAAGGATACCGACGCATCGTCACGAATGCGCAAGATCGAGATCGAAGCCGACTAAGTGCCCGCGGCTGCGTCTGGACGGCTGTCCGGCGCTCTCTGAACCCGCCCAAGTCATTGGATTTCGCTGATGACCGAGGGGAAAGAGACTGCCGGGCGTCCGAATACCAAGCGACCGATGACTGAGCCCGCGACAGGCCGGTCGCCGCGGCGACGCGTGCTGTTGATTGCCGCGGGTTTGACAATGACCGCCTTGGGCTTCGTTCTTCAGGACAGGTTCTCGGCGGCGATGCGAAGGGCGGAGCAGCGGACGACCGGGCGGAGTGCGCTGGTCCCGACCCCTTTCGGACAACTCGAATATGCAATCGCCGGTTCAGGCGCTCCGCTCTTGATGATCCACGGGACAGGCGGCGGTTTCGATCAAGGGTTACGGTTTTCAAGCGCCATCGAACGACGCGGGCACCTCATTATCGCGCCATCGCGATTCGGTTACTTGCGCAGCGACTTCCCGAACGCCCCTTCCTCCGAAAACCAGGCGGATGCGTTCGCCACGCTTGTCGATCATCTGCAAATCGATCGGTTGCCGGTTGCGGGAGGATCGGCTGGCGCCCTGTCTGCCATCCAGTTTGCACTGCGCCATCCCGAGCGCTGCTCGGCGCTGATCCTGCTCGTGCCAGCAGGGAACGTCGATGATCGCGATCCCGTCGAAATGAGCGGTTTTCAGAAAGCGCTGGTCACCAGGCTCGTGAGGTCTGACGCATTGTACTGGAGCCTGCTGGCGATGGCACCAGATCAGCTGATCGGCACTTTACTCGCCACAGACCCGATGCTTGTGCATCAGGCAGCACCGGCCGAGCGCCGGCGTGTTGATGCGATCCTCGACGACATGATGCCGATCCACAAGCGCTCGCGTGGCATGCTGAACGATGCGCGACTGGCCGGCAGTCCGGCGAAGATTGATTTCCGAAAGATCGAAGTCCCGGTGTCGATCATCTCGGTCGAGGACGATCGCTTCGGAACGGCAGCGACCTCACGCGCGATTGCCGCGCGGATTCCCGGCGCCCAGCTCACGATCTATCCGAGCGGCGGCCATATCTGGGTCGGTCATGACGACGACGTTGCCGATAGGGTGGAGCGGTTCCTGGAGGCGCTCGAGGCCCCTATCTCGTCGTAAGCCAGCGGTTCTGCCGCCCCAGGAGAAGACCGAGCACCAGTCCGACAGCGATGACGATCAGCATGTCGGCCCAGGGAAGCGGCGCAAATTTCATCAATTCCTGTAGCGGCGGAACGAACATGAGGGCTGAAGTGACGATCGCGACGGCGACCAGCACGATCCTGAGCGCCGTGTTCCGGTGTTGCGCCACGTCGGCCAGCGAGTGCGTGAAGGTCAGGTTGACGATGATCAGCACCACCATGGCTGCCACGAGCGCGAAGAAGGTCAGCGCGCGGATCTCTGCCTCGGGCGTGCCGGTCAGCGTTGCAACGAGAAAGACGCTGGTCAATGCCGCGAAGACCACGCCGCCCTGGAACAGGCTCGCCGCGATCATGCGCGCCGAAAACAGCCGCTCTTGCGGGTCGCGGGGCGGTCGCGACATCAGGTTGTCCTCGTCGGGCTCCGCCTCGAAAACGAGCGCGCAGACCGGATCGATGATCAATTCGAGCAGGGCGATGTGGATTGGGCCGAACAGGATCGGAAATCCCAGCGCGAGCGGCAGGATCGCCAGGCCCGCAATGGGCACGTGCACCGCAAAAATGAAACCCATCGCCTTGCGGATGTTGTCATAGATGCGGCGGCCCAGGCGCACGGCCTGTACGATCGCCCCGAAATCGTCGTCGAGCAGCACGATCGCCGCCGCCTCGCGGGCGACGTCGGTACCGCGTTTGCCCATCGCCACGCCGATATGCGCGGCCTTGAGCGACGGCGCGTCGTTGACGCCGTCACCCGTCATGGCGACGATATGGCCGGCCGCCTTGAACGCCGACACGATGCGCAGTTTCTGCGCCGGGGTGATCCGAGCCGCGACGGCGACCGATCGCAAGCGGTCGCCAAGCCATGCGTCGTCGAGGCCGTCGATCTTGTCGCCGAGCAGCAGTGCGCCGTCGGCGATACCCGCCTGGAGCGCGATCGACTGCGCGGTTTTCGCGTAGTCACCGGTGATCATTACGACACGGATGCCTGCCCGCTGGCATTCGGCGACGGCGGCAGGCACATCGGCGCGAACAGGATCGGCGAGACCAATCAAGCCCGCGAGGTCGAAGGCGTAGTCGTGCTGCGTCCCCGCCCGCGCGGGCGCGGCCGCGCGGGCGGTCGCGACGCCTAGCACCCGCAGTCCCGCATCCGCCATCGCGTTCGCGGCGCGCGTCATGCAGGCCCGATCGGAATCGTTTAAGGCGCAAAGCCGCGCGATCGCCTCCGGTGCTCCCTTGGCCGCGACGACATGGTCGTCGGCGGAGCCTGTCCACCAAACGTTGGACATGGCGGGCAGGTCGGGTCGCAAGCCGTGCGTATGGGCCAGCGTCCAGTCCCGGCTGACCAAAGGATCTGCCGGGAACGCCGCGCGCACCTCGTGGAATGCGATCTCCATGGGATCGGACGGAACCGGGGCGCTGGCAAGGACGGCTGCGTCGATGAGGTGGTGGAACGACCCCGAGGGCGGGCTATGCCAATCGTGCGCTGCCGTCTCGCCCGAGGGAATCCAGTAGCGCGCAACGGTCATGCGGTTTTCGGTCAGCGTGCCGGTCTTGTCCGTGCACAGGATGCTGGCCGACCCCAATGTTTCGATTGCTGCGGCCCGCCTGGTGAGCACACGGACCTGCGCGATGCGCCACGCGCCGATCGCGAGAAAGACCGTCAGCACGACGGGAAATTCCTCGGGCAGCATCGACATGCCGATGGCGATCCCTGCCAGCAGCGCGTCGATCCAGTTGCCGCGCGAGACGCCGAACAGCACGACCACCAGAAGCGCGACGCAGGCGCCGCCGATCGCGCACAGCCGCACGATATGTGCGGTCTCGGCGCGCAATCGCGGCGGCTCTGGTTCGAGGGTCACCAGCGACTGACCGATCTTGCCGAGCGCGCTCCTCGGGCCGGTCGCCATCACGCGCGCCAACCCGGTGCCGGCCGTCGTCAATGTGCCGGAATAGACGAAAGGACGGTCTTCGCCGCCGGGCACGGCATCGTCGGCGTCTCCGTCGTCGGCCTTTCCGTCGATGGCGCGCTTGCGGACGGGGACCGACTCTCCGGTCAGCAGCGACTCGTCGGCCTGGAGGTCCTCGGCGGTAAGCACGACCGCATCGGCCGGAATGCGGTCGCCCTGCGCCAGAACGATGAGGTCGTCACGTACGAGTTCACGGGCCGGTATGCGAAACGAGCGACCGTCGCGGACCACGAACGCAAGCGGGGCCGACAAGTCGCGTAACGATTCGAGGACGCGCTCGGTGCGGGCCTCTTGAACCACGGTCACCACGACCGAAAAGCTGGCGAAGGCGATCAGGACCAGGGCCTCGGTCGTGTCGCCGAGAAGCAGGTAAAGCGCGCCGCCGCCCAGAAGCAGCGCCAGCATCGGTTCGCGAAGGACCTCGCCAACGATGCGAGGCACCGAACGATCTATGGCTTGAGGGAGGGCGTTCGGCCCTTCAGCCGCCAGACGCGCACTGGCCTGCGACGACGTCAGCCCCTCGGCGGTCGATCTGGCCAATGCAGCTACTCAGGCATTGCCGGTCTTTTCGCCCGCCGCATGGTCGGCAAGGTTCGCGCGCAGGACGACCAGCGTGGCGTCCCCTTCACATGGGTGAGCCGTGAAGCCCATTTCGCGCTCCAGTTCGATGGCTTCGTGGTGATTGCGCGCCTCGATCGATTCCAGCGTCGCGACGCCGCGCGCGCGCGCTTCGCGGGCGACGTGTTCCAGCAACGTCCAGCTCACCCCGCGCTTCTTGAAATCGGACCTGATCGCCAACGCCACCTCGGCGCGTTTCCGGTCGACAGCGGTCGCCAGCATGGCGGACGCGATGATCGTCTTCCCGTCTTCGGCGATGGCGAGGAAGTTTTCGGTCCGGTCGTGGTCAATGTCGGTCATCGCCGAAATCTGGGCGTGGTTGACCTTGCTGATCCCCGTGAGGAACCGAAAACGCAGGTCTTCCTGTGCGACGTGCGTGAAGAACTCGGCGAGTGCGGCCTCGTCGCTTGCATCGACAGGCCGGACCACAAAGCTGAAATCGCTGCGGGTCGTCAACGTCACAGGTCTGGACTGAAGCGTTGTCATCGGAAGACTCCTCCGAATGCGGCGACCGCTCCCTGCCCGCCCAGGGCGCGGAGTCCTATGCGGGGAATCCCCTAGCTGTGGCGTCGGATCTCATTCGACGACGAACAGCGCAATTGATGCCGATGCCATGACGGCGGTCGAAACCCACCCGATGATGGCCATCGGGGCGGTCAGGGTCAGGCGGCCCATGATGCGCCGGTTGGTCGCGATCAGCATCATCACCGCCATCAGCGGTGCTGCGAGGACGCCGTTGACGACCGCGGCGAAGAAGAGCGCGTCGATGGGGTCGATCGCCGTGAAATTGAGTGCGACGCCCCCGAACGTGGCCAGCGCGATTGTTGCATAGAACGCCTTGGCCTCGCGCGGCTTGCGGTCTAGCCCCTCGGTCCAGCCAAAGCTTTCGCTCACGGCATAGGCCGCCGATCCTGCCAAAACTGGAACTGCGAGCAGGCCGGTGCCCAGAATTCCGGTCGTGAACAGCAGGAACGCGAACTCGCCGGCGACAGGGCGCAGCGCTTCCGCGGCCTGCGCCGACGTTTCGATGTCGGTGATGCCGCGCGCGTGAAGTGTCGCGGCGGTCGCGATGATGATGCACAGCGCGACCGAATGGGAGAAACCCATGCCGACGAGCGTGTCGGTCCGGATGCGGCGCAGCTCGGGCCCCGCCCAGCGCGGCGCGACGTACAAGGGCTTGTGATGGCGACGGTGCTGTTCCTCGACCTCCTGCGCGGCCTGCCAGAAAAACAGGTACGGGCTGATCGTGGTTCCGAGGACGGCGACAACGGCGGTCACGTGCGCCGCGTCGAAGGCGAATTGCGGGACGATCATGTCGCGGACCGCCGAAGACCATGGCACCTGCGCGACGATGACGACCGCGACATAGGCAAAGAGCGAGAGCGTCGTCCATCTGAGCGCCGCCGCATAGCGTGCGTAGCTGATGAAGACCTCGGCGAGCACGCACAACACACCGAACGCCAGCGTGTAGGCGAGCGCCGGTCCGCCGACGAGCAGCTGCAGCGCCGAACCCATCGCGCCGAGGTCGGCACCCAGATTGACGATATTGGCGACAAGGAGCAGCACGACGACTGCATGCAACAGCACTGGCGAGTAGTGATTGCGCAGGTTGCGGGCGATGCCGCGACCCGTGACCAAGCCGATCCGCGCGCTCACCGCCTGTATCGCAACCAGCATTGGGAAGCTGAACGGGATGGTCCACGCAAGTGAATAGCCAAACTGCGCCCCGACTTGGCTGTAGGTGGCGATGCCGCTGGGATCGTCGTCGGCCGCCCCGGCGACGAGGCCGGGACCCAATTGCCGCAGAAGGCCCGATCGAAGCGCATGTTGCCGGGTCGCATCTGCAACCGCTTCGTTCGACATGCGGATCCCGTCCTCGTCTGGTCGGCGGCCTATCGAAGTGCTCCGACGAGGAAACTGCGTAAATACCCGTATCACGTTCTGGCCGGCGGGCAGGGCAAGGAAGGCGCGAAGGAGCCACCGATGTCCCGCCTGCCGATCCACGCCGAACGTCATCTGGTTGCCCGTATAGGCTGGTTGCGCGCGGCCGTGCTCGGCGCGAACGACGGGATCGTCTCGACCGCCAGCCTGATCGTCGGCGTCGCGGCCGCCTCGACCGGCCGGCAGGAAATACTGATCGCGGGTGCCGCCGGGCTGGTCGCCGGTGCGATGTCGATGGCGGCGGGCGAATATGTCTCGGTCAGCTCGCAGGCCGACACCGAAGCCGCCGATATCGCGCGCGAGCGTGCCGAACTCGCGAGCGACCCTGTGTTCGAACATGCCGAACTCGCGCGCCTCTACGTCGAACGCGGCGTAGCGCCCGCGACCGCCGACGACGTCGCGACACAGTTGATGGCGCACGACGCACTGGGCGCGCACAGCCGCGACGAGCTCGGCATATCGGCGATGACGACGGCGCGCCCGGTGCAGGCGGCGGTCGCGTCGGCTGCAACCTTTACGGCGGGTGCTGCCATGCCGCTTGCGATGGTCATCGTCGTGCCGCTTGCCGACGTGGTCATGGCCGTCTCGCTGGCATCGCTGGGCTTCCTTGCCCTACTCGGCGCAGTCGGGGCGCGCGCGGGCGGCGCGCCGATCGTCAGGGCGGTATTGCGCGTGACGTTCTGGGGGGCGCTCGCGATGATCGTCACGGCCGCGATCGGGCGGCTCGTCGGCACCGCAGTGTGACCTGCATCCGTAACAGTCCGTAATGACGACCAGCCCGCGGGACGTCACCTTCTCCCGACGATCTGCTGGAGACCTGCCATGAAGAACGTCCTGCTCCTGGTACATGACGACGAGGGTCAGGAGGCGCGTGTTCAGGCCGCGCTCGACCTTACCCGCACGCTCGGGGGGCATCTGACCTGCCTCGACGTCGAGCGCACGCCCGAGCTGATGAACGACTATATGACGATGGCGGGTTCGATAACTCAGGGTTTTCACGAGCACGAGCGTTCGGTCCGAAACCGCAGCCGACTTGAGGAACGGCTGGCCGATGAAGATGTGCCGTGGGACTGGGTGCACGAAGTCGGCGACCTCGCCGACCTGGTTTGCCACAGTGTCGAGCTGTCCGATGTCGTCGTATTGAACACCGACCTGAAAGGCTCCGTCCCCGAAATGCGCGCTGCCGTGTCCGCCGCCGCAGTCAAATCGAACAAGCCGATCGTCGCGGTTCCAAAGGGGTTCCTGCGATTCTCGGCGTCAGGCGTCGCGATCGTCGCCTGGGACGGTTCGGCGGCGGCAGCGGCGGCGCTCCGCGCAGCCACGCCGATCCTCGCCTGTTCCAGCGCAGTGCATATCGTCGAGATCGACAAGTTGCACGATGGCGGCATTCCGGTCGACGAAGGCGCGACCTATCTTTCGCGGCACGGGATTCATCCCTCGATCCTCCGCGAAAAAACGCATGGCATGATGCCGATTTCGGAAAAGCTGATCGATCTCGCCGAAAAGATGCGGGCCGAATACGTCGTATTGGGTGCCTATGGCCATTCGCGACTGACCGAAGCGATCTTCGGCGGCGTCACCCGGTCAATGCTGCTGCACACGACGGTGCCGCTGATCCTCGCCCATTAGGATCACTCGCCGACACAGTCCCCTCGCGGTCGGTCAACGCGGCGATGACCGCATCGTCGCGGTTGTAGATATCGGCATGTGTCGTCACGCCACCGTCCTCATGCGTGCGCATGGTGAAGTAGACGACATAGACCGGTATCGGCGTCGCGAGATCGGCTTTGGTCGATTGACCGCTCACCAATACGCCGTCGATACGCGCGCGCGTCCATCCCGGCGTCGCTGCCAGCAGCGCGGCCGCGAAGTCGATCGGTTTGTCGGTGCGGATACAGCCATGGCTGAAGGCCCGCGAGGCCTTGTCGAACAGCGCTTTGGACGGCGTGTCGTGCATGTAGACGCTGAAGGGATTGGGCATCACGAGCTTCATCTGGCCGAGCGCATTGGACGGCCCCGGTGCCTGACGGATGCGGACGCCGCCCTGTGGCAGGACCGTTCTGACATAGCCCTGCGCACGCGCTTTTGCAGGATTGGTCCGAACGAGCCGCCCGACGCTTTCGGCGATAATGCTTGGTGGTACGTCCCACCAGGGATTGAGGATGACGCCGGTGACCGTCGCCGCGAACTGCGGCGTAGGTGTCGATGGCTTGCCGACGATGATGCGATGCGACGCGACCACCCTGCCGCCGTCGACGAGTTCGGCAGTAAAGTTGGGAACGTTCACGATGATGTACCGCGCGCCCGGATCCCGGGGCAGCCAGCGCCACCGCTCCATGTTGGCCCGGATGCGGCTTCGCGTCGCCGCATCGCTGGCCGGCACCTTCGCCAGCATCGCTCTCAGCGTCGTATAATCTGGATTCCTCGGCGATAGCTGGTCAAGGGCTTGGGCCACACGTTCGCCCTCCAGCGCATAGGCCGTCAGTTCGTCGAGCGCCTCCTGATCGGCAGCCGGGCCGGAAATGTGCCAGCCGATCCGACTGTTGCCGCGGACGTGCCCCTGCCACAGGTCCGACGCGACACGCTGAAACGTCCGCTGCGCCACGGTTTGCAACTCGGCAGATTCGCCCTTTGCGATTACCCGGTCCAGGGTCGGCCGATCATAGTCGGCCGGTTCCAGCCCCTCGCGGTCGATACGTGCGATGGTGTTCGACAGGGACCGCGCATCGTCCAGCGTCCAATGCGGCGTCGCGGCGGTGGCGGACGTCGCGGCCAGCAGAATGGTCGCCATCGCTGCCCCGCGAGTCGCGCGCGCGTTCACTTCCGCGGGACCACGGCTTCGACGGCATCGATCAGTTCGTCATGTGCAAACGGTTTCTCAAAGAGGGTAACATAGCCCGCGTTGTAAGCACGCTGTGCCAGCGTCGGATGGTACAGGCCGGTGATCATGATAGCCGGTGCTTTCCACCCTCGCTCGCGGAACGCTCCGAGCAGGGTCACGCCGTCCATGTCGGGCAACAGGTAGTCGGCGATCAGGCAGGTCTGCCTCTCATCGAGTTCGATCGTCAACGCCTCTCTACCCGTCCCGAAATCGCGCACGTCGTGGTCTCGCATCGACAGCAATAGCTTCACCGAACGACGCACCGGGGCGTCGTCTTCTACAAGAACGATCATTGGTCCATCTGCTTCTCTGCCCCCGCGCGAGAATGGCGAGCGTGCCGCGTCGCGTCTCTAGGTAGTAGTCCCAATCCGCGGTATCTCCGAGGATTGGCCCCACCCGGCAGCGAAGGCGATCCGCAGCGCATCGGCGAGGCTGCGAACGCCGAGCTTTTCCATCAGATGCGCACGGTGAATTTCGACCGTGCGCGGCGAAATTCCGAACCGGTAACCGATCGTCTTGTTCGGCAGCCCGTCGGCCAGCCCACGCAACACATCCCGCTCGCGCGGGGTAAGCGCGTTCAGGCGCACGGCGGCCTGCTCCGCAAGCCTGGCCTTCAGATCGGATTGTTCGATTCGCCCGAACCCGTCTTCGAGCGCCGCCAGCAGCGTCGCCTTCTCGAAGGGCTTTTCGATGAAATCGACGGCGCCGGCCTTCATGGCTTCGACCGCAACCTGGACGTCACCATGCCCGGTCATCACGATCACTGGAAGAGCGATGCCGCGCGCGCTGAGTTCCTTTTGGACCTGGAGTCCATCCTTTTCGGGCATGCGGACGTCCAGAAGCACGCACCCTGGAGCGACAGGATGCATATCCTTCAGGAACGCCACCCCCGACACATAGGTCTCCACACGGTAACCCGACGTCTTGAGCATGAAGCCGGCGGAGCGGCGAACCGCGTCGTCGTCATCGACAATATAAACCCACTTTTCCGTTGCCATGGGACCTCCCTCAGCTCGCTGCAACGAGCGTGAATCGAAAAGCGGTGCGTCCGTCCTGATCCTCGTCGAGCCACAGACGGCCGCCATTGGCCTCGACGATAGTCTGACAGATCGACAGGCCGAGGCCCATCCCGCCCGATTTGGTGCTGACGAATGGCTGAAAAATATGGCTCGCCATTTCGGCGTCGAGCCCCGGTCCGGAATCGATCACGCTGACGCGCACGGTTTCGGAATCGAGCCGGACAGCAGAGATCTCAAGGATCCGCTCGGTGCTCTCGCACATCGCTTCGACCGCATTGCGAACGAGATTGACCAGAACCTGCTGAATCTGGATCCGGTCGACCAGTACGGTGTCGACATCGGGAGCAAGGGTCACTCTGACGTCGATGCCGAGCTCCCTGGTCCCGATCAGCGCAAGCGCGTTGGCCTCCGCGATCAATGAATGCAGGCTCTCGATCCCTTTGTCGATTTCGCCCCGCGCGATGAAATCGCGCAAGCGGCGAACAATCTGGCCCGCGCGAACAGACTGTTTCGCCGCATCGTCCAGGGCCTCGCGGACAAGCGCGATATCTGCCTTGGCGGGGTCGGCCAGCATGTCGCGGGCCGCCTCGACGTAATTGGCGACCGCCGTCAGCGGCTGGTTGAGTTCATGGGCAAGCGACGTCGCCATCGTGCCCATCGCGCTGACCCGCGAGACGTGCGCGAGTTCGGCCTGAAGCTGTTCCAGTCGAAAATCGGTTTGCTGCCGACGCGTCAGGTCGCGGATGAAACCGGTAAAGACGCGGCTGCTGTGAGCAATCGCTTCGCCGATCGAAAGCTCGATCGGGAACGTCGATCCATCACGCCGCTGCGCGACGGTCAACCTACCGATGCCAATGATCTTCCGGATGCCCGTCGTCAGATAGGCCTGCATGTACCCGTCATGCCGGCTCCGGTCGGGATCAGGCATCAACAGCGTGACGTTCCGGCCGATGACCTCGTGCTCGGCATAGCCGAACATTGTTTCCGCAGTGGCGCTGAACGAGATGATCAGGCCGTGGTCGTCCACCACGATCATGGCATCAGGCACCGTCGACAGGATCGAACGCAGCAGCGCTTCGCGCTCTTCCAGATCGGCGATGGCGTTCAAAGTGCAGCTCCGCTCGGACTAGAGCATGGGACCGACCGAGCGTCGGTTCAATCGCCACGCTCCCCGGCAGCGAGCATTTTGTCCAGCCAGTGCTTCCGGTCGTCCGGATCGCCTTCTACGCCGCCGATGATCGTGTGATGCACTGGCCTGACCCCGACCAGTTTCAGGATACTGCGCTCGAGCGACTTGAGGCTGTGGGCACGGTAGAACAGTGTATAAAACAGCCCGGGCATGCCCATGGTGACGACGACATGGGCGGACTTGCCCTTCAGCGCTTTTCGCAAGCCCTCAAGACCGCTGTCACCCGGTCGGAGCACCTGTTCGAGGAACCCCTTGAGCAGCGCCGGAACATCGCCCAGCCATAGCGGGTACAACAGGACCAGATGGTCGGCCCACGCGATTGCTTCCGCCGCATGGCGCAGCCCTTCGGGCGACGGCGATTCCCATTCCGCCCGCGAGCGCAGGATCGGAACGTCGAGGTTAGCGACTTCGATCCGACGAATGTCATGTCCACCCGCAACTGCACCGTCGGCATAGCTGTCTGCCAGCGCATGAACGAAACGCGCACGGTCCGGATCGGGATGGCCGTCGATGATTGCGATTCGCTTGTTCTTCCCGGGCACCGTCAGCCTCCTTTCGATCCGCTACCGATCTGGCGCGTGGCGCGATCACACAATCTTCCGCGAGCCCAACCAATACGGGCAATCCCTAGGTCGATGTCTCGATCCAGTGGTCAGAGGGCCGCAACCAATCCCGCCACGAGGGCAAGTGCCGACAATCCCAGCGGGATCGCCGCGCGCAGCCCGGGTTTTCCGCCAGCCAGCACGACGACGATTGTGCCCTTCAGGACGGTATTGACGAGGATTGGCACGGCCAACACCGTTCCGAGCGTCTCGGTTGGCGCCGATCCTGGCGCTAGGCTGCCCGCCATGATGATGGCGGAATCGACATCATAGAGCCCGGTCAGCGCGAGCAGGGTCGTCAGACCCCGGCTGCCATATTCAGCGATCGCCCATTTCGACACCAGAACGATCAATCCGACCATGGCCGCGAAGCCCAGCGCCCTGCCGAGTGCGACTGGATTGCGCAGCGGTAACGGTGCGCAATCGGTAATGTCGGCGCGGCGGGCGGTCCACAATGCCAGTCCGGCGGCAATGACTGCTGCTGGCCCGACGATCGTCGCGAAATGGCCAAAGGCTCGCGGCGTCAGCAGGGCGGTCAGCAACAGTACGCGGACGAGCATCACCGCTGTCGCCGAGGCGATGCCCGCCCGCAACACCGCTTCGACCCCTGTGGCACTGCGCAGGCGTCGCGACAGCTCAGCAGTGACCGCGGTCGACGAGAAGGTCGCGGCGATCGTCGCCGCGGCAAGTGTGCCGCGCGCCGGACCCAAACGCTTGCTCGCCCAATAGCCCGCGAACGACAATCCCGTGACGAACACGACCACGAGCCACAGGTTGCGAAGGTTGATTGCCTCGAACGGACCGAAGCTGCGGTCGGGCAACAGCGGCAGCACGACGAGTGCAATGACGGCGAACTGCGCGGTTGCCCGGATGTCGGTATCGTCGAGCGACCGCACCCAGGCGTGGATCCGCGTCCTGCTGGTCAAAAGCGCCATGATTGCCGCCGCGGAGACAATAGCGACGCGGAAGTTGCCGAGGACGGCCAGTGCGCCAAGGCAAAGGGTGGCAATCGCGACCGCCGCGCCGGTCATCGAACGATTGGTCGCGGCGCGATCGAGCCCGCCGTGATAGCCGACGACGATCAGAGCGATGACACCCACGCTGGCCGCGATCGCCAGCCCCGGGGCAGGGCCTGTCGCCAACAGCCCGAGCAACCCGCCGACCAGCCCCAACAGGCCAAAGGTTCGAACGCCTGCGACGCGGGTTCCGGCGCGTTGCCGCCGCTGCTTCCAGCCACGCTCGATCCCGAGCAGCAGACCGATCCCCAGAGCCACGCCCAGCCCGACAAAGGGGTCGGCGACGGCGGCATCCATGCCGTTAATGCGCAAGCACCAGCGGCACGTCGCAATGGTCGAGCATCGCCCGCGTGACGCCGCCGAGTACCGCCTCGCGGAAGCGCGAATGGCCATAGGCGCCCATCACCAGATAGGCGGCGGGCAGCGATCGGGCCGTCTCGATCAGCACGTCGGCTACGAATGCGTCACTCGTAGGGAGCGCGCGCACCGTGGCGGCAATATCGTGCAGCGCCAGATAATCGATCACATCGCCGGCAGGGAAATCCGCATGGACGTTGCCGACCGTAACCAGCGTCACGGCGCTGGCGATCTTCAGCATCGGGAGCGCTGCCCGCAGCGCATGCGCACCTTCGGGCGAACCATTCCACGCGACCATCGCATGGACTTTCGGGTCGAACGTCGCCGAATAGGATTCGGGAATCACGAGAACGGGCGAGCGCGCACTCAGTGCAACATCATCGACGATAGACAGCGGGTGGCTGCCATCGCGCTTGTCGTGGTCGGGCTTGCCGAGGACGATGATATCCAAAAGACGCGACCAGCTGACGATCGACTGCGCGAAACCGCCATCCGCCATTATCCATTTGCCCGAAATTCCGGCGTCTTTCAGCTGGCTGTCGATTGCCGCCTTGTCCTCGCTCGCCTCGCGCCGCAGCGTCTCATAGATCTGCGCGACCATGTACGTGCCGCCGAACGGATCGGTGACGACATAGGGCGAGACCGAATTGACCTGAATACACTGCAGCTTGCCGTCGAAGGCGCGCACCAGTGCAATAGCGGCATCGAGCCGCGCCTTCTGACCATCGTCGCCGTAGACGTGCAACAGGACCGTCTTCATCATCTGTCTCCCGCTCGATCCCCGTCGGGCTAGGACAAGCGGTCGGACGCGTAACTAAGGGGTCTTCCGGATGGGTCGGCAGGCCCGGCGGGCCTAGTCTGCGCGCTGATAAGCAGACCGGAAGGAATGCGCGTGAACGACGGGAAATTGGCGGGTTCGCGGCAGCGGCATGTCGTCGTGCTTTGCCATCCATCGACAAACAGCCTCAATGCCGAGATCGCGCGGGTCTATGCGAGCACCGTCAGGTCGCTCGGCCACGACGCGGAAATTCGCGATCTCTACCGCATGAATTTCGACGCCATCCTTAAAAACAACGAACGCCCGCACAAGGCAGGCTTCGGCCTCGCCGCCGATGTCCAGGCGGAACTGGCCGTCCTCGAAAACGCCGATACGGTCGTGCTGGTCTACCCGATCTGGTTCGGAACGCCTCCGGCAATGCTGAAAGGCTACATTGAGCGGGTATTCGGTGCCGGGGTTCACTATGAGTCGATCGATGGACCGGGCGTGCAAAGCCCGATGCGGAGCAAACACCTGCTGAGCATCTCGACGTCGGGCAAGACAGCGCAATGGCTCGACGAGCGGGGAGCATGGCTGTCGCTGCTGACCGTCTTCGACCGATATCTGGTCGAGATGTTTTCCATGAAATCCAGCGATCACTTGCGCTTGAGCGATATCTTCGTGGCCATGCAACAGCGCCATGTCGACGAAGAGCTGTTTAAGGTTCGTGACAAGGCGACGGCCACCGTCGCGCGGCTCGCACCGGCCGGGCGGGCGTGGGCAGCGGCGATGGCATAGCCATGAACATGCGCGCAGCGATCTTCATCGAGCCGGGCAGGATCATTCTTGGCGAAAAGCCCGTTCCCGAACCGGGCCCGCTCGACGCCCTGATCCGGATCACGCTGACGACGATCTGCGGCACCGATGTGCATATTCTGAAGGGAGAATATCCCGTCCAATCCGGACTTACGGTTGGGCACGAGCCGGTCGGCGTGATCGAAAAGCACGGTCCCGCGGTTGAAGGCTATACTGTCGGTCAGCGCGTCATCGCGGGTGCGATCACACCTTCGGGTACGTCGAACGCATCGCTGTGCGGCGTGCATTCGCAGTGTGGCGGGTCGCACGGCCATGGCTGGAAGCCGATCGGAGGGTGGCGGTTCGGCAACACGATCGACGGTGCGCAGGCGGACTTCCTGCTGGTGCCCGACGCGATGGCGAACCTGTCGCCGATTCCCGATGGCCTGACCGACGAACAAGTGCTGATGTGCCCGGACATCATGTCGACCGGCATCAGCGGCGCGGAATCGGGCAGGATCCGCATCGGCGACCAGGTCGCGGTCTTCGCCCAGGGGCCGATCGGCCTGTGCGCGACCGCGGGGGCCAGGCTGATGGGTGCCACGACGATCATCGCGGTCGATCGTCTGCCCGAACGGCTCGAGATGGCGAAGCGCATGGGCGCCGATCATGTCGTCGATTTCGGCAAGACCGATCCGGTTGCCGAAATCATGAAGCTGACCGGTGGACGCGGTGTCGATGTGTCGATCGAGGCGCTTGGCCAGCAGGCGACTTTTGAAGCGGCGTTGCGCGTGCTGCGCCCCGGCGGCACCCTGTCGTCGCTCGGCGTCTATTCTTCCGACCTGACGATTCCGCTCGATGCCTTCGCGGCCGGACTGGGCGACCACCGCATCGTCACGACGCTATGTCCCGGCGGCAAGGAACGCATGCGACGCTTGATGGAGGTGGTCGCGTCGAAACGCGTCGATACGGCATCGCTGGTGACGCATCACTTCAGCCTCTACGACATCGAAACCGCCTATGACCTGTTCGCGCACCAGCGCGACGGCGTCCTGAAGGTCGCGATCAAGCCCTGAAAAGAGCAGGGCCGCCGATCACCCGGCGGCCCTGACTGCAGTGCGCCCGTGACCAAACGCGTTCAGACAACGGCGATGTTGTCCTCCACCCACGCAACGCCCGGTGCCGACCACGCCGCGCGCTCGGCGACTTGCCGTTCATGCCAGCTGTGGACTCTTCCGCTCAGCTTGACGGTTCCGCCGTCGGCCTCGACACGGATCGTGTTGGCATCGGCATCGCTGGCCCGGCGAACGGCCGCCATGATCAGTTCGCGGACGTTGGCTGGAGAGGGGGCATGCTTGACCTCGATCAGATTGCTGACCCCCAGCACGCCCGATATCTTCCCTGCAGCCCGCTTGGCGGCGTTCTTCTGGTAATTCCAGTCGACGTTGCCGCTGAGCGTGACCCAATTGTGCTCGACCTTCACGTCGATCTTCTCTTCGGGGATGGTCACGTCCCATTTGAACATGTCGAGAATGCGTTTGGCGATTTCGGGATCGCTCGTCTTGGGGTCGCTGGCAAAGCGGACCTGGATCTCTTCGGCGATGGCGCGCACGCCCTTCACCCGCTTCGCAGCCTGCTCGGCGTTCAGCTTTTGCGCATAGGTGGGAACGAAACCCGACAGCGTGACGACACCGTCGTTGGCGGCCACACCGATATGCGCGTGGTCGATCTGCGGCTCCCACGCCAATTCCTCCATTACGTCGTGCTGCAATTGTTCATCGGTCTTCATGACGGATTCTCCTCAGCTTCTGGCGGAGAGATGTCAGCTGCGGCTCGGGCGAACTATTCGGGAATGTGCGTAGCCTCGCGCGACAGGAGCCCAGTCGGGCGATGCGATTTCGCCTGGTACGTATAGGTCCTTATGGGCGAGGCAACCCGATCCGCTCAAGGATGCGGCATGGCTTGGAAACTAATCCGCCTCGACCTCGCGCGAACCGCGGAATATCCAGAAGGATCTGCAAATCGCTGCTATCCAGTGCGCCTGTCGCTGGACGGGGCGGGCGTGATCGGCCTGGAGGAGGAAGTGATCGCGGCCACGATCGCCGGCATGATCTACGACGGTGCGTGCCTGCATACGTGCTGTATCTAACCCGCGTCGCGTCCTTGCCAAACGCCGACCGATTGCTTTGATGCGGTGGACACGCCCAGGGTTGCGCAGCTTTGTGCGCAACCATGAGCCCCGCGGCGCTCAGCCGGACGCTGGAGTGGCGGAAAAATGTGGGTTCTGCGCAAATGTGGAGCGGGTGAAGGGAATCGAACCCTCGTCGTAAGCTTGGAAGGCTTCTGCTCTACCATTGAGCTACACCCGCGCAGCCCTGCGATTGCCCGTTCGGCTTCCGGGCGTCAAGCGCCGTAGAGGGCGTCGAGCCGCGCGCCGTGGACCTCGCGGATCTTGTGGCGACGGATCTTCATCGACGGGGTCATCATCTCGTTGTCGACCGTGAATGCATCGGGAGTCAGCGCGACGCGGCGGACTTTTTCGATGACCGACAATTCGGTGTTCACCCGGTCGACCGCCGCCTGCACCGCGCGCTGCACCGCCGGGTTCGCGGTCAGCGCGGCGATGTCGGGCTTCTCGTCGTTCGCGACGGCCCATTCGACCAGCCATTCGGGATCGGGCACGACCAGGCCGACGAGGTGCGGCCGCTTGTCGCCGACGACCATCGCCTGCAGGATTTCGGGCTGGAGCGTCAGCATCCCCTCGATCTTCTGAGGGCTGACGTTGTCGCCCTTGTCGTTGACGATGAGGTCCTTCTTGCGGTCGGTGATGACGATGCGCCCGCGATCGTCGATGTGGCCCACATCGCCGGTATGAAGCCAGCCGTCGATCAGGACGCGCGCGGTTTCAGACGGATTGTTCCAGTATCCGTGCATGACGAGTTCGCCGCGTACCAAAATCTCGCCGTCCGGCGCGATCTTCACCTCTGTGTTCAGCAGCGGCGGTCCGACGGTGTCCATCTTGAGACCCGCTTTTGGGCGGTTGCAGCTGATCACCGGTCCAGCTTCCGTCTGCCCGTAGCCCTGCAGCAGCGTCAGCCCCAGTGCGTGGAAGAAGACGCCGATGTCCGGGTTCAGCGGAGCGCCGCCGGAGACGAGTGCCTTGATACGTCCGCCGAACTTCGCCTGTACCTTGGGCTTCAACGTCTTCGCGATGAACAGCTCGACGGGCTTGTCCCAGAAGCGGGAGTTTCCGGCGAGATCCTTAGCCCCCAGCGACAGTGCACGCTTGAGAAGATGCGGCGCCAGGCCGCCCTGTTTCTCGATCTGCTTGACGATCCGCGCGCGCAGCACTTCGAACAGGCGCGGCACCACGACCATCAGCGTCGGCTGCGTCTCCTCGATGTTCGAGGCGAGCTTTTCGAGACCCTCGGCGTAATAAATCTCCGCGCCCAGCCCGATCGGGAGGAACTGCCCGCCCGAGTGCTCGTACGCATGGCTGAGCGGCAGGAAGGACAGGAAGCGTTCTTCGTCCCAGCCATAGTCGTTCGCGACCACATCGATGCAGCCAGCGACATTATGCAGGATCGCGCCATGATGTTGCTGAACCCCGCGCGGCGCGCCACCGGTGCCGCTGGTGTAGATGAGGCAGGCGAGGTCGTCGCGCTGGAAGTCGGCCGCAGACGCGACCGCGTCGACGTCGGCGGGGCTGCCCGCGATCAGGTCGGACCAGTGGCGGTAGTCGACGTCACCCGACTGGCCGACGCGGATGTCCTCGATCCCGATGACCGTCTTGCAGGCGACCGAGCGGAAGACGGCCGGGACAACTGCGCGCGCGAGCTTTGCGGTCGAGACGATCACCGCCTTCGCGCCGCTGTCGCCCAGGATGTGCGCGTGGTCGCGTTCGGTGTTGGTCGTGTAAGTCGGGACCGTCACGCAGCCGGCCGCCATGATGGCGAGGTCCGCGATGCACCATTCGGGGCGGTTCTCGCTGACCAACATGACGCGGTCGCCGCGTTCGAGCCCCAGCTCCTTGAGCGCGGTCGCCATCGACGCGACGTCGCGCGCGACTTCTGCCCAGCTGCGCGTCGTCCAGGCACCGGCCACCTTGGCCCCGAGGAACGGTTTGTCCCCGTTCTCGCGCGCGCGCGAGAAGAACATGGTCACGAGGTTGGGAAAGGTTTCGAACGTCGGCATTCTCTCTCCGGGCCGCCGCTTGTGCGGTCGGGTCCCGAACGTCGTAGGTTCAGCGCGCACGACTGTCCATATTCGCGGCACCGCCGCGCGCCAGGCGTTGCATCCGCATCACCGGTGAAGGCGACGGCAATGTCCGTCCGGCTATTCGGCGAGCACGCCGCCGATCGAGCGCGGGTCCGCCGCGCCGCGCCACTGGCCGTCGGGCAGGCGCTCGACCGCAGTCAGCTTCGAGGGCAGGTCCGAACTGACGACCGTGCGCCCGAGGCCGGCGACCGCGCCCTGCATCGCGGCCAGAGTGGTGTTGCGTTCGACGAGGATCGCGTCGCCGCCGAAATAGATGTTGGGCAGCGC
>VYLJ01000254.1_pt1 | contig 23052 bp, 22 predicted proteins | sample 5114331 | NCBI WGS metagenome assembly VYLJ01 (sample SAMN12291791, study PRJNA351875) | freshwater metagenome | isolation source: freshwater lake | place: USA: Michigan, MSU2 Lake | collected 2011-08-16
GCGCGGTCCGGGCGGCGGCGGGGGACCCCGCGGCGGGGGTGGCGGCGGATTCGGCGGGTCGAATACGGGAGGCGGCCGGTGGACGCTCGCGCTCTACGATTCGATCCGCTTTCGCGACGAGATCACGATCCGGCCCGGTCTGCCCAAGCTCAACCTGCTTGGCGGCGATGCGACCGGAAACAATGGCGGCGCGGCGCGCCACTCGCTCGATCTCGACGCAGGCTATTTTAACAAGGGATTCGGGGTGCGACTTACCGGCAGCTACCAGAGCGCGACGACGGTGGCCGGCTCCACTGCCGCCTCGACACTGCGCTTCGGCGACCTCGCGACGTTCAACCTCAACACCTTCTACAATTTCGATGCGGCAAAGAAGCTCGTCGAGGACGTCCCCTTCCTGAAGGGTGCGCGGGTGCGGCTGGGCATATCGAACATCTTCGACCGCATCCGCGACGTCCGCGACGGGACGGGCCTCGTGCCGCTCGGCTATCAGCCAGGCTATCTCGACGGGCGCGGCCGTTACATCGAGATCGACTTGCGAAAGCGATTCTAGGGCTGACGCAGCGCGCGCGGATGTGCTTGAATGGTCGCCTGAAAAAGGGGCATGCCATGACCAGAAGCTGCGTTTCGATCCTCGCGCTCGCGTTCGCCGCTCCGCTTGCCGCGCAGCAGGCAACGCCGTTCGAGGCGGCGGACCTATACCGGATCAGCCAGGTCGAGAGCCCGGCCGTCGCGCCCGACGGAAAGCGCGTCGTGTTCAGCCGCGCCGCGTTCGACATCGGCACCGACCGGCGTACGAACGAGCTGTGGCTGGCGACTCTCGACGGACAGGGCATCGTCGACCGGCGGCTGCTCGTGTCGGGGGCGCAAAGCGCCGCGCAATGGTCGCCCGATGGGACACGCATCGCCTGGCTCGGGACGCTCGCCGGCAAGCCGCAAATCTTCGCCCTGGCGCTCGCAGACGGCATCGCGCGACCGGTGACGACGGGGAAGCTCGCGCCCTCTGCCCCCGCGTGGTCGCCCGACAGCCGGAGCCTCGCATTCAGCGCACAGGTCGACGCGACACCCGCCAAGCTCGCGGGCATGCCCACCAAGCCGGAAGGCGCGACATGGGCGGCCGAGCCGCGCATCACGTCCGCGTTTCGCTATCGGAGCAACGAGGGTGGCTACCGCGCGGCGGGCTATCGTCACCTCTTTGTCGTTGACGCATCGGGCGGCGAACCGCGCCAGATCACGCGCGGTGATTTCGACCATCTCGACGCACAGGGCGGCCTGGAATGGGCGCGGGACGGGCGCGCGCTGATCGTCGCGTCGAATCGCCGATCCGATGCAGACTTGCGCGGACGCGAGAGCGACTTGTGGCTCGTGCCGCTCGACGGCCCAGCGAAGCAACTGACAAGCACCGACGGTGTCGAGCGCAATCCCACAGTTTCTCCCGACGGCCGCACTGTCGCCTATGTCGGGGCGCTCGAAGTACCCGAGTTCTACGTACAGGATGATCTGTGGATCGTGCCGCTGTCGGGCGGTAGCCCACGCAACCTGACGGCAAGATTCGACCGCCCCGTGTCGGACCCGGTCTGGGCCGACGACGGACGCAGCATCTACGCGCAATTCAACGAGGACGGGGTGACCCGCATCGGGCAGTTCGACCTGACCGGCAGCGCACCGAAAGTGGTCGTGCGCGAGGTCGGGGGCACGCGGCTTTACCTGCCCTCTGCGGGCGGCGCGTATGACGCGAGCAGCGGAACCTTCGCCTATACGACGCTGCACAAGGATCGCCCGGCAGGACTTGGCGTCTCGCGCGGCGGGCGCGAGATTGGCACCGTCGATTTGAACGCGGGATGGCGTGCAACGAAGCGCATCGGCACGCTCGAGGAGGTCCGCTACACCTCGTCCGCTGGCGGCGTGCCCATCCAGGGCTGGATCCAGTATCCGGCCGACTTCGACCCGGCGAAGCGCTACCCGCTGATCCTCGACATCCACGGCGGGCCGAACACCGACTACGGTCCGATGTTCTCGGTCACGCACCAGCTGTATGCCGCACGCGGCTACATCGTGCTGTTCACCAACCCGCGCGGCAGCATCGGTTATGGAGCCCAGTTCGCCAATTTCTTCGGGCGGCCCTATCCCAGCGAGGACCACGACGACCTGATGTCGGGCGTGAACGAGATGCTGAAGCGCCCTTATGTGGACGCGCGCAACCTTTTCATCGGCGGCGGATCCGGCGGCGGGCTGCTGACGCTCTGGGCAATCGGCAAGGAACCCGACAAATTCCGCGCGGCGGTGTCACTACGCCCGGTCACCGACTGGAGCGTCCAGGCGCTGTCGTCAGACATCCAGTCGCTGACGGCGCGCTACTGGATCGGGGCACAGCCGTGGGAAAATCCGACCCGCTATTGGGAGCGCTCACCGATCAGTCTTGTCGGGCGCGTCAAGACGCCGACGATGCTGATCACGGGCGAGGCCGACTACCGGACCCCGATCGCGCAAACCGAGACCTATTATCAGGCGCTGTTGATGCGCGGCGTTCCGGCGGTAAAGGTTCGGCTTCCCGACGCGAACCACGGCATGGGGCGGCCGAGCCAGTGGCTGCAATCGGTGCTGTTGCCGCTCGACTTCTTCGACAGGCATCGGGTGAAGTAGGAGCGCCGCGGCAAAGCCGCGTCGTCGGTCGCGCTATGCGCGCCGGCCGCGCTTGCGTCTGTCGCGATTTAGCTCCGCTAAATCGTCGCGTGCTACGCGTGCGCCAGCGCCTTGTTCACATCCTCGACCATCTTCTTGGCGTCGGCCAGCAGCATCATCGTCTGGTCCATGTAGAACACGTCGTTGTCGACGCCCGCATAGCCGACGCCGCCCATCGACCGCTTGATGAAGAACACGGTCTTTGCCTTGTCGACATCGAACACCGGCATGCCGTAGATCGGCGACGACTTGTCGGTCTTCGCCGCCGGGTTCACGACGTCGTTCGCGCCGATGATGAAGGCGACATCGGTCTGCGCGAACTCGCTGTTGATGTCCTCGAGCTCGAACACCTCATCGTAGGGCACGTTCGCCTCGGCGAGCAGCACGTTCATGTGCCCGGGCATCCGCCCCGCAACCGGATGGATCGCGTATTTGACGCTGACGCCTTCCTTCTTGAGCAGATCGCCCATCTCGCGCAGCGCATGCTGCGCCTGCGCGACCGCCATGCCGTAGCCGGGTACGATGATGACGCTGTCCGCCTGCTTCATCATGTACGCCGCGTCCTCGGCGCTGCCGCGCTTCCACGGGCGCTGTTCCTTCGCCTCGCCTGCCGGACCGCCGCCATCGCCGCCGAAGCCGCCCGCGATCACGCTGATGAAGCTGCGGTTCATCGCCTTGCACATGATGTAGGAGAGGATCGCGCCCGAGCTGCCGACGAGTGCGCCGGTGATGACCATCGCGGTGTTGCCAAGCGTGAAGCCCATCGCCGCCGCCGCCCAGCCCGAATAGCTGTTGAGCATCGACACCACGACCGGCATGTCCGCGCCCCCGATGGGGATGATCAGCAGGAAGCCGATTACGAAGCTGAGGATCACGATCGCCCAGAACAGCTCGGGCGTGCCGAGCCCGAACACCGCGACAAGGCCGATGATCGCGAGCAGCGTTCCGAGGTTGATGACATGGCGCAGCGGCAGAATGATCGGCTTGCCGCTCATGTTGCCGTTGAGTTTGAGGAAGGCGATGACCGACCCGCTGAACGTGATCGCGCCAATCGCGACGCCGAGGCCGAGCTCGATCCGGCTCGCCTTGGCGATGTCGAGCCCGTCGGCCTGCATGATGCCGAACGCCTGCGGGTTCAGGTACGCCGCGACGCCGACGAGCACGGCGGCAAGACCCACGAGCGAGTGGAACGCCGCAACCAACTGCGGCATGTCGGTCATCTTGATCCGCCGCGCGGTCGTGATGCCGATGACCGCTCCGATGGCGATCGCGCCCAGCACCAGCCCAATCGTGTTCAGGTCGAGCGGCAGGTCGTTCGCATCGACGATCTCTTCGCTCAGCCGGTCGAGCCGCGGAACATGCGTGACGAGCGTCGTCACGACCGCGATCGCCATACCAATCATGCCATAGCGATTGCCCGCCTGACTGGTCGACGGCGACGACAGGCCGCGCAGCGCGAGGATGAAGAGCACGCCCGAGACGAGATAGGCGATGGCGACCCAGGCGGGGACGGCTGCGTGCTCCACCTTAGCGATCCTTCTTCTTGTACATCGCGAGCATCCGCGACGTGACCGCAAACCCGCCGAAGATGTTGACGCTCGCCAGCACCACCGCCAGGAGCCCGAGCCACTTCGCCCCCGGTGCGCCAGCCGCCGCCGCGGCGACCAGCGCGCCGACGATGATGACGCTCGAAATCGCGTTGGTTACTGCCATCAACGGCGTGTGCAACGCAGGCGTCACCGACCAGACGACGTAATAGCCGACGAAGCAGGCCATGACGAAGATCGACAGGATGCTGATGAAGTCCATGACGGCTGTTACCCCCTTTGCTCGCCGAGTTCGGCATCAACCATATCGGCGATGTCGTCCAGCGCTTGCAGCGCTTCCCACACAAGTGCCACGTCGACGCGGTGATATTCGTGCGAGACGATGTGCCGGAACGCAATCATGTCGCGCCAAGGGATCGCGTCGTGCCGCAGCCGGAGTTCGGGCGATAACTTGTTCGCATTTGGTCGCGGTCGCCGCTCATCGACCGAAAACTTGGATCCGCTCGGCCTCGGCCCGTGCCTTGACGATTGGATGGAGCGCGCGGCGCGGGACGAGATCGACCTTTGCCTGTAGCACTTCGCCGAGTTCACGTGCCAGCCGGGCCTGATCGAAGAGACTTAAGCGGGCGTCCGGCGCGATGTCGAACATCAGGTCGACATCTGACTTCGATGTCGCTTCGCCTCGGGCAAGCGAGCCGAAGACGTGAAGGCCGCTGATCCCCTGTGCCCTCAACGCCGGTTCCAGTTGCTTGAGTTTTGTTACAGCAGGCTCATGTTGCATGATTCAACCCAGCAACCGCTCGTTCACGACCTTGCCGCCCTGCGTCAGGCGGATCGCGTTACCGATTTCCTCGTCGAGCACGGGCTTACCCGCTTCTTTATCCCAGAACGCCGACAGGAAATTATAAAGGTTGCGCGCGAACAGCGCCGATGCGTCCGCCGCGAGGCGCGACGGCACGTTACGGTGTCCGACAAGCTTGACCCCGTGCAGCTCGACCACCTGCCCCGCGACCGCGCCCTCGACGTTGCCGCCGGCCTCGACCGCCAGATCGACGATCACGCTGCCCGGCTTCATGCTCGCGATCTGCGCGTCACTGATCAGCCTCGGCGCCGGGCGCCCGGGGATCAGCGCGGTGGTGATGACGATGTCCTGCTTGGCAATATGGCTCGACACCAAGGCCGCTTGTGCTGCCTTGTATTCGTCGGACATCTCGGTCGCGTAGCCGCCCGCGCCTTCGCCCTCGATGCCCTTCACGTCCTCGACGAAGATCGCCTTCGCGCCCAGCGATTCGATCTGCTCCTTGGTCGCCGAGCGCACGTCAGTCGCCGAGACCTGCGCACCCAGCCGCCGGGCGGTCGCAATCGCCTGAAGCCCCGCAACGCCGACGCCCATAACAAACACGCGCGCGGCATTCACCGTGCCCGCCGCCGTCATCATCATCGGAAACGCCTTGCCGTATTCACTCGCGGCATCGAGCACGGCCTTATAGCCAGCCAAATTCGACTGCGACGACAAGATGTCCATCGACTGGGCGCGCGTAATGCGCGGCATGAACTCCATCGCCAGCGCCTCGATGCCCAGCAACGCATATTCGTCGACGCGGGCGCGCTCGCCGAAGGGATTCAGGCTTGCGGCAAGCCAGGCACCCTTCCTGACGCCGTTCAGGCTCGCCGGCGTTGGCCCTGCCACGCCGAGGAGAACGTCGGCATCGGCAATCACCTCTGCCCGCGATCCGACGCTCGCGCCGGCATCCGCGTACGCGGTATCGGCGATATTCGCGCCGGTACCCGCGCCAGCCTCGACCGCAACGGTCGCGCCAAGGCCGGCGAACTTCCTGACGGTTTCTGGGGTTGCGGCGACGCGGCGCTCGCCCTCGGCGGTCTCTTTCAGAACGCCGATCTTCATCAGGCGATGATCACCACAACGATGGCCGTGATCACAAGGCACGCGGCGGTGCCCCATTTCGCCCAGTCCCAGAACCGGTCGAATGTCGCGCGGTGCTGGCTGATATCCATGCCGCCGTCGTCGGTCATCGTGTCCCTCTTCGGATTGTCGGTTGCGGCAGGCATTAACGTCGGGCCACGAGCGGTCAAGCGGCCTTAAGTGGACCTTTACTCGAACCCGCTACCACGCCTTCCCGGACATGTAGCGGGACGCAGGCACAACGATGACACCCAGCGGCACACGCATGCTGATGCTGGTCGACAACGACACGGCGCAGGTCGCGCGCCTCTCGGCGCTGGCGCAGCGTGCCGGATGGCGCACGGTCGTCGCCGACTGCGACGAACGGGCGATTGCGACCCTGGGCACGCGCGACGGGATGATGCTCGATGCCATCCTGATCGATGGCTGCACCGACATCGAAGCGTTGATCGGCGAATTGCGCGCGCGTCGGCCTGCGCTCCCGATCCTGACCATGACGGCCGACAATTCGGTCGATGTCGCCGTCGCGGCGATGCGCGCAGGCGCCACGGACTTTCTCGTCAAGCCGGTCGCGTCCGACGCGCTCTTTGCGGCGCTCGAGGCGGCACTTGGCAACGACCGCGGCGGAGGGGAGCTGCGTCCGCTCACGGAGAAGATCGCGGCCGCACTTGGCTTCGACGAAATCGTCGGCTCTGCCCCGAAGTTTCGTGCAGCACTCGCCATAGCCGCAAAAGGCGCGCGCGCGCGCATCCCGATGCTCGTCGAAGGCGAGAGCGGCGTTGGAAAGGCGGTAATTGTCGAGGCGATCCACGCGGCGTCGCCCCGCGCGAAACGCCCGCTCGTCACGATCAATTGCGGCACGATTCCCGCGAACCTTATCGAGTCCGAAATCTTCGGTCACGAAGCGGGGGCTTTTGCCGGAGCATTCACACGCAAGGTCGGCCGGATTGTCGATGCCGAAGGCGGCACGCTCTTCCTCGACGAAGTCGGCGAGATGCCGCAGGACGCACAGGTCAAGCTGTTGCGCGTCTTGCAGACAGGCGATTACCAGCCCGCTGGCGCCCGTCACCCGCGCGAGACCGATGTGCGCATTGTTGCGGCATCCAACCGGAATCTGCTCGAACAGGTCGCGGCGGGGCACTTCCGTGAGGATCTCTATTACCGTCTCGCAGCAGTCCAGCTGACGGTACCGCCGCTTCGCGAGCGACGCGGCGACGTGCCTGCGCTCGCCCGCCACCTGCTTGCCCGGATCGCCAAACAGCCCGGTCTCCGCGACCTCGGGATTACCGACGAGGCGATGGCGCTGCTGGCCAGCTACGGATGGCCCGGCAACGTCCGCCAGCTGCACGATGTTCTGTTCCGTGCCGCCGTGCTGTGCGAAGGCGACGCGCTGACGGCGGGCGACTTCCCGCACATCGCCGCGCAATCGCTGACCACGCCGTCGCCCGGCGAACCCTCGGGCGCGGGCGTTGCGCTCTACAATGCCGACGGAAATTTGCGGGCGCTGGAAGCGATCGAGGCGGACGTCATCCGCCTCGCGATCGGCCATTATCGCGGGCGGATGACCGAGGTCGCGCGGCGCCTGGGCATCGGACGTTCTACTCTTTACCGCAAGCTCGCCGACCTTGGAATTTCGGACGCGGCCTAACCGCTCAGCCCCTGGTCGCGCAGGCCGCGCCAGATCTTCAGCGCTTGGACCGTCTCCGGCACGTCGTGCACGCGCAGGAGCTGGGCACCCTGCTCGGCGGCCTTGAGCGCAACGGTCACACTTCCGGCCAACCGCTGTTCCGCCGACACTTCGCCCGCCAGCGCACCAATGAAGCGCTTGCGGCTCGCGCCGACGAGCAGCGGACAGCCGAGGCCGTGGAAAATCGCAAGGCCGTTCAACAGCGTCAGGTTGTCCGCCACGCCCTTGCCGAACCCGATGCCGGGATCGACGATCAGACGCGACCGCGCGATCCCCACCGCCTCAAGCGCCCCGATGCGCGCCGCAAGCCACTCGTAAACCTCGATCAGGACGTCGCCGTACCCCGCGCTGTCGTGCGCCTTGTCATCGGGCCAATGCATAATGACGACGGGGCACGTCTCGCGGGCCAGCAGCGCGACCGACTGCGGATCGTGCAACAGCGCCGACACATCGTTGATCATCCCCACCCCGGCGTCCAGGCCCGCGCGCATAACAGCGGCCTTGCGCGTATCGAGGCTGACGGCGTGACCGCCGCGTGTGAGCCGCTCGACAACCGGCCGGACACGGGCGATCTCGTCCTGCTCCCACACCGGCTGGGCACCGGGACGCGTGGACTCGCCGCCGACGTCGACGATCGCCGCACCTTCCGCCGCCATCGCGACGCCTGCGCTCACCGCCGCATCGGGATCGGCGTTCCGGCCGCCGTCGGAAAAGCTGTCGGGCGTGACATTTACAATGGCCATGACCTGCGGCTGGTCGAGCCGGATCGTGCGTTCGCCCAACTGGAGCGGAGGACGCGGTGTGGTCAGCCGCGCGAGTACCGCTTCGGCGCTCGCATCGCCTGCGACGACGCTATCGATCTCGGCAACCGGCACGAGCCGCTTGCCCGTCCGCTTTGCGCCATCGTGCTCGATAACTTCAAAGGCCGAGAAGAACGACAGGCCACCCGCAAGCCGCATGAACTGCCCGTCGAAACCGATGGGCGAATCGACGAAGGCAGTGGGGCGGAGGTACAGCATGAGGCTCAGCCGATTCCCGCCGCCACGCGCTCGAAGACCGCAACAACTTCGGCCTGGCTGGCGGCCTGAACCGCCCCGGCACCAACTTCGGCCTCGCTCCACAGCCACGACGATGCCGGGTCGTCGCGCATTGCCCAATCGGGGAACAGCCGGTCCGCGCGCTTGGCCGTGCTCAGCCGCTCGACCACCAGATGCCGGTCGTCGGTCGCGATCCGGGCAAAGGCTGCCTCGACCGCCTGCTCGGATCCTTCGAGCAGCTGAAGGTAGATGTCTCGGCGGCACACCAGCGCGCCGGTCACATCGTCGCGCACGTTGTTGCGGCGAGATATCGACAGGATTCCGTTGAGAATGCCGTCGTCGAATCCGAACGGCTGCGACATGTAGATCAGCTGGTGGATGGCCATTCGCCGAGCCTACGCCCGCAATCCGCGCGCCGATAGGCTCAAGGTTCGTTTGCCAGCAGATACGTCTGCCGGAGCGCATCAACGGGCTTGACCGCGCCATCCACCTCATAGTGCCAGAACGTCCAGCCGTTGCACGACGGCGCACCCAGCAGCTTCGCGCCGAGCTTGTGGATCGTCCCCGCTTCGCCGCTGCAGACCAGCGAACCGTCGGCGCGCACGGTTGCAACCCAGCGACGTTTTGCGTCGAACACCTCAGCGCCGGGGTTCAGATAGCCAGTCTCTACCAGCATCCCGAAAGCGACCCGCGTCGCTGCCGTCGGTGCCATCATCGTCGTCACCGCACTCTCGTCGAGCGGCAGCGCCTCGGCGATCCGCTGCGTTGCGACATCGCAATAGGTTGCGTCGCGTTCGATGCCGATAAAGTGCCGCCCCAGCCGCTTGGCGACCGCACCCGTCGTGCCTGTCCCGAAGAACGGGTCGAGCACGACGTCGCCCGGCTTCGTCGCGGCGAGCAGGATGCGATAGAGCAGCGCCTCGGGCTTTTGCGTCGGGTGCGCCTTGGTCCCGCCGCGCTTGATCCGCTCCTGCCCGCCGCAGATCGGGATCACCCAGTCGGACCGCATCTGGAGTTCGTCATTCAGCGACTTCATCGCACGGTAGTTGAACGTGTAGCGCGACTTCTCGCTCTTCGACGCCCAGATCAGTGTCTCGTGCGCATTGGTGAAGCGCGTGCCCTTGAAATTGGGCATTGGGTTTGCCTTGCGCCAGACGATGTCGTTCAAGATCCAGAAGCCCTGGTCCTGCACCTTCGCGCCGACGCGGAAGATGTTGTGGTAGCTACCGATCACCCACAGCGTCCCGTCGGGCTTCAGGATGCGGCGCGCCTCGGCCAGCCACGCCTGCGTGAACGCATCGTACGCGGCAAAACTGTCGAACGCGTCCCAGTCGTTGTCGACCGCATCGACACGGCCGCCCTCGGGCCGGAACAGGTCGCCGCCGAGCTGGAGGTTATAAGGCGGGTCGGCGAAGATCATATCGACCGAGGCATCGGGAAGCGTCGCCATTGCCGCGACGCAATCGTCGGTCAGGATCGTGTCGAGCGGCAAGTCCCGCACAGGCAGTGCGGCCGCGATCTTTGTGACAACCCCCATGCGCGCCCCCCTGCTGCTGCGCCACCATGCTGAGTCCCGACGAGTCCGCCGTCAAGCCCGAAGTTCACAACGAGTCTGAGGAACGTGATGAGTCCATCTGCGAACGTATCGAGTCTGGCCACGACATCTTGAGTCTGGCTCCATCGCCGGACTCAACTAATAGGGTGTGGCTTTGCGGACTCAGGCCGCAAAAAACTTTGCGACAGGTGCGAAGCTGCGGCGGTGGAGCGGGGTCGGACCATGTAGGTCGAGCGCGCGGAGGTGCTCGGGCGCGCCATAGCCCATGTTGGTCGACCAACCGTAATGCGGGTGTTCGGCAGCTGCCGCGCGCATCAGCCGGTCTCGATACTCCTTGGCGATAATGCTCGCGGCCGAAATGCATGGCTCGATCGCATCCCCCCCGACGATCGCGCGCGCGGTCCAGCGCCAGCTATCGACACGACCTGCCGGAGTCAGATTGCCGTCGACGCGCACCTCGTCGATCTCGTCGCAACACCCGAGCGCCAAGACGGCGCGCGTCATCGCAAGCATCGTCGCGCCAAAGATGTTGAGGCGGTCTATCTCCGCGACATCGGCGACCCCGACCGCCCAGCGGCACCGGCGCTTGATCGCGGTTTCGAGCGCGGCGCGGCGCACGCCCGACAGCTTCTTCGAATCATCCAACCCCGCGGGGCGCGGCTTGCACAAAATCACGGCCGCCGCGACGACCGGGCCGGCGAGCGGTCCGCGTCCCGCCTCGTCAACGCCGACGATCATGCGATGCGCCACGGCGGGAAGCGGCGGTATTCGGCAGCCTGATAGAGCACGACCGGGTTGCCCGCCGGATCGCTCAGCCGTGCCTCGCGCCACCCCCAGCTTTCGTCGCGCGGCATCCGTGCGAAGCGCACGCCGCGCCGTGCCAAGACCGCGCACCACGCATCAAGCGCGCCGGACTCAAGATAGATCGTGCCGCCCTGCCCTTCGCCCGCGTGGATCGACAGCGTCACGCCGTTGGCCGCCTCGAACCGGGCATAGCCATTGTCGGGACTGTCGACGATCTGCGACAGCCCGAGCTGCCGATAGAACGCAACCGACGCGCCATAATCGCGCGCACCGAGCGTGACCTGATTGAGCGCAGGGCCGGTAAACAGACCGTCGTTGCGAACGTCGCCATGTCCCATCGGCCCGTGTCCGCCGCCGAAACCCGGCGCGCTCTGTAGCGCGAGGCGCACGAAGTCGCGCGCGCGCTGAACCGCCGGCGACAAGGGCATCCCCTGCCCAAGCCCGGTTGCGATGGCACTCGCGAGCGTGCAGCCGGTGCCATGCGTGCTGCGCGTCGCAATACGCGGCGACGCCCATTCGGTGACCTCGCCGTCCTCGTGCAACCGGTCGACGACCATGTCGCCTTCGGCATGCCCGCCCTTTTCCAGCAGAGCGCAGCCGTGCGCGATCACGGCTTCCACGCCGCCGAGCGCCACCAATTCGGGCGCATTGGGCGTAACCAGCATCGCGCACCGCATGAGCCTCGAAAACGCCTCGATCGTCGCGGCGTCGGCAAGCACGCTGCCGCTTGTCGCAACCATCACGGGATCGAACACAATCGGAAGACCGAGCCCTGTCAGCCTGTCCGCGACCGCGTTTGCCGTCTCCGCGCTGCCGATCATCCCGATCTTGATCGCGTCTGCGCCGATGTCGGTCAGGCAGCTGTCGATCTGCGCGATAACCATGTCGGTCGGGATCGTGTGCACCGCCTGCACGCCCAGCGTGTTCTGCGCGGTGATCGCGGTAATCGCTGTCATCGCATAGCCGCCGAGCATCGTGGCCGTCTTGATATCGGCCTGGACACCCGCGCCGCCGCCGCTGTCGGATCCGGCGATAATGAGAATGCGCGGCGTCACCCCTTGTACTTCCGCTCCGACGACGCCGGATATCTTGCCAGTAACGCCGCCGCGCGCGTTGGGCGGTCGGTCAGCACCCCGCCGCAGTTCGGGCATCGCTTTCGGCCGGCAATGCCCCCGGCACTGCCTGGATGATCCGGGGCATCATCCACCAGACACGCGTCGAGGGCATCGGCACAGTCGGCACAAAACGTGCACTCGAACGAACAGATGAACGCCCCGCCCGCCTGCGCCGGCAAGTCTGCGCCGCAGCGCTCGCAGTCGGGCCGCATCTCAAGCACAACAACGTCTCCTCACTGGCAGATGCGACCCACGTTGCATCCGCTCAGAACCGACGCCAGCCCACCAACAACAAAGATGATGAGGCCGAGAAAGAGGAGGGCGCGCAAGAGCAGACCGTTCGATTTGCCTGTGACAAGTTGGAACAGGCCTAGCGCAGTTGCGCAAAACCCGGCCGACAATATCCAGCATGTGAGTGCAAAAAGCCCAAAGCGTTCGACATCCGACAGGTTGCTTCCCGGCAGCTCCGTCACAGTGACGGCGTCTGGGATCATGAACTCGGGTAGCGCAAGGCCGGACAGGAGCCAAGCGAACACAATGCCGACCGCGAGGACCAAAACGCCCAGAAAGACGGAGATTGCGCCCCCGATGCGATACTGCAGGGGTGATTGCGCACGAACGGCGAACGCGGCGGAATCCGGCGGCATCTGTGCTTACGCCGCCTCCTTCACCCGCTCGCAGATCATATCCACCAACCGATGCACCTGCGCCTCGTCGTCGCCCTCGGCCATCACGCGGATCAAAGGCTCGGTGCCCGAGGGCCGGATGACGAGACGTCCCTTGCCGCGCAACTCGCCCTCCGCGTCCGCAATCGCTGCCCGCGTGCTCGAGCGGCTTGCCGCCCGAAAAGCGCACGTTCTTGAGAAGCTGCGGCACGGGGTCGAACAGGTGCAGCACCTCACTCGCGGGCTTCTGCTGCGTGACCAGCTCGGCCAGGATCTGGAGCGCCGCGACCAGCCCGTCGCCGGTCGTCGCATAGTCGGTCAGGATGATGTGCCCGGACTGCTCGCCACCGACGTTGAAGCCACGCCCGCGCATCGTCTCGAGCACATAGCGGTCGCCGACCTTGGTGCGCTCGAGCGTCAGCCCGTCGGCCGCCAGCCGCCGCTCTAGTCCAAGGTTCGACATCACCGTCGCAACCAGCCCGCCACCCGCCAGCAATCCCGACCGGTGCCAGCTCGTCGCGATCAGCGCCATCAGCTGGTCGCCGTCGACGACGAAGCCCTTTTCATCGACGACGATCAGCCGGTCGGCGTCGCCATCGAGCGCGATGCCGATGTCCGCGCCGCTCGCCACCACGGTTTCCTGGAGCAGCGCGGGCGCAGTGGACCCGCAGCCCCTGTTGATGTTCTTGCCGTCGGGAGAGACGCCCAGCGTCACGACGTCCGCGCCCAGTTCCCACAGCGCGGAGGGCGCGACCTGGTACGCAGCCCCGTTCGCGCAATCGAGCACCACCTTCAGCCCGTCGAGCGTCAGATGCTCCGGAAATGTCGACTTCGCAAAATGGATGTAGCGTCCGCGCGCGTCCTCGACCCTGCGCGCGCGCCCGATGTCGCCTGGTGCCGCCCGCTTCGGCTCCTCGCCCAGCAATCGCTCGATTTCCGCTTCGGCTTCGTCCGACAATTTGTAGCCGTCGGGTCCGAACAGCTTGATGCCGTTGTCGGCGAACGGGTTGTGGCTCGCGGAGATCATCACGCCCAGATCGGCGCGCATCGCCGGCGTCAGCATCGCGACCGCAGGCGTCGGCATCGGCCCGAACTGGATCACGTCCATCCCGACGCTGGTAAAGCCCGCAACCAGCGCATTCTCGACCATATAGCCCGACAGGCGCGTATCCTTGCCGATGACGACGCGATGCTTGTGGTCGCCGCGAAGAAAGTACGCGCCGGCCGCTTGACCCACCTTCATCGCGATTTCCGCGGTCATAGGTTCGGTATTGGTCAGCCCGCGGATGCCATCCGTGCCGAAGAACTTGCGTGCCAAGCTGTACCTCCCCTTCTTTCCCGCTTTCACGCGAACGCCGCGCGCGTTAGCAACCGGCCGTGTCCAACGCCACCCGCATCCTCATCGCCCTCGTCGTCGGTCTCGCGCTCGGGGTCGTCGGCGGATCGCTGTCGCCTGCGCTTTCCGCCCACGCCGCCGACTTTCTCGACATCGTCGGCACGCTCTGGCTGAACGGCCTTCGCATGACGGTCGTCCCGCTGGTGGTGGCGCTCCTCGTGACCGGCATCGCGCAGAGCGCGGAGGCGGCTCGCGCAGGGCCACTCGCCGCGCGGACAGTCACCTGGATCGTCACGATGATGTTCGTGTCGGCGGCAGCCGGCGCGGTCCTGTTGCCGACGTTCCTCTCGATCTGGCCGATGCCGCAGGAAAGCGCCGATGCGCTGAAGGCCGCGATCACGACCGCGCCCGCGGTCGGCGAACAGCCCTCGATGCGCGACTTCCTGGTTGCCCTCGTCCCGACCAATCCGATCGCAGCGGCGGTCAACGACTCGATCCTGCCGCTGATCATCTTCACCGTCGTCTTCGCCTTCGCCGTGACCCGCCTCGCCCCGGCCCCGCGCGCACAGATGACGGGGTTCTTCGCCGCTCTCGCCGACGCGATGGTCACCGTCATCGAATGGGTGCTGAAGCTCGCGCCCATCGGCGTGTTCGCGCTCGCTTTCGTCGTCGGCGCGCGCGCGGGGACGGCGGCGCTCGGCGCGCTGGCGCATTATGTCGTGATCGTCTCGATGGTCGGTATCGTCGTCGGTGCCTTCGCCTATCTCGTCGCGGTGTTTGCGGGCCGGGTCGGCCTGATGGACTATACCCGCGCGGTCGCGCCGGTTCAGGCGCTCGCGGTCTCGACCCAGTCGTCGCTCGCCTGCCTGCCGATCATGCTCAAGAAAGCCGAGCAGCTCGGCGTGCGCGAATCGACCGCAGGCCTCGTCCTCCCGATGGCGGTCGCGCTGCTCCGCGTCACCGGCCCTGCGATGAACATCGCGGTCGCACTTTATGTCGCCAACTGGTTCGGCGTCGAGCTCAGTCCCTGGCAATGGGGCTTTGCCATCCTGATCGCGGGCCTTACCTCGATGGGTGCCGTCAGCTTGCCCGGCACGGTCAGCTTTGTGACCAGCATCGCCCCGATCTGCCTGGCGGTCGGCATTCCTGTCGAGCCTCTGGCGCTCCTCATCGCGGTCGAAACGCTTCCCGACATTTTCCGCACCACCGGCAACGTCCAGATGGATGTTGCGCTCGCCACCGCCGTGGAAGCACCTGAAAAGGAGAAGGCCCGTGAAGTATCGCACGCTGGGTAAGGACTTGGAAGTTTCGGCCATCGGCATCGGCTGCATGACGATGATCCCCGAAGGCGGGAACATCGTTTACGGTGGCGGCGGCGATGTGGGCGAGGCGACCGCGACGATCCACCGCGCGATCGACCTCGGCGTCACGTTCTTCGACACGGCGCAGATTTACGGACCGCTCACCAACGAAGAACTGGTCGGTGCCGCGATCAAGGGCAAGCGCGACGGCCTCGTCATCGCGACCAAATTCGCGTTCCGGTTCGACGGCAACCAGATCGTCGGCCTCGACGGATCGGCGGCGAACGCGAAAGCGGCGTGTGAGGGCTCGCTGAAACGCCTCGGCATCGACTGTATCGACCTCTATTACCAGCACCGTGTCGACCCGAACGTGCCGATCGAGGATACCGTCGGCGGCATGGCGGAGCTCGTGAAAGAAGGGAGAATTCGTCACATCGGGCTTTCCGAGGCCGCGCCCGAGACACTCCGTCGCGCCGCCGCTGTGCACCCGATCACCGCATTGCAGAGCGAATATTCGATCTGGGAGCGCGACCCCGAGGATGAAATCCTGAGCACATGCCGCGAGCTCGGCATCGGCTTTGTCCCCTATTCGCCATTGGGGCGCGGCTTCCTGGCCGGCACGATCCGCAGCCGGGCCGAGCTTCCCGTCGACGACTGGCGGCACCAGGACCCGCGTTACGCGGACGAAAACCTGCCCGCGAACCTCAAGATCGTCGACGCGATCGGTGCAGTCGCCGACCGGCACGGCGTCAGCAAGGCGCAGGTCGCGCTCGCCTGGCTGCTCGCCCAAGGCGACGACATCGTCCCCATCCCCGGCGTCAAGCGCCGCGCGACGATGGAGGACTCGGTTGCCGCGGCCGACGTCATGCTCACCGAAGACGACCTCGCCGACCTCGACGCCGCCGCCCCGCGCGGCGGCACGGCGGGACCACGCTATTCGCAGCGCGGGATGGCCATGGTCCGGAAGTGACGCCGGTGCTCGCGGTCGACCCCGGCATGCCCGCGCCGGGGTCGTCTATCTAAATTAGCCGAACCACCGCCACACGCCTGCCTCCATCCCCGCGCCCAGCAACGGGTGCGCCCAGCTCGCGACGAGCCAGACGAGTAGGCCGCCGCCCAGCGCGTGCATTCCCGGCATCGCGGCGCCCCATGGGATACGCCCGGACAGCTGTCCGCCAAACGGCCAGTAGCTCGTTTTCGCGACCCATCCCGACCAGGCCGGACCCATGACCACGGCCTTCTTGCGGTCTTGCCCCGCCGCACCGACCAACGCGAGGAACGCGACTGCCGCGCACAGCGCGATCACCGGCGGGCGCGGCGCGACCAGGACGTGCGCCAGGCTCCACAGCGCGAAGCTCCACATCATCGGGTGGCGCGTGATTGCAAAGACACCCTTCGGCGTCGCCGCAGCCGCAGCCGCCGCGCCCGGCATTGGCATCGCCGGATTGCGGATGAACGAGCCCATCAGGAGGATGCTCGCGAGCAGCATGATCAGCGTCGAGGCCAGCCATAGCCCGTCACCGACCGCCCACGCGAACGTGCCGACCGGGGCGGCGCGAAACGCGAGCACCGCCCAGCCCAGCGTCGCGAAAGAGACGAGCGTATAGCCAAGCTGAAACCCCTGCTCACCCAGCCGCGCGGCCAACGGTGCGCGCAGCGGATGCGACATCGCGAAATGCGTGCCGACGAATGCGGCAAGCGCGACGATCAATTGGTTCATGGACAGCTCCCCTTGCGTCCGGTTTCGGTGCCCCATGCTAGCCGTCTTTCGGGGACAAGAAAAAGGCCGCGTGGCGGGTACCACGCGGCCGAACCGAATCGGTCCTGTTCGAGAACGCCGCTTTTCGGCCGATCAGCGTGACGCTGTGAGATTTCTATCGTTCGTACGCCTTGGGCAGCGCGCCCTCCTCGGGCCGGAGATAGCGGTCGCGCAACTTGGTCTGGCGGTTGACCAGGCTCTGCTCGACCCCGTCGATCCACAGCCGCTCGGGCGCGCTCGACAGCTCGAGCGGATCGCCCGACCACAGGATCACGTCGGCACGGCGCCCGGCTCGCAGCGACCCGATCTCGCTTCCCAAGCCGACCGCTTCGGCAGGCTTGGAGGTGATCGCGGCAAACGCACTCCCCCAGTCGAGCCCGCTCGCACCCGGCACTTTCGTGAGCGCGACGAGGTTGCCCGCATATTGCGTGGTGGAGATCGTCATGCGGGCGTCGTTGTCGTTGATGAAACCGATCGAGACGTTGACGCCCGCGGCCTTCATCCGTCCCATGTTCGACTGCGTCGCGGCGAGATTTTCGAACTGGTCGGGCAGATCGTTGAGCGCCGATGCGATCACCGGCACCCCGGCTGCCGCGATCTGCCGCGCAACCGTCCACCCCTCGGTCGCACCGACGAGCACGAGGTCGAGCTTCGGAAATTCGCGCTTGAGGTCCAGTGTGCGCAAGATGTCGAGTCCGCTCTCGGCATGAACGAGCAGCTTCGTGCGGCCCTCGATCACCGGCACGAGTGCCTCGGCATCGCGGCGCTGGAGCATCGCGTCGCGCGTCCGCCCGCCATAGCTCGCGGGATTGCGCGCAAAGTCGCTCGCCTCGGCCAGCATGTTGCGGAACATCGCGTGGCTCGCGGGACGGCTCCCGCCTGAAATGCGCGCGCCGGCCTCGCCCAGCTCGACGAACTGGAACGCGCGGGACTTGGTCATCGCATTCTCGTCGGTCGCGGTGTCGATCACCGCGCCCTGCCCCGCGAACAGATTTCCGCTCGCTTCGGGCGCGACGACCGCGCGGGTGATGCCATAGGCGCGGTTGACCGCCACCGGGAATGCGCGCGTGTTGATACCGTCCGCGACATCGATCGAGGCGTTGAACGGCGTCGTCCGCGCGACCGCGTCGTTCGTCGGATCCACCGCGTCGACCTCGACCAGCCCGAGCCGCGAGAAGCCCGCGACGATACCCGGCGACACCCATTTGCCGGTCGCATCGACAACCTTTGCGCCTGCAGGCACCGCGACGTTCGGCCCCGCCGCGACGATGCGCCCGTCGCGCACCACGACATTGCCCGGCGCTGGCGCGGAGCCGTCGCCGATCGCGACCATGCCACCGGTAAAGGCGATGGTTTCGGCGAGGGCCGGGGCCGGGGCCGCGACCAGCGCGCTGGCGAGCACGAGCGCCCTCATTTCACGTCTCCCTCGCCGGGCTGGCCCAATTCGAAATCGCTCACCGGCCGCCGCTTGGGGTCGTTGGCGTCGTACATCAGCGCACCGTCGATCCATACGCGCTCGGGGCGCGTGTAGACGCTCAGCGGATTGCCGTTCCACAGCACGACGTCAGCCATCTTGCCGACCTTGAGCGAGCCGGTGCGGTCGGCGATCCCCATCGCCTTTGCTGGATTGAAGCTCAGCCAGGTCCACGCCACCTCGTCCGCGATCCGGATTCCGGCGCGCCGCCCCGCCGCGAGCGCCTTCGCCGCTTCCTGGTTGAGCCGCTGGATCCCGTTCGCATCGTCAGAATGAACAATCGCGCAAGCACCCGCATTGTGCACGAGCGGAATGTTCGCAGGAACCGCGTCATAGCTTTCCATCTTAAAGCTGTACCAGTCCGCCCAGAGCGCACCGCAGATGCCGTTCGCGCGCATGAGGTCGGCGATCTTGTACGCTTCGGTCCCGTGGTGGAACGCGCCGATCTTGAAACCGAACTCCTTCGACAGGTCGATCATCAGCGCCATCTCGTCGGCGCGGTAGCAGTGGTTCTGCACCAGGATCTTGCCGTCGAGCACGTCGGCCAAGGTATCCATCGCGATGTCGCGCGTCTGATCGTCGCCCTCGGAAACAGACTTGTCGCGCTTGCGCTTGTACTCGACCGCCTTCGACCAGACACCGCGGTTCACCGCCATGTTGCCCATGCGGGTCGACGGCATCTGGTTGCGGCTGCCGTAGACCCGCTTCGGGTTTTCGCCGCACGCGATCTTCAGGCCCTGCGGCGCTTGCGGGAACTTCATGCCCTGCACCGTGCGCGCATAGACGTTCTTGAGCGTGACCGTCCGTCCGCCGAACAGGTTCGCCGAACCGGGCAGGATCTGCAGCGAGGTGACCCCGCCGTTCGCCAGCGCACGGCTAAATCCGGGGTCCTGCGGCCACACCGAATGCTCGGCCCAGACCTCGGGACGCGACGGGCCAGTTGCTTCGTTGCCGTCCGAATGCGCGTCGACCTGCGGGCTGGGATAGTTGCCGAGGTGCGAATGGATGTCGATGATGCCCGGCGTCACGAACTTGCCCGTCCCGTCGAACACCGCGACGTCGCCCGGGACCGGCGTATCCGGCCCGCCGACCGCCGTGATCTTGCCGCCCGACATGAAGATCGTGCCGCGCTCGATCCGCCGGCCTTCGCCGTCGAAGATGGTGACGTTACGGATTGCAGTCGGCGTCGACGGATAGGGCTTGTAGGTCGACGGATAGGGGTCCGCCGCCCATTTCGGGGTCGCAGGCTTCGATGTCGTCGCGGGCTTCGAAGCCGGTGTCGTCGCACAGCCCGCAAGCACCAGGCTCGCCAAAACGATCGAACGCATTACGCCGAAGCTCCTTGCGGGCGCAGCCCTTCCTCGGGCCGCTGGTCGGTGACGGCCGCGTCGTCGCCCTCGTCGCGCAGCGTGTCTAGGTGCATCCAGCGCTTCACGATCGGCGACACCGCGAGCACGGCGACGCCGACGCCGATCGCGATCCAGCCGAACAGTTGGTAGATGTCGAGCAGCCCCTGCTTGGTCATCTCGCCGCCCTCGCCGCCGGTCGCCTCGCCGATCAGCCCCGCGACGAAATTGCCGACCGCGGTCATGTAGAACCACGCGCCCATGATGAGCGAGGCGAGGAATTTCGGTGCAAGCCGGTTCATGGCGCTGAGGCCCACTGGCGACAGGCAGAGCTCGGCAGTCGTCGCGAAAAGGTAGTAGGCGAACACGAGGATTACCGGCGTCATTGCTGCGATGCCATAGGCCTGCGCGCCCCAGACGAGCACGAGATTTGCAAAGCCCATCTGGAGCAGTGCAATGCCGAACTTCGCCGGTGCCGAGGGCTCCTTCCCGCGCCGCCCGAGCCATTGCCACAGCGCCGCAAAAAGCGGCGCAAGCAAGATGATGTAGATCGGGTTGATCGACTGGAAGATGCCCGCCGGTACGCCGCTGCGGTCGACGAAGCGGTCGGTGAACAGGTTCATTGACCCGCCCGCCTGCTCGAACAGGCCCCAGAAGAGCGGATTGAGCGAGATCAGGAACAGAATCGCGAACATCCGCTCGCGCGGTTCCTTGTCCAGCTTGAAGCTCTCGTAGAGCACATAGCCGAGCAGCGACACGCCCGAGATGATCAGCAATGTCTGGATGACGTCCTGGTACTGGACCAGAGCCCAGCACACCGCGACTGCCCCGAACCCGATGCCGTAGAGCGTGAATTCCTTCGCCTTCGACAGAGCGACCGGTGCCTCGCCCGCGCCGTTCAGCACCTTCTTGCCGAGCACGAACACGATCAGGCCGGCAAGCATGCCGATACCGGCAAGACCGAAGCCGAAGCCCCAGCCGATCGTCTGGCCGAGATAGGCGACGAGGATCGTGCCGATCGCCGCACCCACGTTGATGCCCATGTAGAAGATCGTGTAGGCACCGTCGCGGCGGACGTCGGTCATCTTGTAGAGCTGCCCGACCATCACCGAGATGTTAGCCTTCAGGAACCCGGAGCCGACGATGATGAACGCGAGCGCGGCCCAGAAGACGTTGATCGTCGGGTCGTTCTGCCCGCCGACGCCCTCGACCGCCATCAGGCTGTGCCCGGCCGCGAGCAGCACGCCGCCGAACAACACCGCCTTGCGCTGTCCCAGATACCGGTCGGCGAGATAGCCGCCCAGCACCGGCGTGATGTACACCAGCGCGGTGTAGGCACCGTAGATCAGGCTCGATTTGCTGTCGCTGAACAGCCAGTGCTGTGTGAGGTAGAAGATCAGGATCGCGCGCATGCCGTAGTAGGAGAATCGCTCCCACATCTCGGCAAAAAACAGCATGTAGAGCCCCTTGGGGTGCCCCGCGAACTCCGGTTCCTTCTGCACCGCGACCTTCGCGCCGATGGCGAGGAAGATGGCGAGCACGACGACGGCGATGACTGCGATCCAGTCAGCTTCGGCCCACAGCGACATTGGTTTCAAGTGATCCGACCCCTTGCCTGCGCGGCGCTTTGCGCTCGCGTAATTTTGTTGCGGTCGAGCCTAGCGCCGATTTTGCGCCTGTGAAGCGGAATGTTGTGCCGCAGGCGGAACGAGCGGCGCGCGGGCGTCGCGCTGCGCCTTTGCCAACGCCACTGCCTCGGCCAGCCGCGCGACGCGCTTGCGCCAGCCGGGGTGCGTGCCGTCGCTGAAGATACCATAGTCGGTCCGCCGCCCCAGTCGTGTCCAGAACGGCACGATCGCGTCGAGGTTATAGCCCGCGCGTGCGAGCAGCCAGACGCTTAGCCAGTCCGCCTCATACTCGGCTTCGCGCGACTTCGTCCGCTTCGCCGCGTGGCGCAGGATATTGTGTGCCAGCTCGTGCGCAGTCACCGCCGCCAGCTCGTCGTCGTTTGCGGCGAAATCGAACATGACTTGCGAGATCTGGATATAGTGTCCGTCGGCACCCGTTTTCTGGAACCCGCCCCCGACGATCTGCGCGCGGGAAGCGCAGCCCCTGTCGCCCGCGACCTCGACGGTGCGGTCGGCCAGCGTCAGCTTGACAGGGGGTGAGGCAAAGGCCTGATCCACCTGCTTCTCGGTCGCCGCTGCCTGTGCGTACCGCCGGCCCGATGCGGGAGGTGTCGGCACGCCGTCGAGCGCAACGATCGGGTCGCCGGCGCGTACCCCGGCTCCTTCCGTCGTGCTGCCCCGCGCGACCACCCCGACCGCAGGGTGCGCTGCGAGACCGAGCTGCCTCGCAACGCGCGCGCGGTCGCGCTCAGCGAATTGCATGACGGTCTGCACCGTAAACCCCGGAAGCGTCGCGACCGTTTCCGGACACAATGCGGCATTCGCCACCTGGAGCCGGTGCGACACGTCTGCGAGCCGCTGGTCCGCCGCCCGCAGCGCCGCGAGGTCCGGGTCGAGCGCGGCAAGCGCTAGCAGAAGTGATGCGACCGCCATAAGAACTGGTCGGCCCGGGCTTGATCCGGGCCTTGGCTTCCTCTTTGAGACACCGACAAAGAAGAAGAAGCCCTGCCCCGGGTCAAGTCCGGGTCGACGAAAGCGAGCGCATGCCCTTCAACGACATCTCTTCCGCCCTTTCGCTGCTGCGCACCCGCCGGTCGGGCAAGCCGCGCGACATGATCGCGCCCGGCCCCTCGCCGGCACAGCTGCGCGCGATGCTCGAGGCGGCGATCCGCGTGCCCGACCACGGCAAGCTCGC
>VYLJ01000202.1_pt1 | contig 22809 bp, 19 predicted proteins | sample 5114331 | NCBI WGS metagenome assembly VYLJ01 (sample SAMN12291791, study PRJNA351875) | freshwater metagenome | isolation source: freshwater lake | place: USA: Michigan, MSU2 Lake | collected 2011-08-16
CAGAACAGAGTAAATCTGTTAAGGCAGGTGCGGAACCCCGCAAGGGAAAGAAGCAGAAACCTAAATCGTGAGGTTTGGGAATCACCGTCCGTTTACGGCGGTGAGGATGTCAAATTTTTCCTGTTCCTTCTTGCGCTAGTAGGGGCGAACGGCCGTTCGCCCCTACTAGATTTCCCGTTTTGGGGTTTTTGGGACTTCGCCGATGTTGCCGTGCGGCAGAATCATCTCCCCTCGGCTGATGTAAAAGATGACCCGCGTGATGCGTCTGCCCGTAGGGGCAATTCATGAATTGCCCCTACTCCGCACCTCCCATAAGTCTTGATAACCGGAAAGTGAACGGCACAGGGGCAGCCGATGGGAAAGCTAAACTCTACGTCCTTGATATCGCTGCCAATAATCCGGCAATCTTCACGGCTGAGAGTTTTCCACCAATCTTTGACTGGCTCCGACCCACCTTCGGCTCGAAAAAACTTGGCTGGCAGCCTTTTCAATCCTTACCTTCTCAGTTATATGGTAGATCAATCGGATTAACGAGATCGTCAACGGTCGCCCAGAAATCACTGGGAGTACCGCCCTTCGATTGGCGAAATATTGGCAAGTTTCCCCATATTTCCGGCTGAACCTGCAAATTCGTTACGATCATCTCCCCCCGCAAGGCGCACGAAGTGGTCTCCCCCCGCAACGCGCACGAAGTGGTCTCCCCCCGCAACGCGCACGAAGTGGTCTCCCCACTCCCCCATCACCCCACTTCATAATTCATAATTCATAATTCATAATTCCCACTCCCCACTCCTGTCCCCTAACCCACCCTACTGATACGGATATCACCCTTCCGGCTAATGTAAAGAAAACGTTACAGTAACAGGTAAAGCCCAGTAGCCAGGAAGCCGTAGATCATGTTTGAATACTTTAACCAGAAAGCTATCAAAGCGGTGATGTTCGCCCAAGAAGAAGCCCGTCGTACCGGTCACAGTGTCGTCGGTACGGAGCATTTACTGTTAGGATTGATAGGAGAAGCCACCGCCACCGCAGCCTTAATTCTCAAGGATTTAAAAGTTACCCTGCACGAAAGTCGCCGCCTGATTGAAGGAATGACCGGCCGCGGCACCGGTTACAGTCCCGTTAATATCCCTTTTACCCCGAAAGCGAAAAAGATGTTCGAGCAAGCATTTCAGGAAGCTCGACAATTAGGGGAAAATGCGATCGCAACTGAACATCTATTACTCGCTATCACCAGCGATCCCGAATCCCTAGCCGCTAAAATTTTAATTATGCAGGGTGTTGATTTGATCAAACTTCGCGGCCTTTTAATTAAAAATGCCGGGGAAAAAGTCGCTAGTGGTCGCTTCACGGCAAAGAGTGACTATGAAGACCAGAAAAATGCTCCACAAGGCGGTATTTTAGCCCAATATGGTCGCAATTTAAGCCAAGAGGTCAAAAATGGCAAAATTGACCCTGTAATCGGTAGAGAGCCAGAAATCGAGCGAGTTGTCCAAATTTTAGGCCGTCGTACCAAAAGTAACCCGATTTTACTGGGTGCGCCGGGGGTGGGGAAAACAGCGATCGCTGAAGGGTTAGCACAACGCATCCATAATGGCGATATTCCCGATCTTTTGCAGGATAAACAGGTAATTGCCCTCGATATGGGGTCTTTACTGGCGGGAACCCGTTTTCGCGGCGATTTTGAGGAACGTTTAAAGGGAATTGTGGAGGAAGTTCGCAAATCGGGCAATATTATCCTGTTTATTGATGAAATTCACACTCTTGTGGGTGCTGGTAGCATGGGAGGAGCCATGGATGCTTCTAACTTGCTTAAACCTGCTTTAGCTCGCGGGGAGTTACAGTGTTTAGGGGCAACAACTCTCGATGAGTATAAACGTCATATTGAGCGAGATGCGGCTCTAGAAAGACGTTTTCAGCCAGTTATGGTGGGAGAACCAACTAAAGAGCAGGCGATCGAGATTTTACGCGGTTTAAAAGCCACCTACGAGGATTTCCATCAGGTAAAATACGATCAAAAAGCGATCGAAGCTGCCGTTAATCTATCCTCTCGCTATATCAATGATCGCTTTTTACCGGACAAAGCGATCGATCTTCTCGATGAAGCGGGATCCCGCACCCATCTACGCTATTCCCTGCAAAGTACAAGTCCTGCGGAGGTTAGGGAAGAATCACCCCTAATTAACCCCGAATCTTTAATTCCAGTGGTAGATGCGGAGGAAATCGCCCAAATTGTCGCCGCTTGGACAGGTATTCCCGTTAGCCAATTAACTGAAACTGAGTCGGAATCGCTCTTAAATCTGGAATGTCAACTGCACGAGCGGATTATTGGCCAACAGGAGGCAGTGAATGCCGTTTCTCGTGCTATTCGTCGAGCGCGAGTAAATTTAAAGAATCCTAACCGTCCGATTGCCTCGTTTATTTTTGCCGGTCCCACGGGAGTCGGTAAAACTGAATTAACGAAAGCCTTAGCTAAGTTGCTCTTTGGCTCGGAATCCAGTATGATTCGCCTAGATATGTCGGAATTTATGGAATCCCACACGGTTTCTAAATTAATTGGTGCGCCTCCCGGATACATCGGTTACAATGAAGGCGGTCAGTTAACGGAAGCAGTGCGTCGTCAACCCTATAGAGTGGTTTTGTTTGACGAAATCGAGAAAGCACATCCCGATGTTTTTAATCTTCTCCTGCAACTGTTAGAAGATGGTCATTTGACCGATTCCCAAGGTCGTCGGGTGGACTTTAAGAATACCCTAATTATCATGACCTCGAATATTGGCTCAAAAGTCATCGAAAAAGGCGGTAATAGCTTAGGATTCGAGATTGCTGACGATTTTGCTCAATCGCGCTACCAACAGATTTCTAATCGGGTGACAGAGGAGTTAAAACAATATTTCCGTCCCGAATTTCTCAACCGTCTCGATGAAATCATTGTTTTCCGACAGTTAACTCGCGAAGAAGTTACCCAGATTGCCGATATTCTGATCGCAGATCTAGCCAAACAATTGACAGAAAAAGGCATTTCTGTGGAAGTTACCGCCGCTTTTAAGGATTTGGTCATCAATGAGGGTTATGATCCTAGCTACGGTGCGCGGCCTTTACGTCGTGCTTTAACTCGACGCTTAGAGGATAGTTTAGCGGTCGCGATGTTATCGGGAAAAGTCAATTCTGGAGACCATGCGATATTAGATGTAACTGCTGAAGCTGTGGTGACAGTCTCTAGTCATCAGCGCTCTGAGCAAAGCGATATTCTCTCGCAATTACAGTTACAACCAGTGGGTTAATCCCCTCAAAAATTGCTTTTTTCGGGGTTGAAACATTTTCAACCCCGATTTTTATCATCTAAGTAGCTGGTTATAATTAAATTAAAAATGGATTTTAGGTTCGATCCCCCCTGCCCTCCTTGATAAGGTAGGGTTGATTCATGAATCAACCCTACTATTTAGGGAACCAGCGTTCTTGAATTTGATTAATCGCCCAGCTTAAAATCGCCCCCGCAATTAAAATACTAATAGCAGGATTGAATAGGGGCAGCCAAAGACGCTGAAAAAGTTTAAATCCTAGGGGAATTCCCGTGGATTCACCGATAACAGCCAGGGCAAACCAGAGAAAACCCGCTATTACCAAAAACACATCAAATATTAAGATTCTATTCAACCACTTGACAAATTGCTCTTTCATTGCAGCAAAAACTTAGGTTATTTAACAGTTCATTCACGAAAAAGTATACCACTGTCACCTTAATCCCAAGCTCTCCAGAGCCAAGCTAGTCCGGCAGTAATGATTAAAACTTTAGTTAACCAATCTCCCCAGCGCACATATAAAGTTCTCGTATCCCGTCGATAAATTGTTTCGCTATGGATTTGATATTTATCTAAATCCGATAGCCAAAGGTGATTACCGTGGGGATCGACAAAAGCAGAATAACCTGTATTGGTGGCCCGGGCCATCCATCGATCGGTTTCGATCGCTCGCATGGTATCCTGAGCATGGTGTTGAGCGGGCATGGCGTGGCTATAATGGGCGTTATTAGAAGCAGTAATAATAAATTCGCCTCCCCTAGCAGTTTGACGGCGAAAATGTTCGGAAAAAGCCGACTCGTAACAAATGCCCACAATTATTTGACCGAAAGGGCTGTCAATAATTTGATCAGGATTTCCCTGGATTAAATGCGCTTGCAAGGGAGAAAGGCGATCAACAATTCCGCCCAAAATTTCCTGAAAAGGAACGTATTCGCCTAAAGGCACGAGAATTACTTTATCATACCGACTAATCACCTGTCCCTCGCCATCAATGGTCAAGAGACTATTGTTATAACCCTTGTCCACCTTGCCAAATGCACCTAACCAGATCGGCGTTTTTTTGGCTAAAATTGCCGAATAAATCGAGCTATTATTGACTAAGTTCTCCCAATAGTAGGGTAAGGCCGTTTCAGGAGTTAAGACGGCATCTACTCCTCGATCGGCGAGAATTTGATAACCAGAGGTGTAACCTTCGAGCGCCTTTTGAAATCCTAGGGGCGAAAGTTTAATCGTGTTGGCAATATTGCCCTGAATGACGCCAATTTTTATCCCTAAATCCCTTGACTTTTCGATCGGTTTATGGTATGTGTTCCATCCCCAGAGATGGAGGCTCAAACAAATAAGCAGGGGTAAAGAGAGAAAAGCGAGATTTTGCCGCGATTGACGGATTAGGAGCAAGCTTTCGGCGATTAAACCGTTAACTGCCACAATTGCCGCCGTTACCGTCGTAAAACCCGATAATTTGCCCAATTGCAGAATCAATAAATTATGGGGACTTTGACTATAAGCAAGGGTAGTCCACCAGAGAGGGGATTGACTCCAGAGAGATTCTAACCCACACCAGAGGGCAGTACCGATGAAAACCCGTAGGAGGGCATCCCGAAAAGATGACTGATTAACACTTTTGTTGACATAAAACATGACTAACGTCCAAGTTAGCACGATCGCCGTTCCCCAAAAAGTAATAAACAACCAACAAAACAGGGCAATTAACAAACTCGCTAACCAGGGGACACCCATCCACGTCATCGGGTGGATTCCCGTGATCCAGAATAAAGCCAGACCATGGTAGGCAAAACCCCAGCCAAAACCGTATAAAAGCGGTTTTTTTAGGGATTTTTCCCCTAATCTCACAATAATCCACAGGGGGACGAGAGAAATCCAAGCGAGTAACCACCAAGAAACCGGTGCCACTGTTAACCCCATCCCCACACCAGCCAAAATTGCCCAGAGAAAACGCACCATCTTTCACTCCAGTCAGGTTAAACTCCTCTGACCTACTAGATCAGAGTAGCTAGAGGGAAGACAAAACACAAGAGACATACAGAAGTTTTGGCTACATCTACAATAGATCAGTTAGCGAGTAAAAAAGCCCTTCCGTGAGATGCTATGGCAAGCTATAGACTCAGACAAACAGGGAGATGGGGAATGTCACCCTCACCCTGAAAGCCTAAACTCGGACTGAATAAGTGATTGAATACATGGATAATTTTAACCCCAAATTAACGGCTCTGGCTCTTGTCTTGAATGTCGAGGAAAATCTCGAAGATATTTTTCGGAAAATAGCTAGTATGAGCGCTCATCAATTGCGAGCGCGGCACTGTTCAATTATGTTAAGCTCTCCACAGGAATTAAAAGGGGAAATTACCGATTATCTAGAAGTTTTTGCCCATTATGATGATCTATCACCCTTGGCTGATCAAGAAATAATTAAACTCGATCAAGTTATTGCCGACAGTGTAGCGGCCACAGGAAAACCTTTACTAATTAAGGATATCACTCGATCGCCATTTTCCAGTGCAGCCCCTTATCCCAAAAGAGCAAATAATAATAGTTTTATATCCGTACCGATTATCCTAAACGAGCAGGTAATCGGAGTAATTAATCTCAGTTTTCCCCTAGACAAAAAACATTTTGAACCATTAGATTTAGAAATCTTGCAGTTATTCGCTCAACAGGCTGCCCAATCCCTGCAAATTTTTCATTTGCAAGGGATGTTAAAATCTCGTTTTGTGGCGATGGCAGTGACTAGGGAAATAGCAGAAATTCAGTCCGAACATTTGATCGCTGTCCCTCCTTATCCCCCGAAATTAGCCAAAATTGTCGCTAAGGCTTTTTTTAAAGAATTAACTCAGGCCGGTTTTGGAACCCATCAAGTTATTGAGATTGCTAATGAGGTTTTGAATTTACTACAAAAGACCCTTAATAAACATAAAAATCGTCTGGAAGCAAAAGATTGAGCGCTAGTCAAGGGTTAAAATCGACTAACTTGCCACTCCAGTAGCGTCTTAAGGAGTAATTGAGATAGTTAACAGCTTAATTGGTTGTTGTTTACTGATTACCGCTGCCGTCCTGCCGTCCTAATTCATAGACACCACAGGCAACACAGGCGAGAATACCGACACTAATCGGCCAACTTTTTCCTAAACTAATCTCGATTAACCAATCGGAGAAACCGCCGAGAATGAGAAAGGGAATAATACTAAAGATAGAGGCATAAAAAGCATTTTGGGATTCTCTGGCGACGCGAGTTTTTTCAAACTCCTCTAGGGAAGTATAGAGGAAACGCTCGGCAAAATTAAACCAGCCATAGAAAATTTCTATAAACCAATTTCGCACCCCAGTTAACCCCAGATACAATGCTAAAGACCAGAGACAGCTACCGGCAATAAAGGCCGGGGAAATATTGATAGTGAAGGGCAGAAAGTCGATTACCATAAATGAGAGCCACAGGAGTGATAAATTTGAGCGAGCGGCTTGATCGATCTTAACAAGTCTTGACCCTGGCACCAAAAAGTTGACATCCTCACCGCCGGGGCCGGACGGTGATTTCCAAACCTGACGATTTGGGTTTCTGTTTGGGGTCCCTTGCCTGGTTTCGCGGCTGCCTTAACAGATTTACCCCCCTCTGGTCATCAGGTCGCCACCAGGACTGGGAAAATGGGGAAATGGGGAAATTCAACTAAAACCCCTTCGCTGTGATTTCTCTGTGTTCTGACATGAAGAGCTTTATTGTCAACTAATCTTACACCGCCCAAGGTGCGCCGCAATAGCGACTCTTGTTCTGGTGTTGGGTAAAATCGGTAGCGATCGGCTTTCCCCATACCTGACGTTCTGGCATATATCCTGTAAATGCGCTAGTATTTAACAGTAAATCCAACCTAGAACGGCGGGGTTTCAGACCCAATTTTTTTGATGAAAAGTTTTTTTAAGAAACCTTATCGGTTAGGAATTTTGATGCTTGTATCGACAAGTTTAATCGCCTGTAGTGCCTTAAACTATAGCTCTTTTACGGAACTCGTGCCATCTTTCTCTCCCGCTCCTTCTCCCTCTCCTTTAGATGCGGCAACTTTACTTGTTTTAGAGAATAAAATCTATCAACAGGTCAATCGCTATCGTCAATCTCGTAATTTATCTCCCCTACTGTTAAATCGAGCAATTTCGCAACAGGCAAGATTACATAGCCAACGTATGGCCTCGGGTTTAGTTCCTTTTAGTCATCAAGATTTTGACAAAAGAGCGCAAACTATTGGTGTTTCGGTTCCCTATCAAGCGGTGGGGGAAAATGTGGCAGTTAATCAAGGTTATGATGACCCGGTAATGATTGCGGTGGATGGTTGGATTAAAAGTCAAGGTCATCGGGAAAATATGGAGGGAGATTTTGATAGTACCGGGATTGGAGTAGCGACGGATAATCAAGGGAAATTGTACTTTACTCAAATATTTCTAAAACGTCAATCCGCTCCTGTTTCTACTAATTCCCTTAGCTACGATTCTATCGAGAATAAATCTTTTTTAATCCCCCTCGAAGAAAACACTAATTATCAAGTTAATCGCTACCGAATTTCTCAAAATTTACCGCCCCTACGTCTCGATGCTCGTATTAGTCATGAAGCTCGCTTATTTAGTCAAAAAATGGCCCATAAACAGGCTCCTTTTAGTCATGATGGTTTTGAGGGAAGAGTCAAGGCAGTACAAAGGAAGATTCCTTTAGAAAAAATGGGCGAAAATTTGGCTTTTATGAAGGGATATCCTGACCCCGTTAGCGTTGCCGTCAAGGGTTGGATTAATAGCCCCGGCCATCAAAAAAATATGGTTGGTGATTATAATCTCACCGGTATCGGTATCGCTAAAAATAATGCTGGTGAATATTATTTTACACAACTTTTTGTTAAAAAGCGTTGACAAAATGACCCTGATGATATTTAAATTTAATTATCAGTTTTTAACTATCAGCCTTTTCAGTTATCAGTTATCAGTGATCAGATTTGAGTTTTCAGCGGACAGTCTTAAGTAAGGAGTATTAAATGGCATTAACAGTGCTGTCTTTTTACTGTTTACTGATCACTGTTTACTGTTTACTGATCACTGTTTACCAGCAATTCTAAATTTGCCCTGTAGCAAGGCTTTTGGGAGTTAGTTCGCATAATACGGGGTAAAATTCAATGGGATGGCGAATTTCATTTCACAAGTCTTCAGGCTTTTGACGTGATAGTACACCCAAAGTTGCGCCAAAAATCCCCCTTTAAAATGTTCTTTAAATCCCTAAAAGGCTTGCTGTGTCTAAAACTGAGAATTGCTGACTGTTTACTGATAACTGTTTACTGATAACTGTTTACTGATAACTGATAACTGATAACTGAAAAAAGCTCTCCTATCTGCTAACTATATGAACTTAGACAATTTTCAAGTGTGCGATCGAGATTTAAGCGATGACCTATTATCCCGTTATCTAGGGGTTAATTTGATCGCTGTAGATACAGAAACTATGGGATTAGTACCGGGACGCGATCGACTGTGTTTAATTCAACTCTGTGATCCCAGTGGTTTTGTCACTGCCATTCGGGTTTTTAGGGGGCAAACAGAGGCTCCTAATCTCAAAAAGGTCATGGAAGATGAGCGGATAGAAAAAGTCTTTCATTTCGCCCGTTTTGATGTGGCTCAATTGTCCCAAACTTTTGGCATTGCCACTAAACCGATTTTCTGTACCAAAATCGCCAGTAAACTGGCTCGGACTTATACCAGCAGTCACGGTTTAAAAAGTCTCGTGCAGGAATTGGAAGGCATAGAATTAGACAAAACCGCTCAGAGTTCTGATTGGGGAAATGCCGCTAATCTTACCCCACAACAACTGAGTTACGCCGCTAACGATGTGCGCTATTTACTGTCAGTGCGAGATAAATTAATTGTGATGATGCAAAGAGAAGAAAGATGGGAATTAGCCCAAAAGTGCTTTAGTTGTATCCCCATCTTCACCGCTTTAGATTTACAGCAATACAAAGATATATTTGAGCATTAGTCAGCAAAAGTTACAGTCTATTTAATAAGTAAATAGAAGAGAGATTTTGTCTTTGATCCCCCCTTAATCCCCCCTTAATAAGGGGGGTATCTGACAATTTTTAACACCCACCTACTTAGTATGATTGACTCCCAATCGAACTTTAAAAACCCAGTTATGGATGGTTTCTTCCCACTTCCCCACTTCCCACTCCCCACTCCCCCACTTCCATCACTGTTTACTGATCACTGAAAATGCTCTCTAGGGCCAAAAGCTGCCAAGATTACAAAAAAGACCGCTATGATCGAAAATAGAAATCATCGTCATTGGTAGAGAATAGGTAAAAAATCTATGACATCTTATGCGGCCTCCTCTGCACGAGCCGAAATGAGCGAACTTCGGCGCCTAAAAACCCTACTACCTCCAGAGTTACAAAGTTGGGTAACGGTAGAAGGTTCCACAGAGGTTAATCCCCCCTTGATCCGTTGTGAAGAAATTGGCAGAGATGAGGTAGAAATTCAGATAGATTTAGCCAAATGGGAAAATTTAGCCATCGATCAGCGTAATTTGCTCTTTTGGCATGAAGTCGCCAGGATTCAAAATGATAGTATTCCCCGGGAAGGCTGGGAAATGGCCGCCCTCGCTATTGGCTTAGGTGGTGCGGTGGGGGAATTATGGGTACAGGACGGGTTATTATTGCTTTTGGCTATGGGATTATGTGGGATTTCCGGTTATCGTCTCTGGCGCAAAAATAATGGCGATAAAATTCTCAAAGAAGCGATCGAAGCCGATGAAAAAGCGATCGCCTTGGCCACCCGTTTCGGTTATTCTCTCCCCAACGCCTACAAGAGCCTAGGCAGTGCCTTTAAAACCCTAATTGAACAAACGCCCAACCGTCGTCTGCGTAAGCGTTATGAGACCCGTTTAGATGCCCTGAGAAAGAGTGCAGCCAAAGCGAAAGCCCAAACCCAAGGCCGTCCGCCCCTAGGTGAGATTCGTTAGCCGATAATTACAGGTAATCTCTGACATTACCCATTGGTATTTGGGGAAAAGTGTAGTAAACATTTAAGTGGGTCATCAGGCCTTGTTCATCTATCAAACCATCTCTTTGTGTCGATGACTTCCCAAATTCCTGAAACACGTTTTCTGATCATTCCGATGGAGTATCCGGTTTTGCGGATGCCGGATCGCTTGACTGTCTTGGAAGCAGTACAGTTCAAGGATTTGTTTCACCATCTCATCGCCCAAACACCCACTCCCGAAAAAGTCATTCTTGATCTAAATGCCACTCAATTTATGGATAGTAGTGGTGTGGGTGCTTTAGTCCATAATCTCAAAGCGGCTAGGGAAAAAAATATCGAGTTAGTGCTGGCTAACGTCCATCCCCCAGTGATGGGGGTTTTATCGATTACGGGACTAGATCAATTATTCACTTTCCAAACCTCCCCCCTAGCAGCCCAAGAAAAGGGCTTTACTGCCAATGAAAACCATCTACCGGAAACTCATCCCTCGATTCGCAGTTGGTTAAAGCGCGGTCTTGACATTGTTGGTGGGATCGTGGGTTTATTAATCACGGGGGTTATTTTTGTCCCCATTGCTATCGCTATTAAGTTAGACAGTCCGGGTCCAATTTTTTTCAGTCAAACCCGCTGCGGTTGGTTGGGAAAGGAATTTAAAATTCTCAAGTTTCGTTCCATGTGTGTGGATGCAGAAGCACTCAAGGATAAAATCCCTAATCAAGCGGAGGGAGCTTTTTTTAAAAATAAAAATGATCCCCGGATTACCCGGGTAGGAAAATTTTTACGTCGCACCAGTTTAGACGAATTGCCCCAGTTTTGGAATGTGATCACCGGTGAAATGAGTCTTGTTGGCACTCGTCCTCCCACCCCCGATGAGGTGGAACGCTACGATGTTCCCCAATGGCAACGTTTAGATGTAAAACCCGGTATGACGGGAGAATGGCAGGTGAATGGTCGCTCTCGGGTGAGTAATTTTGAAGAGGTAATTCAACTAGATTTGCGCTATCAAGAAAATTGGAGTTTAGGCTACGATCTACAACTGATTTTTAAAACGATTTTGATTCTCTTTCAAAAAAACAGTGGTGCCTTCTGAAGTCTTAAATTCCCCTTCTTTCCCCCTCCAATTCCATCTACAAGTCCAGACGGAATTGGCAGCTTTAATCCCAGTCCTACAATGGTTTGAATCTCACGGCCGCTCTTTTCTACCCGACTCGGTGCTTTGGCAGTGTAAGGTGGCTTTAGCAGAAGGATTTACTAATGCTGTCCGTTACGCTCACCAACATTTACCACCGACTACACCGATCGATCTAGAATTAACTTTAAAGTCCCATTCTCTAGAAATAAGAATATGGGATCACGGTCAATCTTTTGATCTGCAAGCAAAACTTGATTCTCTACAACAACATCCCCTCGCACCTTTGGAAATGGAAAGCGATCGAGGATTAATTTTTATGCGTTCTTTTACTGATACTTTACAATATATCCGCACTGGCGAAGGGAGAAATTGTTTAATTCTCCAGAAAAGTTTTTAAGTCAATTTATCCCCTGCTAGAAACTCCGTCCATGGCACAGGTTTCCAGACGAGAAAAAAGAATTATGCCACCCCCCACACCCCACACAAGGGTGGGGAGATGTCCCCAGGGTGCTTTGAGAGAGAAAGTAATTTGATCGTAGTATAACCACTTGTTATTAACTCGCCAACCGACTTTTGCTCCAAAAGCGTTCCATTTTTGTTGATCATAATTGCCGCTTCCTCCCAAACTTTCATAGATTCTTTTCTGAACAGATATACCGAATTTTCCCTGACTATATTTTAACCAGAGTTGATTGATAGTGGCTAAATCTTCACAGGGAAAGTTATCTATGTCTTCTATCTTAAGATATTTTTCTTTAGTTCGATCGGCAACTTTTAAGAATAGATTAGCCGTTTCTTGATCTGCCTCTTGCCATTTTTCTTGCGCTAAGAAATCCCGTAGGTTAGTGTAATCAATTTCCTTGGCACTTTTGAGGTTAATTTCCTCCCTGGTGGCGGCTGGAAAAACTGGCAAAACCGTTTCTTGAATTGTATTCTGTGATCGGGGTTTTGGCGGAATCACGAAGGCTAATTTTACTGCTAACTCTTGCAGGACTTCCCCAGCTGATTGATAACGTTTTTTGGTGCCAAATTCAATTAATTTATCTAAAATTTTACCTAATTCAACACTAACAGGATTATTAATCAGGTACTGTCTCCATACCCATTCATGTTCACTCACATCGAATAATTCAAAGGGAGATATTCCCGTTAATAAATAGATACAAGTGACTCCCAAACTATATAAATCACTGCTATTAATCGCTTTGCCATTACTTTGTTCTGGAGCGATATATCCCGCCGAACCGATCACTGTTCCTGTCAGGGAAAGGTTAGCAATGGGCATGAATTTAGAGGCACCAAAATCCACTAAAATTATTTTATTATCGCTGCGTCTCCTAATTATATTAGCTGGTTTAATATCCCGATGAATGACTCTTTTAGCATGGATAAAATCAAGAATTGGCAAAATTTCTAATAAAAGATGTTTGATCTTTTCCTCATTGAAAACTCCCTCGCTTTGTAATTCTTGTTCTAGATTTTCTCCCTCAATATATTCTTGAACAAGATATTGTCGCCCATCATTGCTGGTAAAATAGGCATAGAGGGAGGGAATTTGTGGGTGTTGACCGAGATTATCTAAACTAATCGCTTCTTCTTTAAATAATTCCGCCGCTTTCTTGAGAGCATTACTGCCTTGAGCGCTAGGAAAAAATTGTTTAATCACACAATAAGGTTTAGAAGGTTTATCCTCATCAATTGCTTGAAAAGTTTTACCGAAACCTCCTTGACCAATTAATTTTATAGCACGATAACGATCTTTTAGTAATAATTGAAAGCGACATTTTTGACAGAATTTATCTGTAGGATCATTGTTATATAGACAATCGGGATTAAGACATAAACTCATTGTTAGTTCAAAGAGGGATAGGGAAGATGTTTCAGTGAGCAGTAAACTGATAACTGATAACTGATAACTGATAACTGATAGCTAAATCGAGGTTTCTTCCTCTAGCCAAATTTCTGGCAGTTGATTTAATAAAAGCTGGGCTGCCTCTAACATATCATCAACAATATCCCGCAAATCTTTCTTATTATCGATATAAGCTTTTAACGCCTCCATCGGATCTAATTGATTACCCACCCCTAATTCCGGTAAACGGGGACGGGTTAATTGACTAATTAACTCGGCCCGAATACTATAACTATGGGCAGTTTTTAATGCCTCGTCAAGCTGATTGGTGTTGATTAATTCTAATTGTTCACTGCGAATTTTATAAACTAAGCGGATAACTGCTTCCTGAATATCGTGTTTTTTGAGAGCTTTCAGCAATTCTTTTTGGGGGTTTTCTGCCTCGGAAACATCCACTTCGATGGAACGGAAAGGACGCACGGGTAAAGGACAAAATTCCCATTTAACCTCTCCTTTAGCCACTTCTATTAAAACATAGCCCTTATCTTCTTTTTCCTCGCTAAAATCCACTCGATCGATGCTGCCCGGATAGACAATAGGCGGATCATTGCTAGGATTAAGATTTTGGTGTTTGTGAACATGACCAAGGGCAACATACTCGAATTGTGGACGATTTAGCAACGATAAAGGCACAGTAAAACCTTTACCAACCGCTAAAAATCTTTCTGCTCCTAAACTAGCTCGATCGGCCATTAAATGGGCTAATAAAACTGTTGGTAAACTTGTATCTAATTGGCGAATTTCTCCTTCTAAAACCGGTTCTAAACGGTTAATTAACAATTCATTTACCCCACTCAAGGATAAACCCTCGGTTTCGGGACGGGTTAAGAGAGTGGCGCGGGTTAACCAAGGTAAAGTAATTACTTGGATATCGCCGTTGCGGGTGGTGATGCGATGGGTGGTCAGGCGATCGCCAACAATAAAACCAGGCACCGCTAGGGTACGATAGATGGAGAGACTGACACCGCCATTACCCTGAGAATGTTGATCGTGATTACCCACTAATAACACCGTCGGGATATTAGCATCGGCAAGACGACGGAATTGACTGGCAAAAGCTTCGTGAACAAAAGGAGGAGGAGTGGCATCGGGAAAGGCATCTCCCCCAAAAAGCACTAGATCCACAGGGGAGGCAATAGCCCGATCGATACAGAGGCTTAAACTGCCCATAAAATCCTCTAAACGCGTGTTTAATCCCGTTTTTGGATTTAAACGTCCATGGGAAAAACCGCTCCCCATGTGAATATCCGATAAGTGCAGTATTTTAATCATAGTAAAGGAAAAACAGGCGTAATTAAGTACACCTGTTCGGGATTATTTTCCTAATTTTTTATCGCCATCTTGACGACGGCGATCGCGCCATTCTGTAGTCGTCAGGTAGAGAATGCCACCACTAACGACAACGAGGAGAATTAAGGCGACTAGAAAGAGAGTGTTAAGAATCAGGGATGTTTCCATGGTATCTATAGATTACCTAGAAACCGTTACGACCCCAAACCACCATGGCGATCGACCAAGTGAAAAGGGCGAGAATGCTAACCCAACCAAGTGTCAAAATATCCATAATTGCCTTTGTTAAACGAAATACTTAGGAGTTGACACTCTCCGCCCTAAAAGTGCGGAGATTCTTGGGCTGAATCTTGCCGCTACTAGCAAAGCTAATTTTGGTCTTACAGTTTCATGTCTAGTCCGACTACACCTACAAGGTANNGATTTAGGGATTACGGAGTGTCGCTTGTTTCCTGCGTTCCCAAAGTCAACGACTCAATTTAATGCTAACATAAAGTCGCCCTAAAGGGCGAGGTTTTCAACCCAAATTTTCGATAATACTTCATCAGTGACTCCGTTTTAGAGAGGCGATCGTGCAAATTACGCTCAAGGAAAGAATCGAATCCATACAGGTGGGGAGTATCTCGGCGCTGGCTTTCCTGGTTCCCTATCTGCTATTTTTAACTGTTGATCGACTATTTTTAGGGGAATCGATCACATTAATTGGCGCTTTTGTCAAGATATCCGGGGCGATAATTAGCGGATTTCTCTTCGGTGTCACCTATCGTTATGTCGTCCGTAACGACGATAATCCCCATCTCAAAGATGGTACAGTAGCAGCTTTTGCCCTAGTCCGCGGCCTAGTTCCCCTACAATTATCCACAGACTTGCTCGCTGACAGTGGGCAATTAAGTCTCTTTCTGGGAGAGAGCTTTATCTGTTTTTTATCCTCTCGTCTGCTCTTAGAGTTGACTAAGCTGCGTCAATAATCGATCATCTTTTTGGCTATCGGGAGATAGGAGTCAGGAGACAGGAGATAGGAGTCAGGAGATTATTTTATTTATTCTCCCCACACCCCACTTCCCCACTTCCCCACACCCTACACCCTACACCCCACACCCTACACCCCACACCCCACACCCCACACCCTATGGCTATTTGTATTCCCGTTAATTTACCCGATCGCACCTATAACATCCTGATTGAGAAGGGCAGTTTAGCTAATCTTGGTCAGGAGATGAGTAAGTTAAAACTGGGCAAAAAGGTTTTATTGGTTTCTAATCCCGAAATTTTTGACTATTACGGTGCAATAGCAATTAATTCTTTGGAAAAAGCGGGATTTATTGTTTTTACTCATCTGATCCCCGCCGGCGAAAATCATAAAACCCTCGATTTGATCGCCCAAGTCTATGATACAGCCCTCGCTCATCGTCTAGAACGTTCCTCGACGATGGTTGCCTTGGGTGGTGGGGTGATCGGGGATATGACGGGATTTGCGGCAGCTACATGGTTACGGGGCATTAATTTTGTGCAGGTTCCCACAACCCTGTTAGCAATGGTAGACGCTTCTATTGGTGGTAAAACTGGTGTTAATCATCCCCAGGGCAAAAATTTGATCGGGGCATTTTATCAACCGAAATTAGTTCTGATCGATCCCACGGTGCTAAAAACCCTGCCTGTGCGAGAATTTCGGGCAGGAATGGCGGAAGTGATTAAATACGGCGTAATTTGGGATGCTGAGTTATTTCAACAGTTAGAAGACTCGGACAATTTAGCTAGTTTTTCCCAGATCGATGGCGAACTATTGCAAACAATTATTACAAAGTCTTGCCAAGCTAAAGCAGATGTGGTAGGCAAAGACGAAAAAGAAGCGGGTTTGCGGGCGATCTTAAACTATGGTCACACGATCGCCCACGGTATTGAAAGTTTAACAGGGTACACCAGTATTAACCACGGGGAAGCGGTAGCGATGGGGATGGTAGCAGCAGGAGCGATCGCTGTTAAACTGGGAATGTGGACGGAAGCGGAAAATCAACGACAAACGGCGTTAATTGCCAAAGCTGGCTTAGAAACACAAATTCCGCCCTTAAACCCCGACCAGATGATCGAGATGCTTACTGCCGATAAAAAGGTGAAAGATGGCAAAGTTAGATTTATTTTACCAACGGCGATCGGCCAAGTCACCATTAGCGATCGAGTTACTCCCTCCATGGTAAGAGAAGTGTTAACCCCAACCGAATCCGGGCAATAGACGTTTTTTCAATTAGGGAATGCTTCCGATATGACGACTGACTCAATACAAGTTACTGCTGAAGAAATTGCTCAGTTTCGGACTGAATTAGCGGATAATCCAAGGGCGATTGCTGCTTTGGATGCAATTGAGGATTGCGAAGGTTATCTTGAGGATGCTGTACCGTTACTGCTGATAGAAGCTGGTACAGAACCCGATAGATCGATCGGCGATTTGTTCGAAAAATGCCGCCAATTTATCTGTCAAGAGGAAGTTAGAGAAGCCTTAGAATCGGGTATGATTGCACCTGCTATAGAACCGATTTCTATGGGTGCTGGTATTCCTCCCGGTGTGGCAACAGCGATCGGTATTTGCGCCTTTAAATTGGGGATGAAAAGAGTTTGTGCTGATTGTGCTGACTAAATCCCTGTAGCTGTAAAACCGGCCCAGTAGTAGGGATTGGCAAAGGGATAGGGTTGGCGTTCTCTAATTCTTTCCAATGATTTTTGATATATTTTGCGCTGTCCTGGTCGCAGTTGGACAAGATGTTTGTCTATTTGCGGCTGATATTGTTGTAGAAATTCGTCTAACTTGTCAATGGTTAAATCCTGCAACCAATATTGAGCTTGTTTCAAAGCAACTGGTACAGAAACTTGCTGATTCTCATCAAATAAAATCTCATAAAATTTAATCATCAAAAATGAGGTAGATAAATCATTAACTGTCCATAAACTACTGACAACGCTGGGACTTCCTGCAAACAGAAAACCACTGGGTAAACCGATATATTCATCGCTGATAGAGTTTAAGTCAATTAAGCCTGTTTCGCAAGCAGAAAGCACAACCAGACGAGATTTTTTGAAGTTTAATTCAAAGATTTCACCTAATGTTAATGGTTCTTTATTTGCTAAAAATAAGGCGGATTCAATAGGATTATCGCGGTTAAATCGTCCATGACAGGAGAAGTGATAACAGTGGTTATCTGAGGATTTGAGAGGGGGAAGAACAGCGTTTTTGGTGGCGTTATCTTTAGCGATAACTTGAGGTTCAGTAAAGAAAGTTGAGAGGATAGTAACTTCTAAGTCGGTGTAAACTAGATCTTTAGTTGGGTTTTGGATGGCAAAAAGGTTGGTTAATTTGTTTAATTGACGTTGTTTAGTAATTTGTAATAGTTGACAACTAGGGGCATATTGTACATCATATTTATCCTGTAAAATTTGGCTTTCGTTAATGGGGAAGGCGTGTAGAGGTAAAATATGTAAATAACGATGAGGAATAATAATTAAACGTTTACAAGTATCTGGAATGAGAGCCAGAATATCATTAATATGTAGGATATCGGCAAAGGTTTGTAGGAGGTTAGGAAGTTGATTTATCCATTCTTCTTTACCTGTTTCCGAATAGTAAATTTGTATATAATTATCGCTTGCGTCAATAAATGACTGTAAATCTACTTCTGAAGATTCCCAATATTTAATATCCCCATCAGAAGACACAATAAAGGCTAATATTTTCTCACTGGTAACATACCATTGTAGGAGACAAGTTTCAGCATCGGTTAATGCCTGAATATCCTTAAAGGGGATAGGTTGAAATATTTGAGTCTGCTTGAAGTTAGGATCAATAGGGGTGATTTTTTCATCGATAAAATCTTCCCAAGCTTGCCGATATTCTTTGAGATGGCTATTATCAGAAATGTAGGGCATTAACTTGTCATTATTGCTGATATTCTGGTTAATGCTGCGACTTTGTAGGCGAATTTGTTCATTAACCCACCTTTGGCGTAATTCATCGAGTTTGTCAATTATTTCTTGACTAACCCCTTGCGGTTTGACGTTTTTATGGGTCATTAATTCCACAAGGTTACGCCCTTTACTGCGTTCAATGTATTCTAATGCCTTCTCAGGCTGATTGAGTTTAAGATGGGCTTGCACAATGCGATGGAAGACACCAATAGCATTAGAGAGGGTTTCTTGGCGACTTTGGGGGTTAAGTGCCTCTAGTCGGGCATTTTCGACGGCTTCAATGGCGAGATGATAAGCTTCTGTGGCAGGTTGCCATTGTTTTTCGTTGTAGTGTAGGATAGCTAAGCCGCGGGCAGTGTCTAAACAAGCGAGAGGATCAGCTTCTTTTGTGCGAATTGTTAAGGCATTGTAATAATAGTCGATCGCCCTTTCTAAATTCTCAGCTTTCTGCCCTCTGATTCTGTCACGGTAAGCATGAGCCAGATTATGCTGTGTCCTTGCCCAATCTTGGGGGAAAGCGTCAAAAGTATAAACTTTCAAAGCTTCCCTGTAACCGGCGATCGCTTGTTCGAGATTCTCGGCTTTATCTCCTCTGATTCTTGCTGAGTAAGCATTAGCGAGATTATTCTGTGTAGCAGCCCAATCTTGGGGAAAAGCGTCAAAAGTCCTGACTTTCAAAGCTTCATGGTAAGTGGCGATCGCTTGTTCGAGATTCTCGGCTTTATCCCCTCTGATTCTGTTAACGTAAGCAAGAGCCAGATTATGCTGTGTCATTGCCCAAGATTGGGGAAATGCGTCAAAAGTATAAACTTTTAAAGCTTCCCTGTAAACGGCGATCGCCCGTTCTAAATTCTCAGCTTTCTCCCCTCTGATTCTGGAATAGTAAGCAAAAGCCAGATTATGCTGTGTCATTGCCCAATCTTGGGGAAAAGCGTCAAAAGTCCTCACTTTCAAAGCTTCATGGTGAGTGGCGATCGCCTGTTCGAGATTGTCTGCTTTATCCCCTCTGATTCTGTGACTGTAAGCACTAGCCAGATTATTCTGTGTCATTGCCCAATCTTGGGGAAAAGCCTCAAAAGTATAAACTTTTAAAGCTTCCGTGCAACAGGCGATCGCCCTTTCTAAATTCTCGGCTTTCTCCCCTCTGATTCTGTTACCGTAAGTAGCAGCCAGACATAACTGTGTACCAGCCCATTGTTGGGGAAAGGCATCAAAAGTGCTCACTTTCAAAGCTTTCCTGCAACGGGCGATCGCCTGTTCGAGATTGTCTGCTTTATCCCCTCTGATTCTGTTACGGTAAGCACGAGCCAGATTATGCTGTGTCCTTGCCCAATCTTGGGGAAAAGCGTCAAAAGTATAAACTTTCAAAGCTTCCGTGCAACAGGCGATCGCCTGTTCGAGATTGTCTGCTTTATCCCCTCTGATTCTGTTACAGTAATCAATAGCCAGCCATGACTGTGTCCTTGCCCATTCTTGGGGAAAAGCGTCAAAAGTATAAACTTTCAAGGCTTCATGGTAAGCGGCGATCTCTTGTTCGAGATTGTCTGCTTTATCCCCTCTGATTCTGTTACGGTAAGCACGAGCCAGATTATTCTGTGTAGCAGCCCATTCTTGGGGAAAAGCGTCAAAAGTATAAACTTTTAAAGCTTCCCTGTAACTGGCGATCGCTTGCTCGAGATTCCCTGCTTTATCCCCTCTGATTCTTTCTGAGTAAGCATTAGCCAGACATGACTGTGTCTTAGCCCAATCTTGGGGAAAAGCGTCAAAAGTATAAACTTTCAAAGCTTCCGTGCAACAGGCGATCGCCCTTTCTCCTATGCTGTTGTTAAAAAAATCAACAACTATAGTATTTTGGATTTTCTCACGATAAGCAGAGACCAGACTATTTTGCGTTATTTCCCACTCTTGGGGAAAAGCTTCGTGAGTATACACTGTTAATGCTTCTTTGTAACAAGTTATTGCCTTCTCTAAATTTTCTACATTGTTCTCTACCTTTCTCAAGTCAACGTTATTACTTACTCTAATTCTCCTAATGTAGGCATTGCCTAATTGATATTGTATCCTTGCCCATTCTATAGAGAATGACCTGCGACTATATACTTTCAATGCGGCGCAGAAACAGATTATAGCTTCTTCTAAATTTTCTTCTTTATTGCCTACTTCTCTGTTAAAGTAAGCATTACCAAGATTATACTGTTGATATGCCCAATCTTTAGGATAAGCATTAAAAGTAAGGATTCTTAATGAAATTTTATACCCTATGATAGCAGTATCTAGGTTTTCACTGGCGCATCCGAGAGGAAAGTGTTGAATTAACTGACTAAAATTGGCAAGATCTAAAGCTATACAATAGGCTTGGTAGAAAGTCACTTTTTGCAATGTCTCAATCATCCAGGCTTGTAGAACTACATCTAATATTTCATGTAATGCAAATTTATCTAGGTTCTTTTCCCAAAAAGGATAAATTAGCTTAGGATTAGGATTAATACATACCTTCAGAAATGTCTCCTTTAAAAAAATAAAGCGGCTTTCACTAATTGATTGAAGAGGTTTGTGAATAGGGGGAAATTCTAGCATTGCTGCTGGATATTCTGCTTTAGAATATATGCCATACGATTGCATTTTCCGTCTATATGATGGAAAGATTATTAGATAGATTATTGAAAAAACAATAGTAAAGACACCGGCTAGAAGAACAACAAAACTTCGTGCGATTTTGTAGAGTAGCTTTTCTAAGAAATAAATGAAACGAATATTTTTATTTTTGCTCGTTGGTTGGTTTTTTCTCGCTAAAGAAGGGGAGTCAGATACTTCTGTTGATGGAATATCTACAGCTAGAGAAGGGGAGTCAGATACTTCTGTTGGTGGAATATCTACAGCTAGAGGAGGGGAGTAAGATGATACTGGTATTGGTTTATCAGTAAGATAAGCTTGGCCAATGATTGAACGTTGAATCAAATCTTGATTTATATGGGCATTGATAGATTGTAGTTTCATAGCATTAGCCAGATTATCCTGTGTCCTTGCCCAATCTTGGGGAAAAGCCTCAAAAGTCCTGACTTTCAAAGCTTCCCTGTAACCGGCGATCGCGTGTTCGAGATTGTCTGCTTTATCCCCTCTGATTCTGGAATAGTAAGCAGCAGCCAGATTATTCTGTGTAGCAGCCCAATCTTGGGGAAAAGCCTCAAAAGTCCTGACTTTCAAAGCTTCCCTGTAAGCGGCGATCGCTTGATCGAGATTCTCGGCTTTATCCCCTCTGATTCTGTTAACGTAAGCAAAAGCCAGATTATCCTGTGTAGTAGCCCAATCTTGGGGAAAAGCCTCAAAAGTATAAACTTTCAAAGCTTCCGTGCAACGGGCGATCGCTTGTTCGAGATTGTCTGCTTTATCTCCTCTGATTCTGTGAAGGTAAGTATTAGCCAGATTTAACTGTGTTTTTGCCCAATCTTGGGGAAAAGCCTCAAAAGTATAAACTTTCAAAGCTTCGGTGTAACGGGCGATCGCTTGATCGAGATTCTCGGCTTTATCCCCTCTGATTCTGTTACAGTAAGCATTAGCCAGATTATCCTGTGTCCTTGCCCATTCTTGGGGAAAAGCCTCAAAAGTATAAACTTTCAAAGCTTCGGTGTAACGGGCGATCGCTTGTTCGAGATTGTCAGCTTTCTCCCCTCTGATTCTGTTACGGTAAGCAAAAGCCAGATTATCCTGTGTAGTAGCCCAATCTTGGGGAAAAGCCTCAAAAGTATAGTCATTGCCCATTCTTGGGGAAAAGCGTCAAAAGTATAAACTTTTAAAGCTTCCCTGTAACCGGCGATCGCTTGTTCGAGATTGTCAGCTTTATCCCCTCTGATTCTGGAATAGTAAGCAAAAGCCAGATTATCCTGTGTAGTAGCCCAATCTTGGGGAAAAGCCTCAAAAGTATAAATTTTCAAAGCTTCCCTGTAACCGGCGATCGCTTGTTCGAGATTCTCGGCTTTATCCCCTCTGATTCTGTTACGGTAAGCAATAGCCAGATTATGCTGTGTCCTTGCCCAATCTTGGGGAAAAGCGTCAAAAGTCCTGACTTTCAAAGCTTCCCTGTAAGCGGCGATCGCTTGTTCGAGATTGTCAGCTTTCTCCCCTCTGATTCTGTTACGGTAAGCAAAAGCCAGATTATCCTGTGTAGTAGCCCAATCTTGGGGAAAAGCCTCAAAAGTATA
>VYLJ01000311.1_pt1 | contig 22658 bp, 19 predicted proteins | sample 5114331 | NCBI WGS metagenome assembly VYLJ01 (sample SAMN12291791, study PRJNA351875) | freshwater metagenome | isolation source: freshwater lake | place: USA: Michigan, MSU2 Lake | collected 2011-08-16
AGGTTCGACTAATTCCTCGACAAATCTTCCCCAGCGAGTGGTTAAACTATCCACCGCACGACTGGTATTAGCCACTGTTTTCTCTAGCTCGGCCAAACGGCGATCGGCTTCGGCCTTGGCTTCAGCAGCCCGGCGATCGTATTCAGCGGCCCGGCGATCGGCTTCGGCAGCCCGGCGATCGGCTTCGTCCTTGGCTTCGGCAGCCCGGCGATCGTATTCTTGGCGTGATTGTTCAAACTTTTCGTTAGTTTTCTCAAAAAGTTTATAGATATCTTCGATGGTAATCGGTTGAGACATGGTTATTTGTTTTAATCTTTCTTATTTTACTATAATTGTACTAGCAAAGTACAAGTCATTTTAGGGACGGGTGTTAATTGAGCAAGTCAATAGTTATACAAATCCGTTGAGTAACGCACAGAAAACGGGTTTCTCGGAGAAACCCGTTTTCTACTCATGCAAAAGGCAAAACGGAGAATAAATAATCAGTTTTTAATAACTGGATTTAGTATGAGGACGATATAGCGGGGACGGGAACCACAGTTTCTTCGTTGATCATGGTTTCTAACTGTTCAGCCTGGGATTTGGCTCAATAAATTGATAATTGTAAATAATTGTTACAAATACTTGACTTAAGATATTTCTATGGTGACAGAAACACAGATCAAAGAAAAAGCGCTAGAGTTGGGCTTCCATGGGGTCGGTATTGCCTCTGTGGACAGCCAAGACTCGGCGGTATCCCATCTAAAAAGCTGGTTAGAGCGGGGTTATCACGCTGATATGGATTGGATGACTAACCCGAAACGACAGAATATCAAAACTCTTTGGCCGGAAGTGCGATCGCTAATTTGTCTCGCCCTTAACTACTACACCCCCCAGCAACACAGTCAAGAACAAAACCATGGCAAAATTTCCCGTTATGCTTGGGGAAGGGATTATCACAAAGTATTAAGTAAAAAATTAAAAGCCCTCAGTCAATGGTTAGAAAGTCAGGGGGAGCAAATTCAAACCCGTTACTATGTGGATACTGGACCGGTACAGGATAAAGTTTGGGCCCAAAGAGCAGGGATCGGCTGGATTGCCAAGAACGGTAACTTAATTACCCGTAATTACGGCAGTTGGGTGTTTTTAGCCGAAATATTAACTAATTTACCTTTAGAACCCGATCGACCCCATAGTGACCATTGTGGCACCTGTAGCCGTTGTTTAAGCTCTTGTCCGACCCAAGCAATAGTTAGTCCCTATGTGGTGGATGCTAATCGCTGTATTGCATACCATACCATCGAAAATCGTGCTGTAACTTTGCCTACAGAAATTGCCAAGAATTTACAAGGTTGGGTAGCCGGCTGCGATATCTGTCAAGATGTCTGTCCTTGGAATCAACGTTTTGCCCAAGTTACCGACGTGGAGGATTTTCAACCTCGTCCCGAAAACCTCTCGCCAAGGTTGGATGAATTAGCTAATCTAACTATAGAGGAGTGGGATCGTCGTTTTATCTCGTCAGCCCTGCGTCGAATCAAACCCCAGCAGTGGCGACGTAATGCCCAAGCTAATTTAGCTCATTCCCCTCACCCCGCACAAGATGACAATTAAAGTGGTCGTGTTCGATTTTGATGGTACTATCGCCGATACCCACGATACTTTCGTGGAGATTGTCAATCGTTTGGCTAAAAATTTTGGTTATCAACCCGTCAACGAGGAAGATTTGGCCAGACTAAAAAACCTTAGTTCCCAAGAAATTATTAAACAATCCCAAGTTTCCCCCGTTAAAATCCCTTTTTTACTCTATCGAGTTAAACGGGAATTAAATAAACAAATTGAATGTCTGAAACCCTTCCATGGCTGGCATCACTGCCTCGCCACTCTTAAAGAAAGAGGCTATAGATTAGGAATCATAACTTCTAATACCAAAGAAAATGTCACCATATTTTTAGCAAATAATCAACTCTTAAATTTATTTGATTTTATCTGTTCTGGAACGCCTTTATTCGGCAAACACAAAATTATCGATCGCCTGATTCGAGAAAATAAATTCTGTCCCGATGAAATGATTTATGTCGGCGATGAAACTAGAGATATTACTGCTGCCCAAAAAAGTCAAGTGCAAGTGGTGGCCGTCGCTTGGGGCTTTAATTCCCCTCAAATTCTCACTCAATTTAACCCCGATCATCTCATTCATCATCCCCTAGAATTATTGGATATTTTAGATAGGGCTGGCTGAAAAAGTTTTTCCTAGGGGCAAGGAGAGGCAGTTTGGGCATTTGTACTAAAATTACCAATACTCAGTTTAAATATAGACTTCGATCGATGGGGGCAGAGAGACTCGAACTCTCACGAGCTTATAAGGCTCAACGGATTTTAAGTCCGTAGCGTCTACCATTCCGCCACGCCCCCGTTATTTAACCGACAATTTTTTATCATATCACAAATAATTTAATTGGCAAGAGTATTTTCAGCAAATTATTTTAGCCCGCCAATTCGATCGCCGCAAAGGGGGAAAGAGGGGGTAAAATAATCAGCAGGTGAATTGCCGTTCACCGACAGCTATTGAGAAAAATCAATCCTTATGCAATCAATTCTGACGCAAGAAACCATTATCATCGCCCTGATCTACCTATCTCTCAGTGTTTTGTATTTGCTCGTCATTCCCGCCGTTATCTACTACTACCTCAATACGCGCTGGTATGTGGCTTCTTCTTGGGAAAGAGGGTTTATGTACTTTCTGATGAGCTTTTTCTTCCCTGGGATGCTGTTGTTAAGTCCTTTCCTTAACTTCCGTCCCCAACGTCGTACCCTAAAAGCTTAAGTTATCACCAAAAAAACCCATGAGACGCATTGATGTCATCGGGATCGGTATAGGGATGTTTGCTATGGGCGGCATCCTCTACATTATCCTACAAAAAACCGGTTTAGATAGTGCTTCGGCGGGAATTTGGAGTCAAGCGGTGTTGGTAGGTGGTGTCATCGGTTGGATTTTTACCTATCTGTTTCGAGTCGCCACCGATAATATGACCTACGGCCAACAGCGCAAAGATTACGAAGATGCCGTCTTTAAAAAACGTCTGGAAGCGATGACTCCCGAAGAAATCGCCCAAATGCAGCGGGAGATTGAAGAAGAAAAAACTAAATAAATAGATGAAACCCGATAAAATCATCATCGGTTGGCGAGAATGGCTGGATTTACCTGATTTAGGCATTACCAAAATAAAGGCCAAGATTGATACAGGCGCTCGCTCCTCGGCCCTACACGCTTTTCATCTCCACCCTTTTCTCGATGGCGATCGCAATTGGCTGCGCTTTCAAGTTCATCCCTACCAAAAAGATAGTCACCACACTGTCACCACCACCGCAGAAATCCTCGAATGGCGACAGGTAAAAAATTCTGGGGGTCAAAGTCAACTACGTCCTGTTATCAGAACAAGCGTATTACTTGGCGGTCGTCAATGGGCGATCGAATTAACTTTAACTAATCGCGATGTCATGGGTTTTCGGATGTTATTAGGACGAGAAGCGCTGAAAAAAGGCTTTCTTGTCCATCCGAATAAGTCTTTTTTACTGAGTTAAGTTATATTTAGGGTTTGCGGCAAAAAGTTTTTCCTAGGGGCAGGGTGTGGGTTTTACCGATTTTGAGGGGGTCAATTACCTAATTTTCAGGGAAAAAGTCCCGGAATTTTCCCCCTGATCACTCCCAGGGCCGGTACTTTTTGATTGACAAAAAGTCTAAAGATATTATCCAACAAGGTTTTTAGATTTATTCAGCCAGCCCTAAGTAGCGGGTAAATCTTGGTATTCAGCCAAAGCATTTATAAAAAACAAGTCTCCCCAAATTAAACCCGTATCATAGATTTGGCTGGGTTGAATCGCGGCGGGATGATGATAACAACCATGACGCAATAAACTCATCTCTGGGGCGGTTTCGTCGGGAAAATAGGCAAAAGAAGTCAAATTCAAGAGAGTATTATCGATCGCCTCTCGATAGGTTCCATAACTAGGATCACTGCTGGGTAAAGCTTTTAATAAGCGAATCATCCCCGCCACAGCGATCGCCGCTGCCGAAGAATCCTTTTCCGTAGCGGCATTTTTTTGCAAGGCATAATCAAAGTCCCAGGGAGGAATAAAATCCCCGGCGCGTCTTTGTCCACCGGGCCAGCGATCGGGCAAATTGTCCAGATAATAATTAATGGCATCCTTGGCAATGGTTAACATTTCTGGATCGCCGGTGTAAATATAGGCCGTCGTGGCAGCATAAATAAACCAAGCTTGACCCCGGGACCAAGTGCTATCATCGCGCCAGCCCTGTTTTCCCTCATTAAATAAGAAATTTCTATAGGTGGGAGAGTTGACATTTTGATCAAAATAGCCTCTTTGCCAAGTTCCCGTTTTACCCGGGCGACGGTTAGCCCCAAAGGTGCGGCTAATGGTGCGGATGTGGGAAAGGGCCTTTTCTTGCCAATCTTTTGCCTCCTTGGGGTCAGGATTGTGGAGACTTGCCCAGAGCATTTGTTCTATATTGATCGTATGGTCGATAAAAACCTGCCAATGTTCTTGCTGATCGGTGCGATCGGCCTTGCGTAACCAGCCAAAAGTCCCGATATCGGTGTGATAACTCCCTTTGCCATCCTGAAAAGGTTGCGCTAGTTGTCTGGCGGACTGTAAAGTTATCTCTAAAGCTGCCTGTTTTTCCTGGCCCCGTCCCGACTCAAACCAAGGAGCAAACACCAGCACATTATTGAGAGCGATGTCTTTGTTCTTCAAACTCGCTTCTTTTAAGGGATCGCTCCATTTTTTCGCGGCAGCTGCCCAAAATCCCGCATCCATAGGGTTTGATTCTAAGTCAGCAATTTTCCATAATAAAGCAGCAAAAGCTCCGGCTGCCCAAAAATCAGCCTTTTCTAACTTCCAAGTGCCGGGGGTGGGACTATTCCTCCTCCGTAGCCAATTGAAGAAATTAAAACCCGATGGCTCTGGATGGGTAAGATAGGGATAGAGAATTCCCCGACGGGCATAACTATCGAGATAGTCGATCGTGGTAGCTAGTTTAATCTTAGCCAGATCGAGACAGAGCTTAATTCTTGCAGCTAGGGGCATTTTAGCCCGCAATTCCGCCGCCGATTGGGGACGATGGACAATCCGGACGGCCACCGCACCGATCGCCGCCCCCGTACCCATAATAATTAGCGTGCGTCGCTTCAAATTCCCGACTCCTAAGCTGGATAGATGCGAATACGGCGATTCGGTTCCTCTCCGAAGCTATCGGATTGGAGACGGTAATGTTCCACTAATTCGTGTTGCATTTTCCGCACTTTCGCCGATCGCGGCAGTAACTCCACCGGTTGGCCGGTAGGGATAACGATTTGTTCCACCGCTAACCGGGCCTCCTCCAAAGCTTCGATCTCGTCATCGCTACCGCTGCGGGCAAATAAACGCATATCCGCACCTTCCTGATTCATCGGGTCATCAATGCCCAAAATCCGCTTTAAACCGCGAGAAATTTGGGGCAGGGTATTGGATTTGATGCCGTGGATGGGAATTTGTCTTACTTTGGCAATTTGCCGCAATTTTGACTGATTTTTAACGTGGGAACGCAGGGCCAGCACTGCGTCGGCCTCCTGTAAATCTTTGGTCAAAACGATCGGCAAATCTAGGGCCTGTACTACCTGTTCGATCGGGGCGCGACTGACTCCGTAGGGATAGACATAAACCGGCCAATCTTCGCCATTGGGACCGGGGACGCGGACTTTTTCCGTTTCCGGTTCTTCCTGCAGCCAGGATTGTTCGAGGAGGCGATCAAAATCGTTTTCCCGGTTGAGTCCGCCTGCACCGAAACGGGCCACGGGAGTCATCCGGCCATCGGCCCGCCATCCCTTGGGTTTATCCATTTCCGGCAGATAATTGCCGCGCAAAGGGGTCAACTTTTCCGGTTTTGGTTCTTCCTGAGTGACCTGTACTTTTCCCTCCTCATCTACCCAACGGATTTGGGCAATTGCTTCCCGTCCCCGCAGCAGTTGGTCGATCGTGGTGGATACGTCCTCGTGGATGACCCAGCGCTGACGTTCCAACATTTCGATGGCAATCTCAAAGGTGGGGGGTGCTTTGCGTTCTAAAACGGTTTTTTGGGAACCCCGGCGGCGCGCTTCTTCGTCTCCGAGAGTTACTGCCTGAATTCCCCCGACTAAATCCGATAAAGTCGGATTTTTAATTAAATTTTCCAATTGATTGCCGTGGGCGGTTCCCACTAACTGCACCCCGCGTTCGGCGATCGTGCGGGCGGCCAGAGCTTCTAATTCCGTACCGATCTCATCAATCACGATCACCTCTGGCATATGGTTTTCCACTGCTTCGATCATGACTTGATGCTGCAATTCCGGACGGGCCACCTGCATCCGACGAGCGCGACCGATGGCCGGATGGGGAATATCTCCATCCCCGGCGATTTCGTTGGAGGTGTCGATAATCACTACCCGTTTATTGAGGTCGTCGGCTAAAACTCGGGCTATTTCCCGGAGAGCGGTGGTTTTCCCTACCCCCGGACGACCGAGCAGCAGCAGGGATTTACCCGTTTCCACTAGGTCGTTAATCAGGGTGATCGTACCGAAAACGGCCCGACCGATACGACAGGTTAAACCGATAATTTCCCCGTCTCGATTGCGAATGGCACTGATGCGGTGCAGGGTGCGTTCAATCCCGGCGCGATTATCGCCGCTAAAACTGCCCACCCTGGCGATCGAATACTGGATTTCTTCTTTTGAGATCGGTTCGTCCCCCAGATCGATCGCCCCATCGGGAAAACGCGCTTCTGGTATGCGTCCCAAATCCATAACTACTTCGATCAGTTGATGCTGCCGCGGGTGTTCCTCGATTTTGCCGCGAATCCGCGCGGGTAGAATTGCCAAGAGTTTGTTTAAATCGTCGGTCACTGGCATCCGAGAGGAGGGTAGGGTTTCTGGCATTAATAGTAAAAGGTTTTGGCGATAATTGGCTGTTTTTATTGCCAAGATTTTCTTGGGGTCTAACACATTTAGGGGTTAGTTGTCAATTTAAAAAATATTATAGTTTTTTGACCAAGGCTAGGCCTTCAATTGAGCAACGAGAATAGAAGCGGCTTTAACGGCTTCTTGGTGGGCTTGGGGGTCATTTTCAAGGTTAGGCTGGTCTAAATGCTCTAAAATTGGCAAAATCAATGAACGGGCGTAACTTCCATAGGCAATACCAGCGATTTTTTCTCTCAGTCCCAGTTGCTGTAATTTGGTCACGGTATGGTCATTGGTTCCCCCAGCTAACTGCACAAATCCGGCTAGATTGGCACAGAGGACTTTTTTGGCCATGTTAATGGCCGGGTGGCTGGTTCCTTTGCCGATATCGCCGCTCATCGGTCGGCCGTCAGTCTGCCAAATCAGAGGACAGCTTAGGGGTGAAATAGTTTCTCGCAGATAGTGGAGGTAATCAATGATATATTCATGATCTTGGCAACTTATGGCGAGGATTTTTAGGTTTTTACTGACAGGTGCGATCGCTTGCCAGAGTCGAGCAAATTCCTCTCCATGACCGACTTGGGTATGAATTTCGATCGCATCGACTCCCATTTCGATAATTAAGGGGATAATTTCTTGGGGTTGACAGACACGGGATTTTGTCTCGATTATTTGCCGGGGACAAACGGGTAAGCAGCGACCGCAACCATAACAGCGCTGCTCAATCACTCCTCCCCTATCGATAGCATAAGCGGGACAGATTTTTTCGCAGGGACGGGGACAATCGACCGGACAGAGTTGCGGGTTAAAGACAGCTTTACGAAAGTGGGGATCTTCACCGTCATTGAGACTGACCATTAACCAAGGTCGTCGATTGGGAGGTAATCCAGCGATTTTGGCGGCGGTTTCGATGCCTTCTTTGGCCGCAACAATCACAGCCCGGTCGGCGGCCACATCAATACAATCGGCCCCGACGATAGTATAGGTCAAAGCGAGGTTGCGAATCGTGGGCAAATCCTGGTAACTGGCTCCACAGATGAGCTTGAACCAGTGACCCGCAACTAAGGACTCTAAGGGAGAGGAGTTTTTATCTAGCACTTTTTCATCCTATCGCGCCCAGCCCCTAAATGTCAGCCTTGTGCTGCTCTGATTCTTACCTAAAGACTGATTATTGATTCTTCTTGGACGTACTAGGCCACCAACGGTAAGTAAAACCGATTTATTCAACAACTTCATTGTCTTTTTACCAGTAAGTCACCGAAGGGCGGTCGTCTTTCTTTATATTCTTGATGTATAATGATAGTTATATAATGTCAATAGTATGTTTAGATGATTTTTGAGATATAATGACGGATATGGAACTAGGACAGCGTATGCAGAAATTACGAGAAAACGCTGGGTTAACTCAAAGAAAACTAGCGGAACGGTTAGGTGTGACAGTGCAAACCGTAAGCAATTGGGAAACAGGCCACAGGGAACCCAGAATGAACCCATCGCAAACATTAAAGCTATGTCAATCCCTTAACTGCTCACTTGCACAACTAGCTGGAGCGATCGCACCATGCCAAGACAACTGACATATCTAGGGTTTGCGGCAAAAAGTTTTTCGGTGGGGGCAGGGTGTGGGGTGTGGGGTGTGGGGTGTGGGGTTTTACCAGTTTTGAGGTGGCCAATTACCTAATTTTCAGGGAAAAAGTAAAAGGTCTAAAAGTCTTACCCAACAAGGTTTTTAGATTTATTCAGCCAGCCCTACTTAAATCGAGCCTGTTAGTGTGTAAGGTTGGGAGACGGCCCTAGTAGCGATCGCTGTTAGTTGTGTGGCAATCAGGACAGTCGATGATAAAAATTTAATCATACGTTTTTAAATGTAAGCGGTCATTTTTTATCATATTGATTCTTCTTGAACGAATGTCATCGGCCTCTACATTCAACTATAACCCCAAACGCTGCTTTTGGCGGGCTTTATAGGAAGCTAACAGCCAAATAGAGCCAGAAATCAAAGAAGGAGCAAGGACAAAAAAAGTGGCCATGGTTACGGGATGTTCCCGGCCCCAGACCCAATAAATCATCACGGCAAAAATCAAGCCACAGTAAGCTAGTCCTAGAAAGGGGATGCCAATGACTAAAATGGCGAATCGAGTATCTTTATCCATAAAATATCGGGATGGCAGCAAAGATTTAGCGGATGGGTTCCGCTTGCCCCTCTCTTTACTTATAAAATCCCGAAAGATATACTGTCACTAGATTTATCAAAAATTTTGCCAGGCGGATTTGGTAAAATTATGCAATTAATCGAGTTCATCAAACAAAAGTTCCTCTAGAATTGGTCCCATACCGTCATCATCGGGGGAAACTAATTCAACTTTCCCTTCCGCATCACCGACGGCTAAGAATAACAAAGGAGCTAGGGGACTGTAAATCGAGTATTTTTGGTCTTCCGAAAAGAAACTGGCGAGAAATTGCAATTCTTCCGGCTCTGATGACGAGGAGGGTTCATCGCCATCAATTTCTAAACTGAGAACATTATCTTCTTCTAGGGGCGGTAATTCACCACTAACAGTCAAGGTGTGGGCAGTGGATTTGAGCAATAGGTCTAATTCTGCTAAAACTGCCTTAGCATCGGCGAAAATCCGCTCGATTTCCTCGCTATCTTCGATTAAGAAGGCATCAGATTCTTCTTCCTCCGATTCCTCATCCCAAGCTAGAATCATCACCGGGGTATCCACGGGGACAAGAAGCATATAGGTGAGATCATCGGTTTCATAGGCGTTCTCAATATAACAGTCCAGCGATCGACCTTGCTCATCCCAGAGGGTTATGATATCCGCTTCTTCGAGTTCGTTTTCTTGAAAATTAAATTGAGGGGACATAGGCTCTCAAACGCTAATGATTGAATCAGAATATCATGAGATGATCCTCAATCAAACCAAGAATTCCGGTGCAAATGTTGAAACCCCTGCACATCAGTTAAATTGTATTGTAGGGGCGTGATGGTGATAAAATTCTCGCCAATAGCGCGCACATCCGTAGGCACTTCCGGGGGTAAATGGGTATAGTCCGGTTGTTCGATATCTTCCACCACTTCCCCAATTAACCAGTAATAACTTTTACCCCTAGGATCCAGTCTTTTCTCGAAGGTTTCTTCGTAGCGTCGCAATCCTTGCCTAGTGATTTTCACCCCCTTGATTTCGCCACTACTAACCGGAGGGACGTTCACATTGAGTAAAGTGGGAAGAGGAAAAGGGTTAAGGGCAACTTTCCTGACTAAAGTGAGGGCAAAATCGGCGGCCGGTTGGAAATCACAGGCTTTAAAACTAGCCAGACTAAAAGCAATACTGGGAATACCCTCGATTAAGCCCTCCAGGGCTGCGGAAACCGTGCCAGAATAGAGGATATCGGTGCCGAGATTAGACCCGTGGTTAATGCCAGCTAAAACTAAATCGGGACGCTCTTTGAGGACGGCACTAAGGGCAAATTTCACCGAATCGGCGGGAGTTCCCGAGCAGGACCAAGCAATCACATCGGGATGAAAAATTCCTTCCACCTGTTCGGCCCGGATGGGATGGTGTAAGGTTAAGCCATGACCGGTAGCAGAGCGCTCGCCGTCGGGACAAACTACGGTGACTTGATGGCCCGCAGTAGCGAGGGTGTTAGCGAGGGTGCGGACTCCTAGGGCGGAAATGCCGTCATCGTTACTGATCAGTAGTTTTAAAGGGCGATCGCTAGTCATAGAAATTTCTGCTCTACTGCGTCGGCTAGTGGTATAATATAATAGTATTTTATTGTGGGTACGTAGCTCAGAGGATAGAGCACCAGGTTCCGGTCCTGGGTGTCGGGGGTTCGACTCCCTCCGTACTCGTTCAGAAATCAGGGGTTGGTATTGTAAAGTATCATTGGAACTCCCCTGTGGTGGAAAACTGTCAATTGTTAAGCTAAAAGCTTAAATCTACTTAGGGTCTGCTGAATAAATCTAAAAACCTTGTTGGATAAGACTTTTGGACTTTTTTCCCCTCAAAAAGTGCCAGCCATTGCGGGGATCGGGGGGAAAATTCCTGGACTTTTTCCCCCACACCCCACACCCTGCCACCACCGAAAAGCTTTTTCAGCAAACCCTACTTAGTTTCTCACCTTCTTTTTGGGTAGGAGAATTGCCAGATTCTTTTGCTGCCTCTTGCTTTCAGAAGCTAATAACTGATAGCTATATTAATCCACAGCGCGACGAATTTGAAGACAACACCATTCTTGACGTTTCCACAGGGCAGCCACTGTCCAGCCTTGGGGTTCTAAAATATCTGTAACTGCTTGTGCTTGGGTGACGAGGATGCCGCTTAAAATTCCCCAAGTGGTGGGTTTTGCCAGACGGGTAATTTCCGGCATTAAAGCGATAATTGTCTCGGCTAAAATATTACAAACGATGCCATCGACACCATCGGGAATTAATTCTAATAACTCCTCGACACTACCCTGATTAATAGCTAAATTTTCGGGGTTAATTCGGTTGAGATGGCGATTACTGCGCGTCGCATTCACCGCCAGCGGATCTGTATCGACAGCATAAACTTTTTTGGCCCCCAATAAAATCGCTCCGATCGCGAGTATGCCAGAACCACAACCGATATCGGCGATAATTTTAGGCTCTGGATGGCTACTTAAACGCATTTCTAGGGATTCTAGACATAATTGCGTGGTTGGATGCGTTCCCGTGCCAAAAGCGGAACCGGGGTCAATTTTAATCACCAATCTCTGGTTATTTTCGGGGGGATTTAACCAAGCAGGACAGATCAAAAAGCGATCGCCGATCTCGCTAATTTGCCAATGTTGTTTCCAACTGCTGGCCCAGTCTTCCTCGTCCATTAACTGCCAATGGCTGACAGGTTCGGGAAAACCTAAAATCAAAGCATCCTGCTTTAACCAGAGGCTTAGTGCCTCTAAATCGAGCAATTGCGCTTTAATTTCTGGTATATAGGCCTTAACCTCTAAAGAGGATTGTTTTTTAGCAGTGGCCGTTCCCGAACAGCCAAAATCTTCCAGTCTCCAGAAAACCGTTTCTTCGAGACTAGGTTCGCACAAAACCGTAATTTCCCACCAACTATTAGACATATATCAGTTATCAGTGATTAGGGATCAGTTATCAGATTTGAGTTTTCAGTCAACAGTATTAAGTGGCAAGTTCAGAGCTTTCTTTTCACTTATTACTGATTACTGATTACTGTTTACTGATAACTGATTTAATCTAGAGTTTCACTGTATAAGCATCACGGATACCGGGGACTTTAGTAATTTCCGAGAGAAGACCTTCTGGTAAAGGATCATCGAGACTCAGGGCCATAACTGCGTCACCGCGAATAATTTTGCGTCCTACCTGCATACTGGCGATATTGACATTAAAACTGCCTAAAAGTGCGCCAATTTTGCCGATAATACCGGGCATATCCTGGTGAAGGGTGAAGAGCATATGATTGCTCGGTGGCACGTTAATTGGGAACTCATCGAGGTCAGTAATGCGGATTTCTCCGTTACTTAACAGCGCCCCAGTGACGGAATGGGTACCCATGGAACCATTAGCTTCCAAATGAATCGATCCCGAATAGTCGCGGGTGGAAGCATCCCGGGTTTCGATTACCCGGATACCGCGTTCCTTAGCTTCGATCGCCGCATTAACATAGTTTACCCGTTCCCGGAGGGCTTGGGAAAGTAAACCCTTAATTGCCGCTATCACCAGGGGTTGACTGTCTTTAGTGGCCAATTCTCCCTGTAAACGGACATTTAACGAGTCACAGCGACCTCCTGCTAACTGGCTGACGAGATTACCCATAGTTTCCGCTAATTGCAGGTAAGGGCGCAGTTTTTCCATAACATCGGGAGTTAGTCCGGGGATATTAACGGCCGAACGCGCTGGCAAACCGAGGAGGACATCGCGAATTTGTTCGGCCACATCAATAGCCACATTCACCTGTGCTTCCGTAGTCGATGCGCCTAGGTGGGGAGTGAGGATGACGTTAGATAATTCTCTTAATCTAGATTCGCCTAAAGGTTCCTGTTCAAATACATCCAAGGCTGCCCCGGCGATTCTACCGGATTCGAGGGCTTCAATTAAAGCCAACTCGTCGATAATGCCGCCGCGGGAACAGTTAATGATGCGGACCGTGGGTTTCATCTTAGGGAGGGTTTCCCGACCGATGAGATGCTGGGTTTCGGGAGTTTTCGGGACGTGGAGAGTGATAAAATCGGACTCAGCAAAGAGTAATTCCAGATCTACCAAGGTGCAACCGAGTTGATCGGCGCGTTCTTTGGAAATAAAGGGATCGTAGGCGAGAATTTTCATGCCTAGGGATCTAGCAACGGCGGCGACGTGGGAACCAATTTTACCTAAACCGACGACTCCTAGGTTCTTTTTATAAACTTCTGTGCCGATAAAGCGATTTCTTTCCCATTTATTCGCTTTTACCGACTGATTGGCATCGGGAATATGACGGGAGAGGGATAACATCATGGCCAAGGCGTGTTCGGCAGCGGCGATCGTGTTACCTTCGGGAGAGTTAACGACAATAATACCCTGACGAGTGGCCGCGGGAACATCGATATTATCGACTCCTACCCCTGCGCGGCCGATAATTTGCAGTTTGCTGCCCGCTTCGACGATTTCTTTGGTGACGCGGGTACTGGAACGGAGCATCAGTGCGTCGTATTCGGGGATAATTTGAATGATTTCCTCGGCGGATAGTCCTGTTTTCACGTCCACTTGGGCAACCTGTGACAGAATTTCTACTCCTACCGGATCGATCGAATCGGATACCAGAACTTTGGCCATAATCTTTATAACGTGCTTTTTTCAGTCTACGGGCAAATGCTAGACCAATATTCGGGTCTAGCCGCAATAGCCCATTTTAGAAGCAAAGGGTGCAGTCTATGGCAAAATTAGCGAAAAGATTTTAGGTTGTCCTTCTCAATGTCTTCCATGGTGTTGATTTCAGCCTCTTGTCTTTGTCATACTAAATCCTGTTTAAAAAGTATAGGAGAGAAGGGATGGGGGATGGGGGATAGGGGATGGGGGATAGGGGATAGGGGATAGGGGGGAAACAATCCATAAATGGGTTTTTAAAGTTAGATCGGCAGTTAATCACAGGATTAAAAACGGATTTAGTATCACTGAGATATTGCTAATTTAATCACGGTGGCGATCGAGGTTTCCGCTTCTTTTTCTAAAGCCTTTTCTAGGGCTGCCATTGCTTCTGTTTGACAATTTCTATGATGTTTCAACAGTAGAGAAAAAGCCAAAAACCTCCGTTAAGGATAACGGAGGCTGGTTAATTAATTAACAATTTTCAGCTACAATTTCGCCCCACATTCAGGACAGAATTTATTATTCCAACTGTTAACCGCGCCACAACTGGGACAATTGAGCATTTCACAACCCCCAGTGACAATTTTCGGTAAACCAATCATACGGGCATTACTTTGGCCGGGGGCGACCATGGGATAACAATTTTCGTCCTTAGTCACGATCGCATTGACCAAAACCGGACCATCATGGGCCAACATTTCGGCAATTTTTGCGGCTAATTCCTCTCGATGGCGAATAGTAATGCCTTTAATGCCGTAAGCTTGGGCTAACAGTTCCACATCCGGCATTCCCGCTTCCATATTGGAATTAGAATAACGTTCCCCATAGAAAGCTTCTTGCCATTGACGTACCATACCCTGCCAACCATTATTAATAATAATCGTCTTGGCATGAATATTAAATTGGGTTAGGGTGGCCAATTCCTGTAGATTCATTTGGAAACTGGAATCACCACTAATACAGATGACCTCCTCATCGGGAATCGCCACCTTTACCCCCATCGCAGCCGGTAAACCGAAACCCATCGTCCCCAATCCCGCGCTAGAAATCCAACGTCGGGGTCCATTTTTGAGGAATTGGGCCGCCCACATCTGATGCTGGCCCACATCGGTGGTATAGTAGGCGTGGGGTGCTTGACGACCCACCTCAACGATCACTTCTTGGGGGGAAAGTCTGCCTTCCGGTCGAGGTACTTGCAGGGGATAATCTTGGCGCCAGCGCTCGATCTGGGCTAACCAAGCTTGGGTGCGATCGGAATTAGTGGGATAATCAAATTCTCTGGCTTTTTGGAGTATTTGTTCTAAAACTACCCGCACATCCCCGACAATCGGCACGTCAGGGGCGCGATTTTTGCCCACTTCGGCAGGGTCAATATCCAGATGGATTACCTTAGCTTTCGAGGCGAATTCGTCCAATTTTCCCGTTACTCGGTCATCAAAACGAGCGCCGACGGCAATTAATAAATCACACTCGGTCACGGCAAAATTAGCGTAGGCAGTGCCGTGCATTCCTAACATTCCCACCGAGAGGGGATGATGTTCATCAAAAGCACCGATACCCATTAAGGTGGTGGTGACGGGTAACTGAAAACGCTCGGCAAACTCGGCAATTTGGGCGTGGGCATTCGCTGCGATCGCACCTCCACCAACGTAAAGTAAGGGTTTTTCGGCGGTTTCCAAGAGGTGCAAAGCGGCCTCGATTTGACGGCGATTGCCCTTAACCGTGGGACGATAGCCGCTTAGTTTCACATCTCCTGGTTCGACGGGGATATAATCGCATAGTTCTAAACCGACATCTTTGGGAATATCGACTAAAACCGGTCCTGGTCGTCCTGTACTGGCGATATGGAAGGCTTCAGCGACGATTCTCGCTACTTCCCGGGCGTTTCTAGCCACATAGGAATGTTTAACAATCGGGAGAGTAATACCATAAATATCGGTTTCTTGGAAAGCATCGGAACCGATGGCCGCCCGGCTCACCTGACCGGTGATAATCACCATCGGGATGGAGTCCATGTGTGCGTTAGCGATGCCTGTCACCAAATTGGTCGCCCCGGGGCCGGAAGTACCGAAACAGACCCCCACTTTGCCGGTGGCCCTAGCGTAGGCATCGGCGGCATGGGCGGCCGCTTGTTCGTGGCGCACTAAAATATGTTGTAATTCTCCCCGCTCTTCAAAGCGGTAGAGTTCGTCATAGATGGGCAGGATCGCACCTCCGGGATAACCGAAGATGTGCTTAACGCCATGACGTTTGAGACTGTCCATCAAGGCATAAGCCCCAGAACAACGCTGGGGAACCGTTGTTAAAGAGTCATTGGGCTTGGGAAGTGATGAAACCACAGGGCAAACCGTCCAATTTCTAACTAGAGGGATAATTGCAATTCTGTTGCCTAGGATGCAACTTGAAAAATAGCAAAATTGATAACCTTATACTTTTAGTGTATTCCATCTCACCTTTTTGGCTGCAGTTTTTTTTCTTTTTGCATCTTACCCATGCAATATCTGGGGTGATGGGGAAGTGGGGAGATGGGGTGATGGGGAAGTGGGGTGTGGGGAAGTGGGGTGATGGGGAGATAAGATGATAAATATTGGTGATTTCACCTGATCTTGACTGAGCTTGGGGGTTTTATGAATAGTCTTTTGATTGCGGCTACGGATACCGACGCGGGTAAAACCGTTGTCACCACTGGTTTAGTGGCTTATTGGCAAAAATACTATCCCTCCAAGGCCCTGGGGCTGATGAAATTAATGCAAACGGGTCAAGGCGATCGAGAATGGTATGAGGGCTTATTTCAGGGTCAATTAGAAATGATTACACCGCTGCAATATCAAGCACCCTTAGCGCCTCCTGTGGCTGCTGATTTGGAAGGTCGAGATATTCCTTTGGGGACGGTGTGGCAAGCTCTGCTGAACCTACAAAAAAGCCAAGATTTGGTTTTAATTGAGGGTTTGGGGGGTTTAGGTTGTCCTGTCACTCACGAGCTAACTTTGGCGGATTTAGCGGCTCAATGGCGGTTAAAAACCCTTTTAGTGGTGCCGGTGAAATTGGGAGCGATTTCCCAAACGGTGGCTAATATTGCCCTAGCAGAGCAAAAAAAGGTCAATTTGGGCGGAATTATCCTTAATTGTCTCGAACCGCGCACGGAGACGGAGATAGAGCAGTTAACACCGATCGATTTAATTCAATCCTTGACTAATTGTCCGGTTTTAGGTGTTTTTCCCTTTATCGAAGATCGTCGGGATTTGGATAAATTGGCCTCAGTGGTAGCTAGTTGGCCGGAAATTAAGCTGTCAAGCATTGAAATTGCTTGTTGAGACGAGGCAAAAGGCACAAGGCAAAAGGCAAAGCTGATTCCCAGCATCTTTCAATTTGACAACACCGATTGTAGGGCTAATTCATGAATTAGCCCTACAGGACATCGGGGGTGTAAGGGAATAAATTAGGGTAAGTCCAGATATTCTTGTTCTGTTAGGGCAAATTCTGGATCAATGATTTTTACTTCATTATAGGTGAGTTGATAGAGTTTGTAAACTAAGTGATCGATCTGCTTTTCTAATTCGCTTGTGTTAGCGTTAGGATCGTCTTTTTTTGCGGTGAGAATTTTGTCAACAAGTGCAGTGATGTCGATATATTCGTGCTTATATTTAGGAACTGGAAAAGTTGATAGAGTTTTAGTATTTATTTTTGGAAAAGCAGTTCTGTCTAAATTTACATTTTGAGACTTTAGCACAGATGCACAAAGCTTAGAACAAATAATTGCTAAATAAAATTTAACATTTAGCGTGTTATTTTTGGGCTTTAATGTAATAACATCTGTGTTACAGATTATCGTATCATCTACACAAGTTGCATCTAATGTTTTTCTTGAAAAAATTCTTTGAATTAATATTCTTTCACCTTCAAATATTGAAATCGAGCGTGGTGCGGCTAAATTTTCTCCATACTTTACATAGTAGCTATCAGTTTTAAGTCTGTATCTTTGGATATCCCTAGCTCGTAATAATTGAATATAACTATTATCTATTTTTAATTCAGATTCATAAATTCTATTTTTAGCATCATTTTTAGTTTGAGGAGGATTTCCTTTTCCTATCTCATATAACTTTGCTCCGAATTTCAAATCAAATAAAGAACCTATTTGAGTTTCTGCATTAATTTTAATTTTATCGTTGAATGATATAGTTAATTCTTCATCTAAAGCTGAAACAGTAATCTTTTGGTCATAGCTCCAATGAGAAAGCATAACTGCTTCCAATCTTTCATTAATTGTAGAGATATTACGATCAATACTACAAATATGTATCTCATCATTATTTAGTTCTTTTTTTGAAAACAAAAGTAATGTTTCAACTACGGCACTTTCAAAAATATTATATACATTTACTATATTGGTTGTTCGATTTTCTTCAAACAAGAATTTTCTCAATTTTTTGTCATATTTAGTTGTTAACCAATAATTTGGAATTATTAAGCCAAGAAAACCTTTCTGGTTCAATATTTTTATGCCTAACTCAGTAAATATCCCAAAGGTATTAATTTGATATTCTGTAGTCTTGTAATGTTCATAATATAAAGCTTTCTCTTTTTCATCTAGATTTTTTGACGGTACATAAGGAGGATTCCCAATCACCACATCAAACCCAACAAAATCCCCGTCATCATTTAACACTTCGGGAAACTCAAACCGCCATTCCAAAGCATTATCATACAGCCTACCGCTTTCAATATCTGCAATTTCAGCAGTTAGCTTATCAATCTCATTATTTAACTTAGTAACTTTTTTCTCCCGCGCTTTTTGCTCCGTCTTAGTCTCCTCAAACAATAAACCCTGATTTTCTAGATTATAAAGCTCCCCTTGTAATTGACGTAACTTCACCTTCTTAGGATCACCAATTAATAAATTAGCACTAAAACCAGCCTTAATCTTAGCAATCAGCGTTTCCATCTGCCGCTTTTGTTCCTTATTTTCCGCATTGCGATAAGTCTGTACCGCATTGCGATATTCCTCAATACTAAACTTCTGCTTCTGTAAAACCTGTTTAACATCCACATCCAAAGCAAAGCGACTAATCAAAGAATTACCACACTTGATATTAATATCAATATTTGGCAAAGTTTCCAAATTGCCATCTTCTCGATAATAAGCATTCTTTAAAAGCTCAATCCATAACCGCAAGCGACAAATCGTCACCGAATTAGGATTAATATCCACCCCAAATAAACACCCTTCAATAATCGTCTGTTTCTCATGAAATAAGGCTTGCTGTACTCGTTGCTTTTCTTGGTTATGGGGATGATAAGCAAATAAATTACCTTCATCATCGTAAACCAGTAACTTATCATTTCGCACCTCTACCCGATAATCTTTTAAGGACTTACCCGAACTATCTAATAAAACCCGTAACTCACTCTTAATCGCAATTATCTCATTTAAAGCCGAAACTAAAAAATGTCCCGAACCCACCGCCGGATCACAAATCTTTAGACTATTAATAATAGTATTCGCCTCTTTTTTATCCTCAATTCGTTCATACAAATCATCTAAAGTTTGACAATTCCAGCCTTTTACTTCATTAAACTTCTGCACGATCGCTCGTCGTATTGTTTCCCGACACATATACATGGTAATAAAACTCGGCGTATAAAAAGAACCATCCTTATAACCATTAATCTTTTCAAAAATCAACCCCAACACCGAAGCATTAATTAACTTTTCGCTATCTTCTTGAGGATTTTCTAACTCATCTCGATCAAATTTATAAGCATCCAAAAACTTAAACAAATAATCCAAAGAATTCAACTCACCTACTCGCTTATTACCCTGATTATCTTTTAGCACCGTCGCTGTAAAAATGGGTAAAGTTCGCTCCCGCAAATTGCCAATGACAATCGTTTGCTGTTCCGTATCCGTTGGCTCAAATAGCGAACTATTCAAATAAGGTACATGAGCAAAAGTCGTTTTAACCTTAGCCTCGCGCTTGTTTGTCTCCCTAGCTAACACATCAAAAAATAAACTATCGAGATCATCATAACTGGGAACCTTCGCCAAATTGAGAAAGGCAAAATCTCGATCGCCTTGATGATATTTAATTAACTGCGCTTCCAATAATTTGAGAAATAAAACCCGATTAATCCAATTAATTGATAACCGCAACGCCACATTAAAAAGCCGTTCCTCATCCGTAGTTCCAAACTCTTCAGGATTTTTTAATTGTGCAATTTTATCTAAACTATCCAACCGACTAATCGCATTTTCAATCAGGGAACCATCACAGCGATCGCCTTCTTTCATTTGTCCGATTAACTTCTTGCCTTTTTCCTTAATTTCCGTCAAACCGATAATATACAAAAGCTCATTATAAAAAGGCTTATTTAAAGTATTACTGTCATTAACAAAAGGTAACTTAAGTAAATGTTCTGGCGAAAGAATCTTGTAAATATCAAGCAAATCTAAATTTTCCAGATCTCGCAGATCAAAATGGGTAAATTTAATTTGCTCAATAACTTTAGTGATCGCCGGTTCTGCAATTTGTTGATAGAAAAAATCCGTTTTTGTACTACTCAGTCTCCCGGCTTCAAAATCGCAAAACTGGTTAACTAGAGCCTTATTAGCAAAAAACAACTCCTCAAAAATCTTCCCATCGAAAATAAACCATTCATAAATATTTGTCACGATCAAGTGTTTAATCTCAAGATTTTTATCCGTCACCCTTTCGCGGAGAAAATATAAAACTAACTGCTGAAAAGCCTTAGTGTTGAGATGATCCAGTCTTGGCATTTCTGCATTTATTGTCCGAGTAGGTTTCTTCGTCTCAAAAATGACCCCCACTGGACTTTTAACATCCTGGTTATTATGAATCACCAGATCAATGCGCTCTTTTGTATTGATAAAATAGCGATCAGCATAATAGGTATTTTTTAAAAAATCTATCAGCAAATTTTTATTAAACTCTTCAGACTTTTTGCTGTCACATTGCTCCAACAATCGCACCAAATTAGCTTGAAAAACCTGAATTGTTTCAGCATCAGGCTTGATTTTTAAGTACACCCGATTTAAGGCTTGCTTGAGTTCTCGCTTATTGACAATCATAAAAATTTACCTCTAGGGAAACTACCGACTAATTTTATTATAAGTAGGGAGGCACAATTATTTGTAGGATGGGTTAGCGGTAGGACTTAATTAGTCGTCGCCGGCAACTTGTCGAGATGCGGACTGCCGAAAAGAACCGACGGGAACGCGCTCGCGGTAAAGCTCGATATCGAAGCCCATCTTGAGTATCTCGATAACTGCCTTGAAAAACTCAATCAAGAAATTGAGGAATTGACCCAAGCTAACCAACAATGGCCCGAGAAAGTCATGGTCAAGTAATTTCTACTACTCTCGTCTCCGACTTACCAGAACTCGGTCAATTAACCGCCAAACAAATCTCTCGCTTAGTTCCTAGAGATTCACACTTTTTGTTATCTCTAATCAAGGGTTGCGCTTGCTTTGGTTTAACCTGAGCAGCTTAGCTTTTGCTGCGCTTTTTTCCGGCTTGAGATTTTGAGTTTTACGGCAACTGCTTGAGTTTTTTTGAATTACCCCTTGACCATCAAGACAGTCGCTACACTATACTCGTTGTCAAACAGCCAAGTTATGGTTCACAATTGTGTCATTTTATGGGTAAATTCACAAACTGTCACAACCGTTAGTGAAACTTGATCAATCTTTTTCTAACATAAAAGAAAGAGAAATAAAAATGGGGTGATTGAGATGTTTTTAAGCTATCTAGGATTTATCGGATTTTGTGTGATTTTTGGAGCCTTAGTCTTACTAGCTTTTGGAATTTTACAATGGTTGCACATCCCGTCAGGAAATTTAATCGATTGGTTGATTGGGATCGCCAGTTTTTGGTGGTTGTTAGTGATTGTGACTGTTCCTTGGAACATTTATTTTGATGCCCAGGAAGTCATCGCAGAAGCAGCAATTTCTCAAGAAAAAAATATTCCCGTAGATCGGAAACAAGTTGATTATGTTAAGACAGTAGCGCGTTGGTCAATTCGGCTCGCAATCGCCTTACATTTGCTGTCAGGAATTGGACTTTATACCTTAGCAGCAACGGGAATTAGTGCAGTAGGATATGTGAGTTCCGGTGCAACTTTATTATTGACAGCTTTACGTCCGGCGATTCGGGCTTATCAATATTTAGCCGTGCGTTTGTCAATGATTCGAGAACAGATTAAGTATCCCAGAGAGGATGTAGTAGAGTTGCGCGTTCGCGTCTCTAATTTAGAGGCTAATGTGGCAATAATTAGGGAAAAACTCGATACAGAAGCAAATATACAGCAACAAGAAGTCAAAATAACTCGCCAAGAATTAGCCCGTCTGAAAGCCTTACTAGAAAAATTAGAAGCTAAAAATCAGGTTGAACATGAAACCTTATCTCAGGAAGCACAAAATGCGATCGCACAACTGACAGAAGACAGTCAATTTCTCAATCATGTACGAGAGATTATTCGCTTTTTCAAGACAGCTTAGATGAGATTAATTTCTTAAGAGATCTAACCAAGGCTGAAACCTTTACTGTTCCCTGTTCCCTTGTCTCCACAGTTAACTTTACCTTTACCTTTAAGTGGTCGGACAAAAGTAAAGTTAACCGTGGGAGTCAGGAGTCAGGAGTCAGCAAGAATTGCCAGAATTACATTTCTTAAGACAGACGAGAGAATTTATGTCCGACTACTTATCTGATTACTTATAGCAATTCTTGGAGCTATGAGGTACAATGGAAAGCAAATAGACAAATAATAGAACTTACCGGCTTCCTATGAGACCCTATTCCGTAGATTTTCGCCAAAAAATTATCGAT
>VYLJ01000076.1_pt1 | contig 22474 bp, 29 predicted proteins | sample 5114331 | NCBI WGS metagenome assembly VYLJ01 (sample SAMN12291791, study PRJNA351875) | freshwater metagenome | isolation source: freshwater lake | place: USA: Michigan, MSU2 Lake | collected 2011-08-16
GGCGGTCGCCAAGGCGAGTGCGGCAAGGATCACGTGCGCTCGCCCAGCTTGCGCTCCCATGCCAGCGCGTCGCGGACGATGCCGTCGAGATCCGCGCGCCGGGGCGTCCAGTCGAGCGTCGCGAGGATGCGCGCGTTGTCGGCGATCAGCGCGTCGGGGTCGCCTGCGCGGCGGCCCTCGGTGCGGCGGTCGAGCTTCATGTTGGTCACGCGGTCGACGGCGTCGAGCACTTCCATCACGCTGAATCCGCGCCCGTAGCCCGCGTTCGCGGTCAGGTTCTCGTCCGGATGCGCGACCAGCCAGTCGAGTGCTGCGACGTGCGCTTCGGCGAGATCGGTGACGTGAATGTAGTCGCGCACCCCCGTACCATCCTTTGTCGCGAAGTCGGTCCCGAACACGCTGACGTGATCGCGCTTGCCCGTCGCCGCCTCCGCCGCGATCTTGATGAGGTGCGTGGCGCCCGCAGTCGATTGACCGGTGCGTCCTTCGGGGTCCGCGCCCGCCACGTTGAAGTAACGCAAGGCGGCGTAATTGATGGGATGCGCGTGCGCGGTGTCGCGCAGCATCGCCTCGGTCATCAGCTTCGACATGCCATAGGGATTGATCGGGACGGTCGGCATGTCCTCGCGCACGGGGACGGTTTCGGGAATGCCATAGGTCGCGGCGGTCGAGGAGAAGATGAAGTGGCTAACCCCGCCCTTCACCGCGCTTTCGATAAGGCTGCGGCTGCGGACCGTGTTGTTGAGATAGTATTTGAGCGGGTCGCTGACCGATTCGGGTACCACGACCGAGCCGGCAAAATGGACGATCGCGCCGATGCCGTGGTCGGCGACCGCTTTTGCCACCGCCGTCTCGTCGTCGATGCTCGCCTCGACGAACGGGACGCCCTCGGGAACTGCCCAGCGGAAGCCGGTAACAAGATTGTCGATGACGACGACCGGATAGCCCGCGTCACGGAAGGCGAGCACCGCGTGGCTGCCGATGTACCCCGCGCCGCCGGTGATGAGGACGGGACACTTGTCGGTCATTTGCGCGCCACCAGCCTGAGGGTCGGAAAATCGCGGTTCGCCGCGGCGATTGCGTTGAGATACGACGTCGGCCGCTTCATCAGCTTCCTGAGGTCAGGCGATCTGAGCCCCACCAGCGCCACCGCCTCGGCCACGAAATGCACGCAGTTGCGCTCGTTCATCCGGTAGATGCTGCCCGGCCTTGCGCTGTAGCGCGCGACCAGCTCCTTGAGCTTGGGATAGGCGCCGTCGGCCACCGTCACCGTGAAGATGCGGTTCGACGCGGCCATGTAGGACCTGGTCGTCAGGTCGATCCGCCCCGGCACCGGGCCCCACAGGATGGCGGGCGTAATCGCCTTTGCGGTAAAGCCGTAGCTTTCCTCGACCGGTTTCCCGTCGACGGTGCCTTTGATGGTGATGAATGCGTGCGGCAGGTCGAGCCCCAGTTCGCGCGTCCAGAAGCCGACCTCGATCTCGGCGCGCGCGGGCGTCGCAAGGAGCGAGAGGAGCAGGGCAATGAACAGGGAGAGCATGCGCATCGCGCGCGCCTATGCCCGAGCGGTGCGGAACTTGTCGAGCGTGCATGACTTGTGCCCGCCACATTCCTGCTCCACCTGTGAAAGGGCTTATGCGCCTCAAGATTGACGTCCTGCTCGACTACGCCCTTCCAGAACCCGCCGACGTGCTGCTGCAGGTCGAGGCGGCGGTGATGGCGGATCAGCGCCTTGTCTCCGAAAGCCTGACGGTGACGTCGCCCGAGCCGTTGCGGGCAACGCCGGGCGAAGAGGCGATCGGGCAACGCTGCTGGGCGCGCGGCGACGGGCGGATCACGGCGCACTACGGCGCGACGGTCGTGATCGATCGAGTCGTCCGCCCGCTCGAAGGACTGACCTCGGGCAATGCGCGCGACTTGCCCGGTCTCGTGATCCCGTACCTGATGCCGAGCCGCTATGTCGAAAGCGACAAGTTCGAGGCCTTTGTCGATCAGGAATTCAAAGCGCTGTCGGGTGGCGCAAAGGTGGTCGCAATGCGCGACTGGATCGCGTCGCACCTGAGCTATGTGGCGGGCGTTTCGAGCGGAACGACGACAGCGGCCGATACTTTCGTTCGGCGCGAAGGCGTCTGTCGCGACTACGCGCACCTGATGGCGGCCATGGCGCGCGCAGCGTCGATACCGGCGCGGCTGGTTTCGGTCTATGCGCCGAACGTCACACCGCCCGACTTCCATGCGGTCGTCGAAGTCTGGCTCGACGAGGCTTGGCACCTGGTCGATGCGACCGGCATGGCGCAACCGGACGAGATGGCCCGCATCGCGGTCGGCCGCGATGCGACCGACATCGCGTTCATGACGATCTTCGGCACGGCAACGCTGCTCGATCAGCGCGTCTCGGTCAGCGCGGAACCGGAATCGCGCCCCGTCGGTTGATACGCCGACGCAACAAGCGAGACGACAGATGACCGAAAACGACACCAAGCGCGACGAGAACACGCCGATCGTCGATCCGCGCCAGCAGGCGCTGCAGGACGCGGCGATCGCGAAGCGGCTCGAAGACAATCCCGAGGATGCGGACGCGCGCCTCGATGCGGGGCTCGACCAGTCGATGGATGGGTCCGACCCCGTCGCGAGCGTCCAGCCCGGCGACGACGGCGAGCCCGTGCCTTCTTCGGGCTATGACGAGGACGCCGAGGAACGCCTGCGCTGTGCCTAAGTCGGCGTGTTGACTCGCCGGTCGACTCCGTTCGTCGCTTTCCCCGTTGCGTGGCAGCAACTTCCATGATTCCATGCAGTGCGGGGCAAGGGGACGGCGGTTAAGCCTGCGCTAACCATAAGGGCGCATTCTCCCTGTCTCGATGCGGCGCGGGGCCGCGGGGAAAGGGCACGGGGTACGATGGGACTGCGTGAGCGGCCAGCCGAGGGGGCGGCGACACTGAACGAACTCAAGGAGTTCGCGAGCTTCGAGAAAGGAACGCAGCGGTATATCCGCCGGTCCCTCGATATTGCATTTGCACGCACCGACGCGATCGAGGTGTGGAGCCGCGATCCGGTGGAGGCGGCAAGCATCAAGGCGCAGAGCCGCGTCTACGAACGGCTCGACCATGTCCGGGCCCAACTGCCCGAGGACTCCGGGCTCGACCGGATCGAACCGTTTATGGCACCGCTTGTCACGATGTCAGCGTTTGACCTGGGGCAGGACCGGCTGACGAGCTTCCCGGCTTACCGCTTTCTCTACGAACGGCTGATCGGCGCCGAAGTACGTCCGTGGCTGCCCGGCGCGTTCTGCGCCGCAGCGGCGCTGCCGCATCTGCATCCCGACCGGCGTCGGAAGCTGTTGCAGTCGATCAGCGAAGCGGCAGCGACCGCGCCCGGCTGGTCGAGCCGCGAGCCGAGCTTTTACCCCGAATGGGTCGATAAGATCGACGAGGACGCGCGGCCGAACTGACACGAAAAAGGGGACCGTCCTGTTGAGGACGGTCCCCTTTTCTCGAAGAGCTGTTCCAGTCCGGAAGCTGCCCTGACGAATCTACGCCTTGAGGTGCGCCGAGACGAACTTGGTCATCTCGAACATGCTCGCTTCCTTCTTGCCGAAGATCTTGGCGAGCTTGTCGTCGGCGACGATCGTGCGCTTGTCGCCTTCCTTCTGCAGCTTGTTCTTCTTGACGTAATCCCAGATCTTGCTGGTCACCTGGCTGCGCGGCATCGGGCCCTTGCCGATGATCGCTTCGAGGTCGGCCGACACATTGACCGGCGCGTGGATGCCCCCCGACTTGGCTGCCATGTAGAAATCCTCCCGTTACGCGGGCGCTAACCCTAAGCGCCGCTGGGGGCGCTTGATGCAAGGGCAGAAGGGTGCGCGCAAGGGGATTTCGTCACGTAAACGACGTAATTGCGGTGGGGAGTGGCCTCCGCTGGCCGAAATCGGAGGTCAACCCGCTGCAAAAGCAGGCGTCCGGCGCGAAAAGAGCAGCGGCACCAGGCCGAGCAGCAGCCCGCCGAGGCCGACAACGGTGGTCGCCACGTCGAACTCCGGCAGGCTCCACAGCGCGACGAAGACGAGGAATATCGATGCAAACAGCGGCCACACGACGTGCGTCAGTGTTGCCGGACGCCACTGCACCGCCATGGAACGGAAGTGCCAGGCGCAGGCAAAGCCGGCAAGGCTGAGATAGAAGCAGATCTGGAGGCCGATCGCCGCGATCGAGCTGGCAAGGATCGCGCCGACGCTCGCGAAGTAATTCGACCCGTAGATCAGCGTGATTCCCAGCGCCCACAGCATGACGGTCGCCGCGACCGGCGTGCGCCACCGTTCGTGCACCTGCGCGAACCGCGGGCTGAGCGCGCCCATCCGCCCCATCGAGAACAGGCTGCGCGTCACCTGCAGCACCTGTGTCTCGATCGTGCCGATGGTCGACAGGATGGTCGAAAGTATCGCGAGGTAGCTCCACGGCGCGGGGAACAGCTTTTCGGCGACCGCGAAGAGAACGTTCGTGTCGGCCGCCGCGATCTCCGCGTCGGTCAGCACGATCATCACCACGACCATCATCAGCACAAAGAACGCGATGAGGTTGAGCATCGCCCAGAACGCGCCCCGGCTGGCCGCTGGCGGATCGCCGCTGCGCGTCTCCTCGCTCAGGTTCGCGGTCACGTCCCATCCCCAATAGAAGAAGGTCGCGAGCAGCGCGCCGGCGGCAAAGCTCTGCGGGGTGAAGGCGAAGGGCGAGATCCAGTCCCATGACGGCATGTGCGCGGGCATGTGCCAATAGGCGCGGAACGCCGCGACGACGATCGCCGCGACGATCGCCATCTCGACGACCGTCAGCGCAACCTGCGCATAGCTGGCGTGCTTGATTCCGCGGCCGACAATGGCCGTCACGAGCGTGTACCAGCCCGCCGCGACGAGCGTGACCCAGGCGACGTCGCCCGCCTTGTCGGGCGCAACCAGAAGCAGCGTCGCCGTCGCCGCCGGGATCGTCGCCGAAACGGTAAACACGACCGAGGCGACGAGCAGTCCCCAGCCCGCCATGAACCCCCAGCCGGGCCCGAACACGCGGCCGACCCAGGCGAACGCCGCCCCTGCATCCGGCATCGCTGCGCTGAGCTTGGCGTAGGCGAGCACAATGCCGAACATGATGAGCCCGCAGTACAGCACGCTGCCGACCGCTTGCACGCCGACGACTGCGACCATCGCGGCGGTCGTCGCGGCAATGCTGTAGGCAGGGGCGGTCCCCGCAATGCCCATGACGGCGGATTCGACCGTGCCGAGCGCGCCCTTGGCGAGTCCGGGCGCGTCGCTGTCGGCCCCCCGCGCCAGCGCTACGACTTTCCGACCACGCTTTCGGGCAAGTCCTTCCCGAACACACGCTGATAATATTCGGCGACGAGCGCGCGTTCGGCTTCGTCGCATTTGTTGAGGAAGCTCAGGCGGAACGCGAAACCGACGTCGTTGAAAATGAGCGCGTTCTGCGCCCAGGTGATAACGGTGCGCGGGCTCATCACGGTCGAGATGTCGCCGTTGATGAAGCCCTGCCGCGTGAGTTCCGCGACTTTCACCATGCGGTCGACTTCTTCCTTGCCGCCCTTGTGGTCATACTCGCCCGACTTCGCGAGGACGATCTGCGCTTCCACTTGCGCGGGCAGATAGTTGAGCGTGACGACAATGTTCCAGCGGTCCATCTGGCCCTGGTTGATCGCCTGCGTCCCGTGGTAGAGACCGCTCGTGTCGCCGAGACCCACAGTGTTCGCAGTCGCGAACAGGCGGAAATACGGATTTGGCCGGATCACGCGGTTCTGGTCGAGCAAGGTCAGTTTGCCTTCCGTCTCCAGCACGCGCTGGATCACGAACATTACGTCCGGGCGCCCCGCGTCATATTCGTCAAACACGAGCGCGGTCGGCGTTTGCAGCGCCCAGGGGAGCAGTCCTTCGCGGAACTCGGTCACCTGCTGCCCCTCGCGCAGCACGATCGCGTCGCGGCCGATCAGGTCGATACGGCTGATGTGCGCGTCGAGGTTGATGCGGATGCACGGCCATTTCAGCCGCGCAGCCACTTGTTCGATGTGCGTCGACTTGCCGGTGCCATGATAGCCCTGCACCATCACACGGCGGTTGTGCGCAAAGCCCGCAAGGATTGCGAGCGTGGTGTCGCCGTCGAAGACATAGCTCGGATCGAGATCGGGCACGCGCTCGTCGGCCTCGCTGAACGCGGGCACTTGCATGTCGGTGTCGATCCCGAACAGGTCGCGCACGCTGACCTTCAGGTCGGGCGCGTCCATGACGGTCGTGCCGCGGGCGTCGGGCTGGATATTGGGAAGGTCGGTCATCGCACGCTCCACTGCGGCAAGCACAACGCCGAGGTCAAGGCAATCGCCGCATCGCAGAAAAAGGAACCTATGCCGCGCTCGACTCTTCAAGGGGCGAGTCCACAGCGCTGGAGGACCGATCCGGTGAGCGAACGGGGCTTCCCCGGCGCATGACGGCGGCGTCGCGCCCGACGCCGTCCTTGCGTTTGCGCGATGGGGTTGCGCTGACCGTCGGCATCGTGCTCGGTGCCGGCATCTTCCGCACCCCGTCGGTCGTGGCGGGCGGCGTGAGCAGCGACTCGATGCTGTTGGCAGTGTGGATCGCGGGTGCGCTGATCACGCTCGTTGGTGCGCTGTGCTACGCGGAGCTTGCGTCGACCTATCCGTCGGCGGGCGGCGATTATGCGTTTCTCCAGCATGCGTTCGGGCGGCGATTCGGGCTTCTCTATGCCTGGGCGCGGCTGTCGGTCATCCAGACGGGCTCGATTGTCGTTCTGGCCTATGTATTCGGCGACTATGCCGCGCGGCTGGCGTCCCTCGGCCCGGCGAGTTCGCCGATCTACGCGGCGCTTGCGGTGATCGCGATCACGCTCGTGAACTGGCTGGGCGTCCGGCAGGGCGTGGTCGCGCACAACCTGCTGGCGATTCTTGAGGTGTGCGGGCTAGTGGCGGTCATCGTCGCGGGTCTTGTGCTCGTGCCGCCGGTGGACAGCGTCGCCGCGCCCGTGACGCCCGCATCTTCGCTCGGCCTCGTCATGGTCTTCGTGCTCCTGACTTATGGCGGCTGGAGCGAGGCAGCGTTCGTTTCGGCCGAGATCAAGGGCGGCCCGCGCCGGATGGTCGCCGTGCTGGTCATCAGCCTCTCGGTCATCGCCGTGCTCTATCTGCTCGTCAACCTCGCCTATCTGCGCGCGCTGGGCCTCGCCGGTATGGCGGCAAGCGAGGCGGTCGCGTCCGATGTCATGGCGCTTGCGCTTGGACCTGCAGGCCTTGTTGCGATCGCGGTCGTCGTCGCGGTCGCGGCGCTTACCTCTGCCAATGCGACCGCCGTCACCGGCGCGCGTTCGGCCTGGGCGTTGGGGCAGGATGTCCGCGCGCTGCGCTGGCTGGGCCAATGGGACGGCAGGCACGGCGTCCCGCGCAACGCGCTGCTTGTCCAAGGCGGCCTGGCACTGCTCCTCGTCGCGCTCGCCGGCTTCACGCGCAGCGGCTTCGAGACTGCGGTCGAATACACCGCGCCCGTCTTCTGGTTCTTTTTCATGATGACCGGTGTCGCGCTGTTGGTGCTGCGCCGACGCGAGCCGCAGGCGGAGCGGCCATTCAAGGTGCCGTTCTTTCCCGTCCTGCCGATGCTGTTCGTCGGCATCAACGCGGCGCTGCTCTGGTCGAGCTTGGCCTATACCGGCTGGGGCGCGCTTGTCGGCGTCGCGGTGCTCGCGGCCGGCGTCTGGCTGCTCTTTGTCCCCCTGTCACTTCCTGAGACTGCCCAACCCGCCGAAAAGGAGATGCCCCGATGAAGTTCCTGCATGTGACCGCGATCGCCCTTGCCGCCGCGTCGGTTTCCGGGCCAGGCTGCGCCCAGCCGCTCCCCTCGACCGGGACTTCCGAGCGGCGTCCCGACGTTCACTACGTCCCGACGCCGCAGCCGGTCGTCGACGCGATGCTCCAGATGGCAAAGGTGAAGACGGGCGACGTCCTTTACGACCTGGGCTCCGGCGACGGCCGCATTCCAATCACTGCTGCTCAGCGTTTCAAGGTGCGCGGGGTCGGCATCGATATCGATCCCGACCGCATCCGCGAGGCGAATGCGAACGCGCAGAAAGCGGGTGTGGCACAGCTCGTGACGTTTCGCCAAGCCGACCTGTTCACCAGCGATTTGAGCGAGGCGACGGTAGTCACTCTCTACTTGCTCGAAAGCCTCAACGCGCGGCTGCGGCCCAAGCTCTTGAAGGAGCTGAAGCCGGGGACCCGCATCGTCAGTCACGCCTTTTCAATGGGCGACTGGGAGCCGGACCAGACCCGCGTCGTCGACGGATCGGTGATCTACCTGTGGACGGTGCCCAAGCGCTGACCGCTCCGGCTTGCCAACATACCGACCGGTCGGTATGTTGGGTGAATGTCGAGTCGCGCTGCTCCCAGACCTGCTGAAAGTGCCCGCACGCGCCTGCTCGAGGCGGCGCACAGCGTCGTGCGGCAAAAGGGGTTTGCGGCAACGTCGGTCGACGACTTGTGCCGCTCGGCAGGCGTAACGAAGGGCGCGTTCTTTCATCATTTCCCGACCAAAGACGCTTTGGGAGTCGCAGGCGCCGGGGCGTGGACCGAGATGGCGCGCACGCGCATTTTCACCGACGCGCCGTGGCAGGCGCATGCCGACCCGCTCGACCGCGTGCTCGCGCATATCGACTTCCGCCTGTCGATGCTCGACGGCCCGGTCGAAGGCTTTACCTGTTTCGTCGGCACGATGGTCCAGGAAGCGTACGCGACCAGCCCGGCGATCCGCGCGGCGTGCGATGCGAGCATCACCGCCTATGCCGAGGCGCTGGCGGAGCATGTTCAGGCGGCGATCGACCGGCACGGCATCGCGCATGGCACGACGGCGCTCGACCTCGCTTTCCACATCCAGGCGGTGCTGCAAGGCGCGTTCATTCTGGCCAAAGCCAAGGACGACCCGTCGATCGCCCGCGCGTCGGTCATGCACCTGAAGCGTTACGTCGCCAGTCTGTTTCAAAGAGGAGAGTGAGCATGTCGCGGATGATTTTCATCAACCTTCCGGTTGCCGACTTGAAGCGCTCGATGGCGTTCTACGAAGCGATCGGGATGACCAACAACCCGCAGTTCAGCGACGAGACCGCCGCGTGCATGGTCCTGAGCGACACGATCCATGTCATGCTGCTGACGCACGACAAGTGGAGGACGTTCACGCCAAAGACGATCCCCGATGCCAAGACGAGCGCGCAGGTGCTGCTTTGCCTGACGCAGGACGCCCGCGGCGACGTTTCGGCGCTGGTCGACCAAGCGGTCGCGGCCGGTGGCACCGCCGATCCGACGCCGGTGCAGGATTTCGGTTTCATGTACGGCCGCAGCTTCGAGGACCCCGACGGCCATATCTGGGAGGTGATGTGGATGGACATGGCCGCCGCAAGTGACGCGATGGCACCGCAGACCGAAGCTGCCTGAGATGTTGCTCCAGAAGCGGAAAAGCGCTGGACGGAGGGCGACACGCTCAAGTCCGGCGTCAAGGCGGGCGATATCGTCGCCATTATGAAGGAAAAATTAGGCTTGGGCCATGGCCACGCAATGGCGGTCTACGCCCTGTTGAGCGAGAAAAAGGAGGAAGGAGACGACTGATGGCTTATATCGACGGTTTCGTGATCGCGGTGCCGACCGCGAACAAGCAGAAGTTCATCGACCATGCGGCGAAGGCGGACCCGCTGTTCATGGAATGGGGCGCGACGCGCATCCTTGAATGCTGGCAGGACGACGTGCCTGACGGCAAGCAAACCGACTTCCGCCGCGCGGTGCAGGCGAAGGGCGACGAAAGCGTCGTCTTCAGCTGGATCGAATGGCCCGACAAGGCGACGCGCGACGCAGCGTACGCCAAAATGATGGCCTCGGACTTCAAGGATCCACGCATGGACAAGGAGGCCAACCCGATGCCGTTCGACGGCGCGCGGATGATCTATGGCGGGTTCGTGCCCGTGGTGGAGATGTAGTTTCACGAAGAGGGAGAGGAACGATGGCCAATCATCACGGCGACTTCATCTGGTACGAATTGATCACCCCCGACCCCGACGGCGCACTAGCGTTCTATGGGCCGATGCTCGGCTGGAGCGTCAAGGACGCAGGCATGCCCGGCATGGACTACCGCCTCGCGGGAACCGGCGAAGGCGATGTTGCGGGCATCATGAAAACGCCCGATGGTGCGCCGATGCCGCCCGCCTGGCTCGGCTATGTCGGTGTCGATGATGTCGACAAGATGGTGGCGTCGATCGCCGACGGCGGCGGGGCCGTTCATATGCCCGCCAACGACATCCCAGGGGTCGGCCGCATGGCTTTCGTCGCCGATCCGCAGGGCGCGTCTTTCTATGTCATGAAGGGTGCCGTCGAGGGCGAAAGCCTGTCGTTCAGCTATGACAAGCCCCGGCCCGGCCATTGCGCGTGGAACGAGTTGTCGACGACCGACCCTGAGGCCGCCAAGCACTTCTACGGCCAGCGCTTCGGCTGGGTGAAGGATGGCGAGATGGATATGGGCCCAATGGGCAAATACGAGTTCCTTCGCCATGCCGGCCGCTCCGACGGATCGGTGATGGGGGAGGGGATGCTCGGCGCGGTGATGCCCAAGATGCCCGAGATGCCGGTGTGTGCCTGGACCTATTACTTCCGTGTGCCCGACATCGACGCGGCGGTTGCGCATATCGAGACGAAAGGAGGTGCCGTGACGCAGCCGCCGATCGAAATCCCCGGCGGCGACTTCAGCATGAACGCGATCGATCCGCAGGGCGCGCATTTCGCGCTCGTCGGCAGCAGGAGTCAGTAGCATGACAGAAGTGATCAATTGCCTGTGGTATACGGGCGGCGCGCAGGAGGCAGCGGAGTTCTACGCCGCGACCGTCCCCGATTCCCATGTCGAGCGCATCAACCGCACCCCCGTCGACACACCCGGCAATACGGCGGGCGACGTCATCACCGTCGAATTTACCGTCGCCGGGCGAAAGTTCGTCGGGCTCAACGGGCCCGACATGTTCAAGCCCAACGAGTCGGTCAGCTTCATGGTGATGACCGCCGATCAGGCCGAGACGGATCGCTACTGGGACGCGATCGTCGGCAATGGCGGGCAGGAAAGCCAGTGCGGCTGGTGCAAGGACAAATGGGGTCACAGCTGGCAGATCACGCCGCGCGTCCTGATGGAGGCGACGACATCGAGCGATCCGGCGGTGGCGAAACGCGCATTCGAGGCGATGATGACGATGAAGAAGATCGACGTGGCGACCATCGAGCGGGCGGTCGCCGGTGCGTGAGGTCCGCGGCAGCGCGTTCGTATCGCTCGACGGCGTCATCCAGGCGCCGGGCGGGCCGAGCGAGGACCCGACCGGGGGCTTCGCTCTCGGCGGCTGGTTACCGCAGTTCTTCGACGCGGAGGTGGGCGCGGCGATCGGGGCGTTCTTCGACGAGCCCTATGATCTTCTGCTGGGACGGCGGACCTATGAGATCTTTGCGGCCTATTGGCCCTATCTCGGCGGCGACACGACGGGCGTCGGCCAAGTGTTCGAGGCGACGGGGAGCGACGTCGGCGAGGCCGACGCGCTCGCCATGGCAGAGGCATTCACCAAGGCGAACAAATACGTGCTCACGCACGGGACGCCCGACCTAGGCTGGGCGAACAGCTATGCTCTGCGTAGTCTCGACGACTTACGCGCATTGAAAGACAGCGACGGGCCGCCGCTGCTCATTCAAGGCAGCAGCACGCTCTACCCGCAGCTGCTCGCCGAAGGGATGCTCGACCGTCTGACGGTCATGACTTTTCCAGTCGTCGTCGGGGGCGGAAAGCGCCTGTTCGGTGACGGGACGCCTGCTATCGCGATGCAGCTCGTCGAGCAGACGACGACAGCTGGGGGCACTGTCATCTCGACCTACGCACCGGGCGGCGCGGTCGAGCAGGGCTGGGCCGGTCCGCAATCGACGAGCGTGCGCGAAGTCGAGCGGCAGCGCCGGATGGCGGAAGGGCGCTGGTGAAGCCAGTACGGATTGTTCCCGCGACCCGCGAGCACCTCGATGCCTGGGCGCGGAACCGGATTGCGCTCTGGCCGTGGGACACCGTCGCCGATCACGCCGCCGAGGCCGAGCGCCTCTACCTTGCGGGCGATCCTGGCCGCCGGGCATTCATGGCGCTCGACGACGGAGGGACCGTGACCGGGTTCGTCGAAGCGACGCTGCGTCGCGACTGGGTCGAGGGGTGCAGCACCTCGCCGGTTACCTTCCTCGAAGGCATCTACGTCGACCCCGCCGTCCGCCAGCGTGGCGTCGCCCGTGCGCTCGCATCGGCGGTCGCCGACTGGGGCCGCGCGAAGGGCTGCACCGAATACGCGTCGAATGCGATGCATGACGATCGCGAGAGCCATGCGTTCCACGCCGCCATCGGCTTTGAGGAAACGGAACGTGTCGTGTATTTCCGAAGACCGTTATAGGTGATTGGCAACGTCATGCGGTTGCATCACGATGTGCCCCGAACCCCGCCAGGAAAGCCGTCTGATGCTCCGTCTGCTTGCAACCGTTTTGGTCTTCGCCTTGGCAACCCCGGCCAATGCAGCTTCGCCTCAGCCGCCAGAAGCGACGCTCAAGGCGCGCCAGACGCTGTTCCTCGTCGTCTATCGCGCGGGCCCCGCATGGGTGCCTGGAAAGGCGGTTCGCGAACAGGCGCCCAAGGGTCACGGGCCCTATCTCATGCGCCTCTACCGCGAGGGCAAATTGCGTCTTGCCGGGCCATTCGACGACAATAGCGGCGGCGCGGTCCTGCTCGACGTGCCCGACCTTGCGACCGCGCGCGCGATCATCGAGGCTGATCCTGCCGTCGTGCAACGCATCTTCAGCTACACGGTTCAGCCTTGGGCGCTCGTGCCCTGGGAAAGCTACATCAAACCGCAGCAGAGATGACGGCGTATGTCGCGCTGCTGCGCGCGGTGAATGTCGGGGGCACGGGCAAGCTGCCGATGGCAGAGCTGCGCGCGATGGGCGAGGCTTGCGGCCTTGCGAACTGCCGCACGTTCATCGCGAGCGGCAATCTGCTGTTCGACAGCGACCTGGCCGAGGCAGAGGTCAAGCGGACGCTCGAGGAGCGGCTTGAGGCTTTTGCGGGCAAGCGCATCGCCGTGCTCGTGCGAACCGGCAAGGAACTTGCCGCCATCGTCGCCGCTAACCCGTTTCCCGACGCAATCGGCGCACGGCACATGGTGCACTTTCTCGACGTGGCACCGCCCGACGACCTGGTCGCCACCGCACGCGACCGGCGGGACGAGCGGATCGCGCCGGGCGTCCGCGCAGTCTACGTCGATTATGCCGACAACATCCGCGACACCCGGCTGAAGCTCGCGCTCCCGCAGCCGAGCACCGCGCGCAACATCAACAGTGTAGCAAAGATCGGGATGCTGCTCGCTCAGCCCCCCAGATAGTCGGTCTTCCCTAGCTCTACCCCGACCCCGCGCAGCATCGCGTAGGTCATCGTCGAGTGGAAATGGACGTTCGCGAGCATGAAGCCGAACAGGAACGGCTGGCCGGTGAAGTTCATCTCGCCGCGCGGCGTGGGCAGGGTGATCGGCTTGTCCTCGGTGCCGTCGACCTGGTCGGGGGTGATCGTCTCCAGCCACGCGATGATCGAGTCGCACCGCGCGATGAGGCCTGCGAAGTCGGCCTCGTCGTCGGCATGAACGGGTGCCTCAACGCCTGCGAGCCGCGCGACGCCGCGCTTGGCAATGTCTGTCGCGATCCGCACCTGCGTCGCGAACGGCAGCATGTCGGGCACGAGCCGCATCGTGAGATATTGTCCCTCGGGCGTGCCTTTGGCCTGCGCATGCGCCTGCCCCTTGGCGAGCACGGCCTTGAGGTTGGTGAGCGCGCGGACGAGAACGGGAACGCTGGCTTGGTACATACTGAGCGGCATCGGGCGGTCCTTTTGTTTCGCGTCCGGCCCTAGGCGAAGGCGGCGGCTCCCTTCAATCGGTTATAAGCCTCGACCGTCGCTTGCAGCGCCTTCTCATGGCTCCTGTCGCCGCCGTTGCGGTCGGGATGGTAGCGCCGGACAAGGTCCGAATAGGCCTGGCGCAGCGCGCGCCGGTCGGCATCGACGTCGAGGCCCAATGTCTTCAAGTCGCGGCGGTTGCCGTCTGACAGCGGACGGCCGTCGGCGCGGTCTTTGGGTCGGGTTGCGGCGAAGCGCGCCTGGATCGCTTCGAGCGGGTCGCTGAAGTCCGACCAGCGCGGCGTGTCGCTTGCGCTCGCGAACGCACGCGTCGCGCGTTCCCAGCCGTGCAGCGGGTTCTGCGCCTCGGTGATCTGCTCGGGGCTCATCCCGCGGAAGTAATTGTAGCTCGCGTTGAACGCGCGGACATGGTCGAGGCAGAGCCAGCGGTAGTGCCCCGGCCCGTCGAAGCCGCCTGGCGAGAGCGGCGCGCGGAATTCGCCCGGCTGGTCGCAGCCGGGTTCGTCGCACTGCCCGTCGCGCGGGGTGCGGCCGTGGAAGCGGGGATTACGGGGTTTTGCCTCGGTCATCGAACGGGCTAAGGTTGGCATATGAGTGCGAAAGGACAAGTCCATCGCGAGATCGAATCGCGCCTGCGCGCGTCGTTTTCGCCCTCTGTCCTCGTCGTGACCAACGACAGCGCAAAGCACCACGGCCATTCGGGAGACGACGGCAGCGGCGAGTCGCACTTTTCGGTTCAGATCGAGGCCGCCGTGTTCGCCGGGGTCGCACGGCTCGAGCGACAACGCATGATCAATCGCGCGCTCGGCGACTTGCCGGGCGAACGGGTGCACGCGATGGCGGTCAAGGCCTGGGCACCCGGCGAGGAGTAGCGCGCATGCAGATCATCACGCCCGTCACGCACGACCTGGGCGACTTCAAGGTGCGGCGCACGCTGCCATCGCGGCTGCGGACAATGGTCGGACCGTTCATCTTCGTCGACCAGTTCGGCCCCGCGCAGCTGCGGCCGGACACCGGCATGGACGTGCGTCCCCATCCGCATATCAACCTCGCGACCGTCACCTATTTGTTCGAGGGGCAGATCCGGCACCGCGATTCGCTCGGCTCGGACAAGGTCATCGAGCCCGGCGCGATCAACCTGATGACGGCGGGGCGGGGAATCGTGCATTCCGAACGCTCGCCCGACGCGGCGCGCGCGGCAGGCCCCGTCTTTTATGGCATGCAGACCTGGCTCGCGCTCCCGGACGGCAAGGAGGAAATCGAGCCAGCGTTCGAGCATGTGCCGTCGGACGGGCTACCGCTGATCGAGGACACCGGCCTGTCCGCACGCGTGCTGATGGGGACTTTGTGGGGCAGGACCGCGGCGACGACGCAGCATGCGCCAACGATCTACGCCGACATCCTGCTCGACGCGGGCGCGTGCGTGCCGATCGATGCGGAGGCCGACGAGCGCGCGATCTGCCTGACCGAAGGCGCGGCCCGGCTCGGCGACCAGGTGCTCGACCTTTACGCCTTGTACATCCTCGCTCCCGGCGAAGCGATGACGCTGACCGCCGACACTCCTGCGCGTGCGATGCTGCTCGGCGGTGGCGCGTTTTCCACGCCGCGTCATGTCTGGTGGAACTTCGTCAGCTCATCGCGCGACCGCATCAGCGGAGCGAAACGCGACTGGAAAGACGGCCGCTTCCCGCGCGTCCCCGGCGACGACAAGGAATTCATCCCCATTCCCGAAGTGCCAAAGACGGTGAGCTATCCATGACCCTACACGCAAGATGTGCGGTGCTCCTTGTCTTGCTTGGCGGCGTCCTTGCTGCGGCCCCCGCTGCCGCCGCGCCCGATCTTGCGGCCGCGCGTGCGGCGCTCGCCGGGAACTGGTCGGGAAAGCTCGAGTATCTCGACTATGGCGCGAACCGCTGGTTCGGGCTGCCGGTGACGGTCACGATCGAAGACCAGGGTGATGGCGCGACATTGATCCGTCGCGCCGATTTCGACGACGGCCCGCGCTTCGGGATCGTGCGGATCACGACGGTCGAACTGTTCGACGCGGCAAAAGCGACCGTGGCGGTGGGCAGCTTCCGCAAAGGGCGTGCGGCCGAAATCACCAGTTACAGCGTTCGCTTCGCGACACCGCCGCGCGACCGCACGCGCTGGACGATCGTCGAGGAGGCCAGCGGGACCGACGACAACCGCCCGGCGACAATCAGGCTGACGACGGTGCGCGACGGGGATGCCGTCGAGACGCTGAAAGAGGTCGATTTCCTCGACGACACGGCATCGACATGGTTGACACGCAACCGGACGCGGCTGACGCGGCAGGGGGACTTGAAATGATCGCTTTCGACATGATCCGCGTCGCGCTGGCCACGGGCGTCGAGCTCGACACCGTCGACATCGGTCCGCGCGATGCGCCGGTGCTGATGTTCCTTCACGGCTTTCCCGAATCGCACCGGACCTGGCACCACCAGCTTGCCGAGTTCTCGAGGGACTTCCGCTGCATCGCGCCCGACCAGCGCGGCTACAGGCATTCGTCGAAGCCCGAAGGTGCCGAAAACTATACATTCGACAAGATGACAGCCGATGCCTTCGCGCTCGCCGATGCGCTCGGGGTCGACGGGTTCACCGTGGTCGGCCATGACTGGGGCGGTGCCGTCGCCTGGGGCGTCGCGCTGTCGGGTGCCGGCCGCGTCGAGCGCTGCATCATCCTCAACGCCCCGCATCCCTTCCTCTTCCAGAAGGCAGTCATCGATGACCCCGACCAGCGTGCCGCGTCGCAATACATCACCGCGTTCCGCGATCCGGCGCACGACGCGCTGATCGCGGAGCACGGGCTCGTCGGCCTGCTCGCCAAGGTCGTGAAGTGGAACCGCAGCCCCGCGATGTCCGACGAATATCGTGACGCGATGATGGCCGACTGGAAGATACCGGGCGCGGCGATGGGCATGATCAACTGGTACCGGGGCTCGGCGATCCAGGTGCCCGCGATTGACGAGGCAAACCCGCCGCGTCCGTCGTTTCTCGACGCGTCCTTCCCGAGCGTGAACATGCCAACTCTCGTAGTCTGGGCGATGGACGACCTGGCATTGCGACCGAGCCTGATCGATACGCTGGGCGACTATGTCGACGACCTGACGCTGGTGCGTGTGCCCGATTGCGGCCATTTCATTACCTGGGAAGCACCCGACGCGGTAAACAGCGCCATGCGGAGCTTTCTCGATGGCTGACGTCGACCTACCCAATCACGCCGCACGTCTCGCGGCTCTGCGCGCTGAACTCGCGCGACAAGGCCTCGACGGTTTCGTCGTCCCGCTCACCGACGAGCATATGAGCGAATATGTCGGCGACTATGCCAAGCGGCTCGAGTGGCTGACCGGGTTCAAGGGCTCGGCAGGCGCGGCGGTCGTGCTGGCGGACCGCGCGGCGGTGTTCATCGACGGGCGCTATACGCAACAGGTGCGCGCGCAGGTCGACGGGACGCTGTTCGACTATGTCGGCGTGCCCGCTTCAAGCATCGCGGCGTGGCTCGGCGAGCATGCGAAGGCGGGTGCGCGTATTGGCTACGACCCCTGGCTGCATACAAAGGGCTGGGTCGAGGCGCTGGGCAAAACCTTCACGCTCGTGCCTGTTGCGGCGAATCCCGTCGATGCGATCTGGCGCGACCGGCCCGCACTGTCGGCGGCGACGCTGAAGGTGCAGCCGGTCGAGGTCGCGGGGAAATCCGCCTCGGCGAAGCGCGCGGAGATCGCCGACTGGTTGACTGCGAACCGCCTCGACGCCAGCGTGATGACTGCGCTCGACTCGGTCGCCTGGACATTCAACCTGCGTGGCGCCGACGTCACGCACACGCCGGTCGGCCTTGCCTTTGCGATCCTGCACGCCGACGCGACCGCCGATCTGTTCGTGGCACCCGAGAAGATCGATGACGCGGTGCGCCATCACCTCGGCAACGGCGTCCGCCTCCACCCGCGCGAGGCGTTTCCCGATGTCCTCGCCTCGCTTGGCGGCAAGCGCGTCGCGAGCGACCCCGAGCGCGCGGTCGTCGCGGTTTTCGACGCGCTGGCGAAGGGTGGCGCGAAGGTCGTCGAGGAGCGCGACCCTGCCGTGCTCGCGAAAGCGCTCAAGAATGCGGTCGAAGCTGAAGGGATGCGCCAGGCGCATGTTCGCGACGGTGTGGCGCTCAGCAACTACCTCCACTGGCTCTCGGTCGAGGCACCGTCGGGCTGGTTGACCGAGATTGCCGCATCCGACCGGCTGCGCGCGTTTCGCGAGGCGACGGGCAAGCTGCTCGACCTGAGTTTCGACACCATTTCGGGCGCAGGTCCGAACGGCTCGATTATGCACTATAAGGCGAGCCCCGAGACCAACCGGCGTATCGAGCCCAGTTCGGTCTATCTGGTCGATTCGGGCGGGCAGTATGCCGACGGCACCACCGACGTCACGCGCACGATCTGGGTCGGGACCCCCGATGGACTTGGCGAGCCACCGGCTGAGGTCAAGGACCGCTATACCCGCGTGCTCAAGGGACATATCGCGCTCGCGACCGCGATCTTCCCGGATGGGACGACCGGCGGCCAGCTCGACGCGCTTGCGCGGCAATTCCTGTGGGCGGGCGGCTTCGACTATGCGCACGGCACCGGCCACGGAGTCGGCAGCGCGCTTGCGGTGCACGAGGGACCGCAGCGTATCGCCAAGCCCGGCGGCGGCCAGCCGGGCACGGGCGAGCCGCTGAGGCCGGGCATGATCCTGTCGAACGAGCCGGGCTATTACAAGGAAGGCGCCTACGGCATCCGCATCGAGAACCTCGTGCTGATCGAGCGGCTCGAGGTCGCGGGCGGCGACATGCCGATGATGATGTTCGAAACGCTCACGCTTGCGCCGATCGACACCACGCTGATCGACGAGACGATGCTGACCGAGGCGGAGCGCGAGTGGCTGAACAGCTATCACGCGCGCGTCCGCAAAGCGCTAGCACCGAGCCTTGAAGGCGAAGCGAAACGCTGGCTCGACCGGGTTTGCCAGCCACTATGAGTTCCTGTATTGTTCTCACGCGACTCGAGGGAGAACACTCATGATCGGATATGTGACACTGGGGACGAGCGATCTCGATCGCGCGGCGCAATTCTATGATGCGATCGCCGCCGAGCTGGGCGTCGGACGCATGATGGAATTTCCGACCGGGATTGCCTGGGGCAAACAGGGTGGCGCTGCCGGGATTTGCGCGATGGCGCCTTTTGACGGCCAGCCGGCGAGCGTCGGCAATGGGGTGATGGTGGCGCTCGATGCGAAGGACAAGGACCAGGTACACCGGCTTTACGATATTGCGTTGGCCAACGGCGGCAGCGACGAGGGCGCGCCGGGGCTTCGCGGCGGCGGTTTCTATGCCGCTTATTTCCGCGACCCGGACGGAAACAAGCTCAACGCGTTCGTTATGGGGTAGCGCGAAGCGGAGCGCGACCAGGCTCAGGGCTTTTTCGAGCCGATGCTGACCCACGCCCCATCGCGTTCGCCATCGACGGGCGGGGGCGTGTCGCCTTCCTCGTCGGCGCCGCTGTCGACCGGCGCGACCTCGATCTCGCCGTCGCGCGCGGCGCGCATGCGCTCTTTGCGCTTCTTGAGGTTCTCGCGCAGCGCTGCCGCGAGCGCTTCGGGTTCTTGCCTGGCCATGTCGCTCAATACGCCCGCGTGCCTTGACGGGTCCACAGGGTTTCTCCATAGGCGCCTCCCTGTTCGCGAGGGATTAGGTCCGGCGCGACATGCTGCCGTAGCTCAGTGGTAGAGCGCATCCTTGGTAAGGCTGAGGTCGTGAGTTCAATCCTCACCGGCAGCACCATTCGCTGAACATGTCAGGGGACCGAAAGCGGCGCCTCAGGCCGTTATACAATCATGCTGTGGGCCCGCGCCCCGTGTTCACGGTCAAAGCGGAACAACCGAAACCGACCTGCACCTGATCGTGACAAGCGCCCAAGGACCAGGAAGCCGGCTGATCGAGACGATCAGCGCCGCCTCTGCACCCGGCGTTCGCTCAAGCTAGGCTCTGGGTCGAGAACTGCGACCGGCCGCAACGCCGCTCAGCGTCGCGTCGACAGCGAACAAGCACGCATCCGGACCGGGACCAACCGTATCGTCGGGGACATCAGGCCGCCTCGCGGAAGGCTGTCACGATCTCCCCGACCAGCACCTCGAGCGGAACCGGTCGGCTGATCAGCCAGCCTTGCGCATAGTCGCAGCCGATGCGCGCCAGATAATCCAGGCACGCCTGGTCTTCGACGCCCTCGGCAACGACCTTCATGCGCAGGCGGTGCGCGAGTTCGATGGTCGACTGGACGAGGATGCCGTCGTCGATGTTCATATGGGCATTCTGGACAAAACTGCGATCGATCTTGAGTTCCGACAGCGGCAGGCGCTTGATATAGGTGAGCGTCGACTGACCCGTCCCATAGTCATCCATCGATACCGCAACACCGGCATCGCGGTAACGCCTAAGGGCTGCGACCGCAGCGTCGATGTCGGCCATCGCGGCCGACTCGGTCACCTCGAAAATCAGCATTCCGATCAGGTCGCGCTGCTCATCCAGCAGGACGTCGAGTTCGGCGTTGAAGCGTTGTGACGACAGCAGCTTGGCCGAAATATTGACGGCGACTGTGATTGGGCTGCCCGCCGTCTGCGTCGCGGCGATCGCCGCAAGCGCCCGGCGGATGACGTAGAGTGTAAGCCCGTCGATCCGGTCGCTTTGTTCGGCGAGCGCGACGAACACGTCAGGACGGATCGGGCCGCGCTTCGGATGATTCCAGCGCACGAGCGCTTCGGCGCTGGTCACCGAGCGCGACGCGATATGAAGCTTTGGCTGGAAGACGACATCGATCGCACCATTTGCGAGTGCGTCGTCGAGTTCACCCATCAGCGACAGGTCGCGCTCGACACTGTCGGCGTCACCGGTTTCGGCGATGTGCCAGCGGTCGCCGCGGTCGAGCGCGTGCGCGGCGGCTGCGGTTGCGGCACCCACGACACCGGTTGCGGATTCGCTGCCGTCGGCGATACCGAAGGCAACGACGACGTCGATGCGGCGTCCGACGACTTCGACGGGCGCGAGGAACACACTGCGCAGCCCGTCGAGCGCGTCGACGAGGCCTGCCAGGTCCTGCTGGCTTGCGTCCCACGCGAGGATGCGTTCGTCGAGCCGATAGACACGACCGCCGCCCGCCGCCAAAGCAAGCCGCTCGGCAACACGCTGCACCATCTGCGTTGTCCCCGCCGGCCCCAGCGTCGCGGCGATATCGTCGAAACGCGCGATGACAGTTGCGGCGATGCGCGCCCGTTGCGGATCGGAAAGCTCTCCTTCAAGAGCGAGCCGGTTCGGCAAGCCCGTTGCCGCATCGATCCGCAAGCGTTCATAGCGGTCGATCAGCCGAAGTCGAATGAACCCGAGCACCGTCGCAATCGCCAGCGTTGCGAGCGCGGGAACGACCGGAAGCGAGAGCGCAAATCCGTCAGCGATTGCCGCCACGAACATCAAGGCCGCGGTGCTGCCTGCCGCGACCGTACCCAGTCGCACGGCAGTCTCCATGGCAAGCGCCACCGCTGAAAGGCCGATAGCCAATATCAGGGCAGCGAGGGGCGACCACGCAGCGGGCGTTCCCTTCATCAGCGTTTCGGCAGCAAGCGCCTGAATGACCACGCCGGGGATGACCCCATGGCCGGGCACCGCGTAGCGATCGCCGAGTTCGATCGCGGTCGCACCGACGATCACGTCCTTGCCGCGCAACGCGCTTGCCGCACGCCCGCTGGCGACATCGATAAAGCTGTGACGCGGGATCGACTCCGGTTCGATGGCAAAGTCGATCCTGAAATCGTCATAGGCCGCTCCGCCGTGTCGAGCGACCATCGCCGCGAGCGACGGACGCGGCGATCCGTTGGTGATGACGCCGAACGGTGCCTTGCGAACGTACCCGTCGCTGTCGGGCATGATGTTGACCGCACCGAGAAACGCATGATCCCTGAATGCCGCAAAGGGTTCGGAATCGATCACCGTCCGGCTGTCGCTGCTGGCCTGCTGGCGAAACGCGGGAAGCACGACGGGAACCGGCGATCGTGAGAGCGCGCTGGCAAAGCGCGCATCTTCCGCGGGATGTGATGCGGCGGAGAAATCGACGTCAAAGGCGATCGAGCGTGCACCCGCCGCGCGCAACGCGTCGACCAAGCGCGCGTGCTCGCCGCGCGGCCACGGCCATCGGGCGATCGCCGCAATGCTGCGGGCGTCGATCTCGACAATATGGATCTGGCCGCTGGCGGGTTGGCTGCGCACGAGGTCGCGCCCGCTTCGCAACCAGTCTTCGACCCGACCGCCAGAGCCCGCAACCGCAGTCAAGCAGCCGACGACGATCGCAATGGCCAGCGCCATGCGTTGCCAGCCACTTAAGCGGACCGGAATCAGGCGCATGCGACTGAGCACCGCTCAATCGTCCTTGCCCCGGCCCTTACCAC
>VYLJ01000077.1_pt1 | contig 22365 bp, 19 predicted proteins | sample 5114331 | NCBI WGS metagenome assembly VYLJ01 (sample SAMN12291791, study PRJNA351875) | freshwater metagenome | isolation source: freshwater lake | place: USA: Michigan, MSU2 Lake | collected 2011-08-16
GGACGGGAGCGCCTGCGCCGCGGCGACCGCTGCCTGGATCGCGAGCGCGCCCTCTTCGTCGTAACTTGCGACATCTGCGAGCCGCGCGGCGAGCCCGCGCCGCCGCCCGCGCGATGCCCCTTCAGGGCCGATCACCCAGCGTCTGAGCTCGATCGCCTCCTGCCCGCTCAGCTCGGCCGCAAAGGTCGAGTCGGCGGCGTCGAAGACGTGGTGTCCCTCGTCGAAGACGATCCGTGTCGGCCGGTTGCTTGCCTCGCGCCCGCGCGCCGCGTTGATCATGACGAGCGCGTGGTTCGCGATCACGATGTCGGCGTCGGCACTCGCACGCGCGCTGCGCTCGATGAAGCAACGGCGATAGTGGGGGCACCCGGCATAAATGCACTCACCGCGCCGGTCAGTCAGCGCAGTCGATCCTGCGCGCCGGAACAGCGTCGACAGCCAGCCCGGCAGGTCGCCGCCGATCATGTCGCCATCGCGCGTATACGCCGCCCAGCGCGCGACAAGCTGCGCAAGGATCGCCGCACGGCCCGAGAATCCCCCCTGCAGCGCGTCTTCGAGGTTGAGGAGACAGAGATAGTTCTCGCGGCCCTTGCGCACCGCGACCCTGGCGCGCCGCAGGGCCGCGTCCGGAAACACCCGCGCCGTCTCGCCGAGCAGCTGCCGCTGCAACGCTTTGGTATAGGTCGACACCCACACCGCGCCGCCTGCCTCGGCGGACCACAGCGACGCCGGCGCGAGATAACCCAAGGTCTTGCCGATCCCCGTCCCCGCTTCCGCCAGTACCATGTTGGGGGCGTCGCGCACGTCGCGCGGCGCGAAGGCGTGGGCGACTGCAGCCGCATAGGCACACTGGCCTTCGCGCACCTCGGCACCCTGGCCGGTCAGGTCGTCGAGCCGCACAAGCGCTGCGTCTGCGCCGATGCGCACTGGCCGCGCAGGCGGGCGGGACGGCTTCTCCTCCCATTCTGGCAGTTTCGCCCATAATCCACGCTCCGCCTGCATCGGGCGCTCAAGCGAAGCGGACACGGTCGTCGCCCAGTTCCAGCGTAGCCTCGACAAGGTTTGTGCAACACTCCACGCCCCGTCGCGCTCGGGCCATTCGGACGCGACCATCCGCGCGATGAGCGCAGCCGCTGCCGCACGGAGCAGATCGGGAACGTCCGCTTCAGCTCCGGGCGGCTCGAGGCCAAGTGTGCCTGCCAGTCCCTTCGGCGTCGGCACCATGAATCGCGCGGGATGTACGAACGCAAAGAGTTCGAGCAGATCGAGCCCCGACAGTTCCGGATAACCCAGCCGCTGCGCCACCAATGGCGCGTTCAGCAGGATGACCGGCGTCTCGGCGGCGCGCGCGACCGCCTCGCCCCGTGACACGGCACGCGTACCCCGGTCGTCGGCGATCCAGATGCCGCCGTGGCTTGCGTGAAGCGCCGGGTGGCGGAGTTCGGTCATTTCACGCGAGATGGCGCGGCTGGAACGAAAGGGCAACCGTCAGAAAAGGTCGCCGGTAAAAACTTTCAATCCCGCAATAGTTGCAGCCGCGACCGTCGCGCCGACCGGATGCCGCTCATGGCGCACATATCCGCCGATCGTCGGCTCAGCGAGCGTGTGCATTTCCCGCCCATCGATGTCGAGAATCCAGTACTCGGGCACGCCGTAGCGCGCGTAGAGAGGCGACTTTTCGCGCATGTCGGTCTCGAACGTCGAGTGCGCGATCTCGACGAGCAGCGCGACGGTGGCCAACGGGACCATCTTTTCGCCGACCGGCTCGGAAGTGACGACGATGTCGGGTTCCGGGGCGCACTGATCATCGAATCGCACGGACGGCGCGTTCACCGCCTCCAGCTCCAGTCCGAGGCCGGAAAGCGCCGCGTTCATGCGGCCGGTCAGCCGGGTCTGCGCCACAGCATGCGGGCGATACAGCGCATTCACAACAAAGATTTCTCCCCCCAACAGCTCGGCGCGCGCAAAATCCCGGAATGTGCCATTCTCGATGAGCGCTTCGAAGTCCGTGACGCTGAGCGCGCGCTTTTGCGGCGCGTTTGCGAGAGTGAGCGCGTTCATCCTTCAACGCTATCATGGCTGTGCTTGACGTCCAAGGCGCAACCCCGCCAAGGCCGTAGGAATGAACTTGTCCGACCTCCGCGCCGCTGCCCTCGCGTCCAAGGCCTGGCCCTATGAGGAAGCGCGCAAGCTGCTCAAGCGCTGGCCCGCCACTGAAACTGGGGGGGGTAAGCCCGCGCCGCTGATCTTCGAATGCGGCTACGGACCGTCGGGACTGCCACACATCGGCACATTCAACGAAGTGCTGCGCACGACGATGGTCCGCAATGCCTTCGCCACCATGAGCGATGCGCCGACGCGGCTGATCGAGTTTTCCGACGACATGGATGGGCTGCGCAAGGTGCCCGACAATGTGCCGAACGGCGGCATGCTGGCTGAACATCTCGGCAAGCCGCTTTCCCGCATTCCCGATCCCTTCGGAAAGTTCGGCAGCTTTGCCGCGCACAACAACGCGATGCTGCGCGATTTCCTCGACAGTTTCGGCTTCGACTATGAGTTCGTCTCGTCGAGCGAATGCTATGAAAGCGGTGCGTTCGACGACGCGCTGCGAAACGTGCTCCGCAACTTCGGCGCGATTATGGATGTGATGCTGCCGACGCTTCGCGCCGAGCGGGCTGCGACCTATTCGCCCGTCCTGCCGGTCAGCCCGAAGTCGGGCGTCGTGTTGCAGGTGCCGGTCGAGGTCGTCGATGCCGAGGCAGGGCTGATCCGGTTCGAGGACGGCGGCGACACAATCGTGCAGTCGGTGCTTGGCGGGCAGGCGAAGCTCCAGTGGAAGGTCGACTGGGCGATGCGCTGGGTGGCGCTTGGCGTCGACTACGAGATGTATGGCAAGGACCTGACCGACAGCGGCACGCAGTCCGGCAAGATCGCACGCATCCTGGGCGGCCGGAAGCCTGAAGGCCTGATCTACGAGATGTTCCTCGACGAACGCGGCGAGAAGATTTCGAAGTCGAAGGGCAATGGCCTGAGCCTCGACGCGTGGCTGCGCTACGGCACGCGCGAGTCAGTTGCCTTCTACGCCTACCGCGAACCCAAGTCGGCCAAGCAGCTGCACGCTGGTGTCGTTCCGCGCGCGGTCGACGAGTATTTCCAGTTCCGCGAGAAATACGCGGGTCAGCCGCTGGAACAGCAGCTCGGCAATCCGGTGCACCACATCCACAACGGTGTGGTGCCACCGGGCGTGCCGCCGGTGAGTTTCGGACTGCTCCTGAATCTGGCGGGCGTGCTGGGCGCCGCCGCCACGCCGGATCAGATGCGCGGCTATCTTTCGAACTATGTGGAGGGCGAGATCGGCGCGGACCTCGACGCGCTGATCGGGTACGCGCTCGCCTACAACCGCGACGTCGTCGCCCCGACGCTCAAGCGCCGCAGCCCGCAAGGCCCGGAGATCGCCGCGCTCGATCGCCTCGACCGCGAACTGGCCATGCTTCCCGAAGGCGCGGACGCGACCGCGATCCAGAACATCGTCTACGCGATCGGCAACGACGGCGGATTCGAATCGCTGCGCGACTGGTTCCGCGCGCTTTACGAAACGCTATTGGGGTCAGCCCAGGGGCCGCGCATGGGCAGCTTCATTGCGCTCTACGGCGTCGCGAACACGCGCAAGCTGATTGCCGAGGCGCTCGCCTAAGCGTGGTCGCTAGGCCGCTTGCGCTTGCCGGTTGCGCAGTCGCCGCGACCGCATCGCCGCGCCGACGAGCCCGAAGCCGAGGATCATCATGGCCCAGGTCGCAGGCTCTGGCACCGCGCCCAAGGCGATATTGTCGACCTCGAACGAATTGGCGGTGGACCTGAAGCGCATGCCGCCGATCAGCGAGTCGCCCGCCGACGTGGTGAAGTAGATGCGCCGGTTGGTCGCGCCGACACCCTGCCCGCCATTCGCGGGCGGACCAACCTGGATGCCCGTGAACGTGCTCGCGGCGACACTGCCGATGAGATTGCCTGCCGTGTCGAGCAGTTCGAGCGTATTGTACGTGTCAACAGATCCCCAATAGAGGCTGACAGTCTTGTACGCCCCGCCGAACATCAGCGTTGCCGACGGCCCGTTGGGCGCACTGCCGGCCACCGAAAGATAGCGCGAACCATCGCTGCCGAACGGCTGGGCACCGAGGCCGTTGCTGCCTGACTGGATGACGTAATTACCCGTCAGGCCTGCCGGTACGCCGACGTTGAAATTGATGACCGACTGGGCGTTGGCGGGCGCGGCGAACGAGCCAGGGCCCGACACTCCGAAAAAAGTCGCGGCCTGTGTCGGTGTAGCGGCAATCGCAACGATGCCTGCGAGCAGTGCCGAAAGATGCTTCGTCATTTCAACTCCCCTTGTCGCGCAATGCGTGACGACAGTTCGGCATCGTCTGCGACGATTGCCCCGGAGCGACCCGACTCGTCTTAGTATCGACTCAGTGAACCACGATCATTGCGGCGATGCAACAGAGGCTGCGGCAATGTCCCGGATCGGGGCAGGCCGGAAAAACGGCGCGATCAGAGCTTTCTGCCGATCAGCTCCTTCATGATCTCGTTCGTGCCGCCGAAAATTCGGGTGACACGCGCCGCACGCCAGCCGCGGGCGATGGGATATTCGTTCATATACCCCGCGCCGCCGTGGAGCTGGAGGCATTTGTCCATCACTTCCCATTGCAGCTCGGTGTGCCACAGCTTGGCCGCGGCCCCCTCCTCGGCAGTCAGCTCGCGCTTCAGGTGGCGCGTCAGCGCCCAGTCGAGGTGCGCCCAGCCGATCTGGAGCTTGGTCTTCAGGTCCGCGAGCACGAAGCGCGTGTTCTGAAAGTCGAGCACCGGCTTTCCGAACGCCTTCCTTTCGCGGCAGAACTCGACGGTGCCGTCGAACGCCTTTTGCGCGCTCGCCTGCGCCGACACCGCGATCGAGAGCCTCTCCTGCGGCAGCTCGCTCATCAGGTAGATAAAGCCCTTGCCCTCCTCGCCGAGGCAGTTGGTGATGGGCACGCGCACGTCCTCGAAGAACAGCTCCGACGTATCGGCTTCGTCCATCCCGATCTTGTCGAGGTTGCGCCCGCGCTTGAACCCCTCGCGGTCGGCCTCGACGAGGATGATGCTCACGCCCTTCCACGCTGGCTGCACCTCGGTGTCGGTCTTGGCGCACACCAGCACCAGATCGGCATTCTGGCCGTTGGTGATGTAGGTCTTGCTCCCGTTGATGACGTAGTGGTTGCCGTCCTTCTTTGCGGTCGTGCGAATGCCCTGCAGGTCGCTGCCCGTCCCCGGCTCGGTCATCGCGATCGCGGTCACGACCTCACCCGAGACCATCTTGGGCAGCCACTCGCGCTTCTGCTCTTCGGAGCCATAGGCGACAAGATAGTTCACCACGATGTCGGACTGGAGCGAAAAGCCGGTCGCAGCGCCGCCATAATAGCTCGACTCCTCATCGACGACGGCGTTGTAGCCGAAGTCCAGGCCCAGCCCGCCGTATTCCTCGGGCACCGTCGGACAGAGCATCCCGAGCTCGCCCGCCTTGGGCCAGATCGATTTGGGCACGATGCCGTCCTCGGCCCATTGCGCCGCATTGGGCGCGATTTCGGTCGTCATGAATTGCCGCACGGTGCGCCGGAACGCCTCGTGATCCTCGGAATAGGCGGTGCGCGGAATGACATCGAGCGACATGGGACGAGCTCTCCTCCTTTACGTTTACGTCAAGCGATAGGCAGGAGAAGTCGCGGGGGCAAGCGTCAGCGCCCGCCGCCCGCGATCCAGGCATCGATCTTGGCGGCAAGCACGGTAAGCGGCAGCGCGCCGGTCATCAGCACTTCGGCGTGAAACTTGCGCGGGTCGAACCGGGCGCCGAGCGCCTTCTGCGCCTTCGCCTTGAGCCGCGAGATCTCGAGCTGCCCGACCTTGTAGGCGAGCGCCTGCCCTGGAATCGCGATATAGCGTTCGACCTCGATCGTCGCGTCGGTGCGGCTCATGCTTGAATTGGCGAGCATGAAGTCGATCGCCTGATCGCGCGTCCATTTTTTCGAATGCAGCCCCGAATCGACGACGAGGCGCATCGCGCGCAGCATCTCGTCGTCCAGCCCGCCGAAGCGCTGGTACGGGTCGCTCTGGACGCCCAGTTCCTTCCACAGCGTCTCCGCGTACAGCGCCCAGCCCTCGACGTATGCAGTGTTGCCGCCGAAGCGCATGAAAGGCGGAAGCGCGGTATTCTCCTGCGCGAGGCTGATCTGGAAATGATGCCCCGGCACTGCTTCGTGCAGGTAGAGTGTCTCGCTGCCGACCTTCGAGCGCGAGGGCAGGTCATAGGCGTTGTAGTAGAACACACCCGGCCGCGACCCGTCGGGCGTGCCCTGCTGATAGCTGCCCGCCGCGTCGGTCTTTTCGCGGAACTCGGGGACTGCGCGGATTTCGAGCGGGCTCTTGGGAATCGTCGAGAATTGCTCGCGGACGCGCAGGTCGACCTGCTTGCCGATCCGCTCGAACTCCTCGCGCATCGCGTCGCGCGTCGCATATTTGAAGCGCGGATCGGTGCGAAGGCTTTCGAAGAACTGAGCGAGCGTCCCCTTGAAGCCGACCTGCGTCTTGATCTTTTCCATCCCCGCGCGGACGCGAGCAACCTCGGACAGGCCGAGCTTGTGAATCACATCCGCGCGCATCGGCAGCGTCGTGTTCGATTCGATCAGATAGGCGTAGAGCCTGTCGCCGCCGGGCATATGCGCAAGACCGACGCCCTCGCGCGCGACGGGCAGGTATTCGGTGCGGAGGAAGTCGCGAAGGCGGGCAAGTGCCGGAAAGATTGCGTCTGCGATGACAGCACGCGTTTCGCGGGTCAGGCGCGTGCGGTCGGCAATGCCCATGCTGTCAGGGAACTTGCCGAGCGGCCCCGCATAGGGCGACGCATCGACGCCTGCCTTCAGCTGAAGGTCGAGCTGGTCGATCATGTTGCGGACGACAAGCTTGGGCTGGACGACGCCCGTCTTCATGCCCTCGCGGAAGCGGCCGATCGCGACGTCGATGTTCTCGGCAAACTGCCGGTGTCGCCTGATGTTGTTCTCATAGTCGAGGACGGTCTTGAACGGGGCCGCGCCCTGGCCCGAGGCGATGTCGGGGTAGAAGGTGTGCACGCCGAAGAAATGGTCGATCGGCCGGACGTCGCGCAGTGCGCGCATCGCGGGCGTATTGCCCTTCATGCTCAGCTCGGTGTTGCGCCTAAAGGTATCGTAGGCGATCCGGTCGGTCGCGTTCAGCTGCGCGCGTGGGATTCGGGCAAGCGCGTCGAGGTCGGCCGCATCGGCGCGGTAATTCGCCTCCGCCTGCGCGTCCGAGAAGAAGTCGCCGAGCCGGTCGGCATAGCGCAGGTCGCCGCGGAACAGCGCGGTAATCGGATTGCGTTTGAGGCTCGCCTCGTCGCTGTTCTTGAACAGCTGCTGCAGCTGCTCTGCCGGAGTCGCGGCCTGCGCGGGCGCGACGATGGCAATCAGGGGGAGGAGAGGCAGAAAGAAGCGGGAGCGCATGGGGTTACTCCGAAAGGACCATGCGCCCCCGCTATCATTCGCTCACGATGTTACCAGTAGAAATTCCGGATCACGTCGACCACATAACCGCTGCGCACATCGACCAGCAGCACGTCGTTGTAGTGACGCACCCAGCGCTGGTTCCAGCCAGGACGCGGCAGGCGGTAACGGCCATAGTCGTTGATCTGGTAGCGCGGCTGGTAATAGCCGAAGTTCAGCCGCACGCCCGGACGGAAGGTCTGGTAGCGGTAGGGCGACCGCCAACCATAGCCGCGGTAGAGCTCGCGGTTCTGATAGCGCGCATAGCGCCAGTCGTCGCGGCCCCAGTCGCGCCGCGCCTCGCGGTACTCCTCGCGATAGTCGCGGCGGGCGTCGCGCAGGTCGCGGCGTTCCTCGCGAATCCGGTCGGGATTGCCGCTGCGGTAGGCACGGTCGAGTTCGCGTCGCTCTTCGCGGACGTCTTCACGCTCGCGGCGCAGCTCGCGCCGCTCGCTCGGGGTGATGGGCGAATACTGCGCCTGTGCCGCGACCGGCGTCAGTGCCGCCGCGAGCAGGCCGGCGATGATCGTCTTACGCATTGTCGTTACTCCTTCATGCATCCCGGCTTCGGAATGTAACAAAGGATTATCCGGTTCCCGCTGAACGGCGCGGGAATGCGGTCGTCAGCTGGCTGAAAGCAAAGGACTTTGCGAAGCTGCCACGCAATCGCCCGCGCGCGCGCCGGAAGTCGATTGCTTCGCGTCGCTCGCAATGACGGTCACGCCCAGAAACGTTCGCGATACCATTTGGTGACGATGTTCTTGACGCCCGCCGTCACGGGCAGGCTTTCGTGCATCGACTGCGGGTTGGGCTTACCGTTCGCGTCCATGTTGTTCCACGCGAGCAGCATGCCCGTGCGTGGCACGACCTTGAAGCCCGCGTGCACGAACAACGTCTCGCCACCGGCCGCCGGCTCGTCGAGGTAGATCATCGCGGTCCAGCTGCGCTGCCCGCCGCGCGTGCGTTCGTCAGGCCAATAGGGCTGGTCGGTATGAAAATAGTCGTGGTGCGCCTTGAACTGCTGGCCGACGGCATAGCGCTGCCCCTGCAGCGTTTCGCCCTGCTTGGCCTTCATGCCCATCAGGTTGCACACCCGCGTGTCGATGGCTTCGACAAAGGGATTCCACCGGTCGAGGTCGCAGCTTTCGGAGGTCCGGAATTCGGGATCCGGATCGACCGCCAGCAGCGCCGACGGCTTGCGGTCCGCGTCGATCATCGCGATCAGCCCGCCGCATTCCTGCGGGGTGAGAAACCCCTGGCGGACGTAAACATCGAAGCCTATCCCGTTCACGACCTGAACGCCTTCGGTGCGCCTCAACCGCGCGGCGGTCTGTTTCCCGATATCGGCCAAACGCTCTTCAGACACGAAAAATCCCTCGCCAGTGACCGGCGAGGGATAATCGAAGTCGGTCGGTGCTTACCAGAAAAAGTCGTGAATGGCGTCGACGACACGGCCCGATCGCAAGTCCACGAGCAGCACGTCGTTGTAGTAGCGCACCCAGCGGTACGGGCCCCAAACCTGCGGCAGGCGATAGCTCCACGGGTCGTCGATCCAGTAGTTCTGGTCGTACAGTCTGCCCCACAGCGTCACGCCGATCGAGAAGCGGCGGTAGCCGTAGTCCCAACCATGGGGGGCATAGTAGCGGTGGCCGCGAAACAGGTCGCGGTTGCTGTAGCGCCAGCGCTGCCAATCGTAGCGGTTGTCGTTCCGCCAGCCGCGGTTCCACGCGCGCGTGTCGCCCCGGTTGCGGTTGTCCCAGTGCTGACGGCTGGTGTTCCAGCCGTAGTTCCGGTTGTCGTTCCAGCGCCGGTTGTCCTGCCAGCGACGGTTTTCGTTCCAATTGCGATCGCCGTCCCAGCGGCGCCCGTCGTTCCAGCCGCGACCTTCGCGCTGACGGTTCCAACCCTGCTGCGGGTCGCGCCAGGTGTCGTCGCGGCGAACCTGCCCGTTGTTCCAGTCGGGCCGGGTGCGGTTCCCATCCCAGCGGCGCTGGTCCTGCTGCACGACGGGTGGCGTAGACTGCGGGATAGCGGGCTGTGGATCCGCAACCTGCGGCGTGCGCTGCCAGCCCCCCTGTCCGCGCTCGGCCCGGTTCCAGCGATTGCCCCAATCGCCGCGGGCACGGCCTTGCCAGCCGGGATTGGGGGAACCCTCGGGACGCTGCCAGCGGCGCTCGGCCTGCGGCGGCATGGGCTGCGGCGTGGCGGCGGGCGTCTGAACCTGTGGTGTCGGCATCTCGGCGCGACGCTGCCAGCCACCGCCGTCACCGCGAGACTGACGACCCTGCCACGCTCCCTCGTTGCTCCGCTGCTCCTGACGCTCCCGGCGTTCCTGCCAGCCGCCGCCACGGCGACCCTGCCGCTGGTCGTCGGCTTGCGCGACCTGCGACTGGGGAAGCTGAACCGCCTCCGGACGCGGCTCCGAATCGCGGGTCATGCGTTGCACGGCTTGTTCTGGAATGGGTGTCGGTTCCCCCGGCATTTCGGCCTGGACCTGCGCGATCGCGGGCGACAGCGCGCTCGCGGCGAGCAGCGCAGCAAGGGCAATTCTGAGCTTCATGGTCGCATCGTCCCCGGGCCGCGCGTGCATCATCGTCGCTGCGGCTGTCCACGCCGTTTCGCCGAGTCGCGCTGAACGCAGTCTGGCGACGGTCGTCAGCGAAATGAAAGCTATTCGCTGCCTGGCGACAGCGCGGGAACACGCTTTGCGGCGTCGGCGGGCGCAATTCCCGGCGGCGGGGCGGCGGCAAGCGTCTCCTCGCCCCGGATCACGCGCCCCGCGCGGTGGATCGCGCGGCGGCTGCGCGGGTAGATGCCGCAGCGGCACAGGTTCGTAATCGCCGCGTCGATGTCGGCATCGCTCGGCCGGTTATTGCCTTTAAGCAGCAACGCCGCCGCCATCACGATGCCGGGCGTGCAGAAGCCGCACTCGACTGCCTGTTCAGCGACCAGCGCCTGTTGCACCGGATGCGACCGGTCGCGCGACAGCCCCTCAATCGTGGTCACGAAGCTGCCCTCGCATTGCGCGAGCGTGACCATGCAGCTCATCACCGCACGCCCGTCGATGTCCACGGCGCACGCGCCGCAGTCGCCGGTGCCGCAGCCGTATTTGGTGCCGGTCAGGTTCGACGCCTCGCGCAACGCCCAGAGCAGCGGCGTCGCCGGGTCCATGCGATAGCGGATCGGCTGGTTGTTGACGGTAAGGCTGGTCATGCGTTGCGCGTCCTGAAATCCGGGATGGCGCGGCGCATATAGTCGTCGAACATCGGCACGGTGAAGGCGGTGTCGCCATAGGCCGGCGAATAGACCATGCCCTTCTTGATCAGATTGTTGCGGACCGGCGCGACGCTTGTGATCTTCAGCCCGAGTTTTTCGGCGACATCGGCCGACCGGTGATGCCCCGCGCCGAGGTCTGCGAGCGCGCGCATGTAGTTTTTCTCGGCGGGCGTGCAGCGATCGAGTCGGACCTTGAAAAAGCTCTGGTCGAGCGCGGCAAGCGCGAGGTCGTCCGCGCGCTGCACATCGACGAGCGTGATTTCGGGGCCCTCTGCCACGTTCCAAGCCTCATATCCCCATTGCTGGAGGAAGTACGGATAGCGTTCGGTGACCGAAAGAATGCGATCGACAGCAGCATCGGCAATCCGCGCACCTTCGCTTTCGACCGGGTTGGCCAGCGCGGCATGGCCGTCCTCTTCGGTCAGCGGACCGACCGCCGGGTAGCGGAACAGCCGTTCCGAATAGGATTTGGAATTGCCCGCGAGGCCCAGGATCTGCGGCAGTCCCGCGCCGATCAGCATGACCGGCAACCCGCGCTGGTTGATCCGGTGCATCGCCATGATCAGCGCGCTGAACTCGCTGTCGGACAGATATTGCAACTCGTCGATGACGAATGCGATCGGCCGACCCGACGCGCGCGCCGCTTCCCCCACCACTTCGAACAATTCTGGCAGGTCCGATTCGAGGTCGCCGGTATCCGCCGTTCCCGGTTCGGCGTCGGTCGAAATCGACAGTTCGAGCTCGCCGACCTTGACGCTCAGCGCGCCGAGGAAGCCCTTCATCACGCGAAGCGCGCGCGACGCCACGTCCTTGGCGCGCTCGACCAAGCTGAGCTGGAGCAGCGCACGACGGATGCCGGGGACGAGCAGTTGCGGCAACGTCTTGCTGTCGTGCGCCTCGACATCGATGACGACGAAGCCGAGCGCCTCGGCCATCGCTTTGGCCTTGACGAGCAGCACCGTCTTCCCGACCCCGCGCAGGCCGACGAGGATCGGGAACTGGACCGGCCGTCCCAGCGTGACGCGTTGCAGCACAATCTCAATGTCGTCGACAATCGCCCGACGCCCCGCCAGCTCGGGCGGGGGGTTTCCGGCTCCCGGCGAAAACGGATTGCGGACAGCGTCGATAGCGAGTTTATCCAGTTATAGAACGAATCCGATATAACTCGATAAACTTGCTATCGTCAATCGCGCCAGCTGCGGTCGGTCCGGCCGATGATCCGCACCATCGCGTCGAACTCGGCCTTTCCGGGGCCGCCGGGAATCTGCGTCATGAACAGGTCGCGCTGGTGCACGGCGACGACTTCAGGCGAGACGACGATGGGCTTGCCTGCGCTCAACGTCGCCAGCGCGATCTCGCAGGCGCGTTGCAGCGCCCAGTGCTTGAGGAACACTTCCTGAATTGTCTTGCCCATCGCGACGATGCCGTGGTTGCGCAGCAGCATCATCGACTTGCCGCCCAGCGAAGCGAGGAACCGCGGCCCCTCCTCGTCGCGCACCGTCACGCCTTCGAAATCGTGATAGCCGATCTGCCCGACGAAATTGCACGCGTAGAAATTGACTGCCTGCAGTCCGCCTTCGAGGCTCGCCATCGCCATGCCGGCGGTGGTGTGCGTGTGCGCGATCGCGTGCGCGTCGGGCACATGGCGGTGGAACAGGGCATGCTGGACGAACCCTGCACGGTTCACATGCCAGTCGGTGGGGGCGAGGATGTTGCCGTCGATGTCGATCTTGACGAGGCTCGACGCGGTCACTTCGCTGAAATGCAGGCCATAGGGGTTGATGAGAAACGCACCCTCTTCCCCCGGCACTTTCACGGTGATGTGGTTGAAGATCAGCTCGTCCCACTTGAAGTGCGCGAAGATGCGGTAGCAGGCGGCAAGCTCCTGCCGCGCGGCCCATTCGGCCTCGGACATGGGGGCGGGGGCGGGGTTCAGCGCGGTGGCCATGACGGGCTCCTTTGCAATGCGTATCGGGGCAAAGGCTATCGCACGCCGCCGGATTAATCCACCGCGCCTTGCTTGCAGTTCGCACGCGCATCCGCCAGCACCGCGCCATGACCGACCCCATCGCGCTCGACATCCCGCACAAACTCGGCAAGGCCGCTGCGCGCGACCGGCTCGACAAGGGGATCGGGCGGATCGGCGAGATGATGCCCGGCGGCGGGCGGGTGACGCACGACTGGGACGGCGACACGATGCGCTTCACCGTCAGCGCGCTCGGCCAGACGATGCGCTGCGAAGCAACGGTGCACGAGGGCCATGTCCACGCCGTCGTCGACCTGCCCCCGATGCTCGCGCTGTTCGCGGGCAAGGTGCGCGAGGCGCTGGGCAAGGGGTTGCCGAAGCTGTTGAAGTAGCTTCGCGCGGCCCTAAAGTCGCCGCATGGGGCAATATGCCAGCGGCACCGCGCGCGAGATGCTGGAGCAGTCCCGCGACCTCTTCGCTCTGTATCCCGACGCCGACCGCGCCTATATGGAACGACGGATACGCTATGAAACGGGCGGCGATTAGGCGTCCACGTTACGGAAGCTCAATAAACCCGCGCCTTCGGCTCGATATACTCCACCTCATCCGTCAGCGTGTAATCGTGCACCGGGCGGTAATCGATCCGCACGCCGCCGCCCCCGTCCACCCACGCCAGCGTGTGCTTCATCCAGTTTGCGTCATCGCGCTCGGGATAGTCTTCGTGCATGTGTGCGCCGCGCGACTCCTTGCGGTTGGCGGCGCTGTGCACGGTCGCGGCGGCCTGGGGCAGCATATTGTCGAGCTCGAGCGTCTCGATCAGGTCGGTGTTCCAGATGAGACTGCGGTCGGCGACGCGCACGTCGGCCATGCGCGCGGAGACCTTGTCGATCGTGGCGACCCCTTCCGCCAGCAGCGCGGTGTCGCGGAAGACGGCGGCGTGCTTTTGCATCGTGCGCTGCATGTCGAGGCGGATTTCCGCCGTCGGCGCACCGCCTGCCGCATGGCGGAACTTGTCGACGCGGGTGAGCGCCATTTCCTCTGACCCCTTGGGCAGCGGCTTGTGCGCCGCGCCCGGAGTCAGCACTTCCTTCAGCCGCAGCCCCGTCGCGCGGCCGAAGACGACCAGATCGATCAGGCTGTTCGACCCCAGCCGGTTTGCGCCGTGGACGCTGACGCACGCCGCTTCGCCGACCGCGTAGAGGCCGGGCACCACCGCATCCGGATTGCCGTCCTTCAGCGTCACGACCTCGCCGTGGAAGTTACATGGGATGCCGCCCATGTTGTAATGCACGGTCGGCGACACCGGCAGCGGCTGGCGCGTCAGGTCGACGCCCGCGAAGATCTTCCCCGTCTCGGTGATCCCCGGCAGCCGTTCGGCGAGCACCTTGGGGTCGATATGGTCGAGGTGCAGGTAGATATGGTCCTTGTGCTCGCCGACGCCGCGCCCTTCGCGCACCTCCATCGCCATGCAGCGTGAAACGACGTCGCGGCTCGCGAGGTCCTTCGCCGACGGCGCGTAACGCTCCATAAAGCGCTCGCCCTCGCTGTTGGTCAGGTACCCGCCCTCGCCACGCGCGCCTTCGGTAATGAGCACGCCCGCGCCATAGATGCCGGTCGGGTGGAACTGGACGAACTCCATGTCCTGCAAGGGGAGCCCCGCGCGCAGCACCATCCCGCCGCCGTCGCCGGTGCAGGTGTGCGCCGAGGTCGCCGAGAAATAGCAGCGGCCATAGCCGCCGGTGGCGAGCACGACCGCGTGGCTGCGGAAGCGGTGGATGCTCCCGTCCTCGAGGCACATCGCGATGACGCCCCTGCACGCACCGTCCTCCATGATGAGGTCGAGCGCGAAATACTCGATGTAGAAATCGGCGTCGTACTTCAGGCTCTGCTGATAGAGCGCGTGGAGCATCGCATGGCCGGTGCGGTCGGCGGCGGCGGCGGTGCGCTGCACCGGCGGCCCCGCGCCCATGTTCTGCATGTGCCCGCCGAACGGGCGCTGGTAGATCGTGCCGTCGTCGTTGCGGCTGAAGGGCACGCCCGCGTGTTCGAGCTCGTAGACTGCGGCCGGCGCCTCGCGCACCATATATTCGATCGCGTCCTGATCGCCGAGCCAGTCCGACCCCTTGACCGTGTCGTACATGTGCCACGTCCAGTGGTCGGGCGAGTTGTTGCCGAGCGACGCGGCGATGCCGCCTTGAGCGGCGACGGTGTGGCTGCGTGTCGGAAACACCTTGGTGATGCACGCGGTCTTCAGCCCCGCCTCCGCCGCGCCCATCGTTGCGCGCAGGCCGGAGCCGCCCGCGCCGACGATGACTGCGTCGTAGCTGTGGTCGATGATCTTGTAAGCGTCGCTCACGCGATACTCCCTGACAGTGCGACCTTCAGGATGCTGAACAGCGCGAGCGCGCCCGCCCCGAAGGTGAAGAAGTTGAGCAGGCCCAGAAGGACGACCCGCGTCTCGTCGTGCTGGTAATCCTCGATGACGACCTGCAGGCCCAAGCGGAAATGCCAGAAGGTGTTGAGCACGATCAGCATCAGCGGCACCGCGACGAGCGGCTGGCCGATCCAGACCTTGACCGTGTCATAGGAAAGGTCGGGCAGCGCCACGAGGCTTGCGACGAACCAGCCGGTCAACAGGATGTTGGCGAATGCGGTCACCCGCTGCTGCCACCAGTGACCCGCGCCTTCCTTTGCACTACCGAGACCGCGGACGCGGCCGAGTTCGCTGCGCATCAGACGCCTCCCTTGGCTGCGAAGATGTAGACCCAGAGCGCGAGCGTCGCGACGAGCGCGAAGGCGATGGTCGCGATCGAGGTCGCCTTCGTCCGCTTCAACTCGTAGCCCGCGCCCATGTCCATGAACAGGTGGCGCACGCCGTTCGCCAGATGCTGGAAGAACGCCCAGCTCAGCCCGATCGCGGCGACGAGCGACAGGCCGTTGGCGAGGCCAGGGAACACCGCGGTCGCATCGTCGCGCTGCACGACCCAGTTGCGGAACACGGCATAGCTTTCCGGACCGCCCGCGAGTGCGGCGAGCCACCAGACGAACACCAGCGTCCCTGCCAGCGCGAGTGCAGTGCCGGTCGCCCGGTGCAGGATCGAGACCAGCATATGCGGGCCCCATTTCCAGATGGTCAGATGCGGCGAAAGCGGCCGCGCGCTCGGTCGTGCCATGCGTCCAAGTCCTTGTCTTGCGCCAAGCCCTTAGCCGCGCCCTCGCGCGATGCAACCGCCCGCGCTTTAACGCAGCGCTAACCAGACGCGCGTAGCACGGTCGCACTTCACATTTCTCAGGAACGGGTCGCCAGATGTCTCAAACTTCAAGCCGATCCGGCCCGGACTCGTTGCGGATCGACGTCCGCGAGCGGCTCAAGTATTTTGACCTCGAAAATACGCTTGTCGCCAACGCGCGGATCGCGGCGGACGCCGTGGCGGGACACGAGCGCGAACTCGTCGACTGTTGGTGGGCGCACCACGATGCCTGTATGGGCACGCCCACGCTCCCGCCCGAGCAGCTGGAAGCCCTCAAGACGGCAGCCGAACACTATGTGAGGCAGCGTTTCGCCGACGCCGGTGGGCAAGGCTGGGTGGATATGGCGGCCGAACACGCACGGCTGACCTATGAGGCGGGCGAGCCGATCGCGCTCATGCTCGCGTGCTACGAGGCGTCGAATCGCAAGGGCGTCCAGGTGATGCGTGAGAAACTGGGCGAAGGCGACGATTTCCGGCGCGCGTCGAACGCGGTATTCCGGCTTGCGATCATCGAGGCGGAAATCGTCGCGTCGACGATGGCGGCGCTCAAGGCGCGAGAGGTCGAGGCACACCGCGCCGAACGCGCCGACGTGTTCCGCGAGAAGATCGCGGGCGAGCTATCGAGCGCCTCCGAACTCGGTAGCCAGCTGCGCGGGCAGGCCTCCGACGCCTCGGGTGCAACGCGCGGGATGCTGGGCAAGGCATCGGAAGTCGCCGCTGCGGCCGAACAGTCGGCGGTCGCGATGCGTGACGCCGCGCACACCGCCGCAGGGCTCATCCGCGCGATCGAGGAGGCGCGGAGCGAGGTCGAGGTCGCTGCCGATATCGCGACCCGCGCGTCCGATCAGGCGGCAGACGCAGTGAAGGTCTCCGAAGCGCTGTCCGATACCGCCAAGAGCATCGAATCGATTCTCGGCCTGATTCGCGACGTTGCCGGCCAGACCAACCTTCTCGCGCTCAACGCGACGATCGAGGCTGCCCGCGCGGGCGACGCGGGACGCGGCTTCGCCGTCGTTGCACAGGAAGTGAAAACGCTCGCCAACCAAACCGCGCGCGCAACCGACGACATTGCGGCCAAGATCGCGGCGATCCAGTCGGCGACGCAATCGACCGTCGCAACGAGCGGATCGATCCGTCAGACCGTCGCAGAAGTTCAGGCGTCCGCGACTCGCATCCGCCAGGCGATGGAGGTGCAGGCGCAGACAGTGACAATGATCACCGCCGCCGTCGACGAAACCGCGCTCGCGGCCGATACCATGTCCTCGACAATAGCTGCGATCCGCGCCGACACCGAAACGGTTGCGACCGAGATCGACGAGCTGGAGACCGGCTTTGACAGCGTGACGCGCAAGCTGTCGCTGCTGCAGGATGCGGCGGGGGACTACGCGCGTCTGGTCGCCTGAACTACAGCCAGACGTCCACCGCGTGCAGCGCAGTGCCGACCAGGCCGCCAACCACCGTGCCGTTGATCCGGATGAACTGCAGGTCGCGGCCCACCGCGTTCTCGACGCGGTCGGTGATCGTCTGCGCATCCCATCCGCGAACGGTGTCGCTGACCAGCCGCACGATCGCATCGCCATAGCCCGCCGTCACCCCGACGGCGGTCCGCCGCGCGAAGCGGTTGACCGTCAGCCGAAGGTCGGGATCCTCCTGTAGCGTCTGACCAAGCTGGATCAGCATGTCGCCGAACTTGCCCGCGAGCACCGCATCGGGGTCGCGCGCCGCGCGCAACATCGCCGCGCGGGCAGATTCCCACAGCCCGTCGAGCCAGCGCCGCATCGCCGGATTCTTCATGATCTCGTCGCGCAGGTCGGCGACGCGTTTTTGCATCTTCGGGTCGTCCTGCAGGTCGATGGCGAGGTGTGCGAGCCCCTCCTCGGCCTTCGCGCGCAGGCGGTGCTGCGGGTCGTCGGCCATCTCGGTCAGCATTTTCTGCAGGCCGTCGATGATCTTGTTCGCGAGCGTTTCGTCGAGCCCCGTCCAGCGGAGCACCGACCCTGCGCGCTCGTGGACCATCTGGCGAACGAGATCGTCGTTGGCCTCGAGCGTCTTTGCCGCCCAGCGCACAACCCCGTCGATGATGGGGCGGTGCCGCCCCTCGCTGATCGCCGCCGCCAGCGCCTGTCCGAGCAGGGGTGCCAGGTCGAGGTCGGCGATGCGGTTGGCGATCGCACCCTTGATCATGCCGCCAAGCCGTTCGGGATCGAACGCCTCAATCACGTCGGCTGCGATCCGCGAGGCGCCCTGTTTCAGCCGCCCGCCCTTCGCCGCGCCTGTCGTCAGAAACCGCCCGGTCGCACTCGCCACGTCCATCCGCGCCATCCGCCGCGCGACGACCTGAGGCGTCAGGAAATTGTCCCGCAGGAAGGTCGCGAGCGTGTCACCGATGCGGTCCTTGTTCTTCGGAATGATCGCGGTGTGCGGAATCGGCAGGCCGAGCGGGTGACGGAACAAGGCTGTGACCGCGAACCAGTCTGCGATGCCACCGACCATCGCTGCCTCGGCGAACGCCTTTACGAACCCTATCGCGGGATGCAGCGGCTCGTACGCGCGTGCCGTAAAGTACGTTGCCGCCATCGCGAACAGCAGACCCGTTGCGACCATCCGCATTTCGGCGGCCCCGCCTTGAACGGGAACCGAAAGGCCGAAACGGTTTGCGCGGATCATGCCGTGCGAACGCCTCGCGCGGCCAGCGGGTTCACTCGGCCGGCTGCGGCGCGCGGGCGCCCTCGCCACCGTTGGTGAAGGTACGCCGCATCCACGGCCCCAGTCGCGCCTCGATTCCTGCCGCCAGACTGAACGTCGCCGGGACGATGAGCAGCGTCAGGACGGTCGAGACGATCAGCCCGCCGATGACGGTGACGCCCATCGGCGCGCGGAAGCTGCCGTCGGAGCCGATCGAGAGCGCGACCGGCACCATGCCCGCGACCATCGCGACCGTCGTCATCACGATCGGCTGCGCACGCTTGTGTCCGGCGTCTCGGATCGCGATCAGCTTTTCGACGCCCTTGTCCATTTCCTCGAGCGCGAAATCGACGAGCAGGATCGAGTTCTTGGCGACGATGCCGAGCAGCAGGAGCATGCCGATGAGCACCGGCATCGAGATCGGGTCGCCAGTGATCCTGAGCGCCATCGCGCCGCCGAGCGGAGCGAGGAGCAGCGACCCCATGTTCACCAGCGGCGGCAGCACACGCTTGTAGAGCAAAACGAGCGTCGCGAACACGAGCAGGATGCCCGTGACAACCGCGATCACGAAGCTGAAGAGCAATTCGGCCTGCCATTTGGCTTCGCCGAGCGTCAGCCGCGTGATGCCGTCGGGGAGGTTCTTGACCGTCGGCAGCTGGTCGATGAGCGGGTTGACGTCGCCCGACACCAGCCCCGGCGCAAGGTCGGCACCGAGCGAGACGCGGCGGATCTGGTTCGTCCGGCTGATGATGACCGGCCCCGAGCCGAAACTGATGTCGGCGACAAGCTTCAGCGGCACCGAACCGCCACTTGTCGTCGGCACCGGCAGGTTTTCGATGCTCGCGAGGTCGCGGCGGGACTGTTCGCCGAGCTGGACGCGAATCGGGATCTGCCGGTCGGTCAGTGAGAATTTCGCGCTGTTTTGGTCGATGTCGCCCAGCGTCGCGATGCGGATCGCCTGGCTCAGCGCCTGAGTGGTCACCCCGAGTTCGGCGGCAAGCTGCGTGCGCGGCTTGATGATGATCTCGGGCCGCTGCAGGTCGGCCGCCGTACGCGGCGCGACAAGCTGCGGAATCGATTTCATCTCTTCGACGATCCTGTTCGCCGTCGCATTGAGCAGGACCGGATCGTCGCCGCCCAGCGTCATCGTGATGTCGCGGCCCGAACCGCCCGGCCCGCCGCCCGACTGCGACTGGAAGTTGACGCGTGCATCGGGGATCTGGCTCAGCTGACGCTGCCACTTGCGCTGGAACTCGGTACTCGTCTGGCTGCGGTCTTCCTTGAGCGTGCTGAAGATGTTGCCATTGCCCGTATTCACCCGTGCGAGCAGCGAGGACACGTCGGGGTCGTCGTCGAGGATGTCGACGACGCGGTCCATCACCGCCTCGGTGCGCGCAAGTGTCGCGCCAGGCGGCATGAAGATGCGGACCTGGCTGAAGTCGTTGTCCTGCGTCGGCTGGAACGTCATCGGGATGCCCCAGAACATCAGGATCGTGGCCACGAACGACAGGCCGCCGAGGCCGACGGTCCAGACCCGGTGGTCGCGCCGGTGCGCCCACAGCCGCTTCCAGGCCGATGCCCCCCGCGCGCGCTGGACCTTGCTCGTATCAAGCGTCCAGTCGAGCGCCTTCATGTACACGTCCATCATCCGGCCCTCGCCGTGTGTGGCATGGCCGTGCGACTTCAGGAAATAGGCGGCGATCATCGGCGTGATCAGGCGCGCGACGGCAAGGCTGACCAGCACCGCCGCGACGACGGTCAGCCCGAAATTCTTGAAGAACTGCCCCGAGATGCCCGGCATCAGGCCGACCGGAAGGAACACCGCGACAATCGACATCGTGGTTGCGACGACCGCGAGGCCGATCTCGTCCGCCGCGTCGATTGAGGCCTGATAGGCCGTCTTGCCCATCCGCATGTGCCTGACAATGTTCTCGATTTCGACGATGGCATCGTCGACGAGCACGCCCGCGACCAGGCTGAGCGCGAGCAGCGACAGGAAGTTGAGGGTGAAGCCCATCAGGTCCATGAACCAGAAGGCCGGGATCGCCGACAGCGGAATGGCGATCGCCGAAATCAGCGTCGCGCGCCAGTCGCGCAGGAACAGCCAGACGACGAGCACGGCGAGGATCGCGCCCTCGATCATCGCATACATCGCCGACTTGTACTGGTCCTTCGTGTACTTCACCGTCGTGAAAAGCTCGGTGTAGGTGACCTTCGGGTTCGCCTTTTCGAGCTCGGTCAGCGCTTTCCGGAACTCTTCGTAGACCGTCACGTCCGACGCGCCCTTCGCCCGCTGGATCGCAAAGGCGAGCACCTGACGGCCCTCCATCTTCGCGAGCGAGCGCTGCTCGGCGTAGCCGTCCGACACGGTCGCGATGTCGGCGAGTTTGACCGAACGTCCGCCGCCGAGCTGGATGTTGGTCTGGCTGAGCGCAAAGGCGTCGCGCGCGTTGCCGAGCACGCGCACGGACTGTTCGGACGCGCCGATCTCGGCACGTCCGCCGGCCGCATTCAGGTTCACCGAGCGCAGCTGTGCGTTGACCTGCGAAGCGGTGACGCCCAGCGACTGCATTTTCGCCGGATCGAGCACGACGCGGATTTCGCGGTTCACCCCGCCGACACGTTCGAACAGCGCCACGCCGGGGATACCGCGGAGCTTCTTGCCGACCGTATTGTCGACATACCAGCTCAACTCCTCGAGCGTCATGTCGCTGGTTTGCGCCGACCAATAGGCAAGGTCGCCACCGCCGCCCACGTCGACGCGCGAGATCTGGGGCTCGAGAATGCCCTCCGGCAAGTCACTGCGGATGTTCGTGATCGCGTCGCGGATGTCGTTCACGGCGCGGTCGGTGGGCGTCCCGATCGTGAACTGCACGAACGTCGACGATGAGCCTTCGCGCACGCTCGAGTTGATCTCGTCGATGCCCGCGACGCTGCGGATCGCCGCCTCGACCTTTTGTGTGACTTGCGTCTCGAGCTCCGAGGGCGCGGCACCGGGCTGGCTGATGTTGATCTGCGCTGCGGGGAAATCGATGTCGGGCGAATCGTTCACGTCCATCCGCGCGAACGACAGCATGCCCGCCAGCAGCAGGCCCACGAACAGGACGAGCGGAGGGACCGGATTGCGGATGGCCCAGGCCGAGATGTTGCGAAAGCTCATGGCCTTGCTCCGTGCCTAGCGCGCCGGGGCCCGCTGCGGTTTCACTACCTCGCCCTCGGTAACAAATGCGCCCGCGCTCTCGACGACCCGTTCCTGACCGGTCAGGCCCTCGATGACCGTCACGCCCTGATTGCTGACGTCGCCGACCTTCACGCCGCGCCGGACGATCTTGTTGTCCGGGCCGACGATCTTCACGAAGCTGCCCTTTTCGTCATTGAGTACGGCGGACTCGGGGAGCAGCGGCACCGTCGCCGCGCCGCTCGCGATCCGCGCCGACGCGAAACCGCCGGGACGCAGCGCCTTGTCATAGGGCAAGGCGACCCGCACGATGCCCTGACGCGTCGCCGGGTCGATCACAGGGGAAATCTGCCAGATCTGGCCGGTGAATTGCTGCGTTCCGCCGACTGGCGTCACCGTTGCGCGCTGGCCGACAGACATCTTCGC
>VYLJ01000083.1_pt1 | contig 22308 bp, 20 predicted proteins | sample 5114331 | NCBI WGS metagenome assembly VYLJ01 (sample SAMN12291791, study PRJNA351875) | freshwater metagenome | isolation source: freshwater lake | place: USA: Michigan, MSU2 Lake | collected 2011-08-16
AGTGCTTTCGCTTGTCGCACGTCCGCATCTACATCGCCAAAATCGCGGTACACATTCCCGCTACCTTGTACCAGTTCAAATTGTTCTTCACTCATGAGAGTTCCTCCTTCAATCGCTTGAGCCGTGCTTTGATAACTTCGACTTCTTGCTGTGGTGTTTTGATCCCTTTTGGGGATTTTTTCTGGAAGGCATGAATCACCCAGATAGCCTCACCTAACTGGACAGCATAGATAGTTCGATAGGCATCCCCCTTGAAAGGTAGAGCAATCTCGAACACACCAGAACCCATCCCCTTAAAAGGCTTGGTTAGGGATGATTTTGCCCCTTCTGCTGCAATAGTTAAAGCGTCAAGTACAATTTCTTGGGCTTCCTTGGGAAACTTTTGAAAATCTTTCCGTGCCGCTTTAATCCAAGATATAGGACGGGTATTACGCATTCGCTTATGGTGATATAACTGATACCACCGGTCAAGCCCCATTATACCTAAAGACCATCAATTTGATGCTTATCGAGGGTCATAACTCCCTTTATAGGTTGTAAAAATTTGATAACCAGGTAAAACTAAGCTTATACCCGCAAAACTATGTATTGTTCCTGGATAACTTTCTTCTGCATCACTACCCCCCAATCGCCAACAAAAAGAACCCAACCAAATATAAAAGCCTGGAATCAGTGCGTCCATAGAATAGGCAATATGCTTTAACTGAGGGTTAACTTCGTTTGATGATCCCTTTTTTTGGGAAACTTTTATTTTCATTTATTTTCATTATTTTAAACTTATAATCGTTTAAGAACTATACCATATTTTTATTAGCATTGACGATGACAATTATCACAATTCCACACTTAAACCCTTTGGTGCGATCACTTTTGCTAAAAGGACGAGTTATACTAAATCCAAAAATGGCTTTTAGTTGTCAGCTAAATTTTTGCGCCAATTTCGTCAAATTGCTTCAAGTTGTCAGCTAAATTTTTGCGCCAATTTCGTCAAATTGCTTCAAGAGATTTGATTGCGAACGCCACTGAAAGCAGCGTATGCGATCGCTATAGCATCTACAGCGTCATTAATAGGCATTTTTGTCAATCCGAATAAATACTTAATTTGTTCGGCCACCTCCGCTTTAGTGGCCCTACCATGGCCGAGATGACATTTCCAACTAGCTTGATGGAGGAAAATCGGTTCAATTCCTCCATCGCGACAGCTAACCAGATTGATAATTCCCAATGCTTGCAGGACTCCACCGGCTGCCTTGATTTGCCGGTTAAAAAAGGGCATTTCCACGGCAATTTCCCCCGGTTTATATTCTGCGATTAACTCCTTTAAATCCCGTTCAATTTCGATCAAACGCTGGGCAGTAGAAAGATTTTTAGAAGTTTCGATCGTGCCGTAATCGACTAAAATCGGCATTAACTCACTATTATCCCGGAGAATAGCCCAACCGACAATCGCTAATCCGGGGTCGATACCCAACCAAGTAGTCATAGATTAAGCCAAAAAATCTTGGACGATTTGGAGGATTCTTTGGGATGCTTGTCCATCTCCAAAAGGATTAATGGCATTAGCCATACGATCATAGGCGATTTTATCCCCTAATAATTCTCCCGCTTCTGCTAAAATTTGCTCTGGATTAGTACCAATTAATTTCGCTGTTCCCGCTTGTACTGCTTCCGGTCTTTCCGTGGTTTCTCGCAATACTAAAACCGGTTTTCCTAAACTAGGGGCTTCTTCTTGAATGCCCCCCGAATCAGTTAATAATAAATAACAGCGTTGAATCGCCCCCACTAACTCGGCATAATCGAGAGGTTCAGTTAAAAATACCCTGGGATGATTGCCCAAAGCGGACTTTATTGGTTCTCGGACGGTGGGATTGCGATGGAGGGGTAATAATAGGGCTGTATCGGCATATTTTTCTAACAACAAAGTGAATCCTTTGATAATATCCTGTAAGGGTTCGCCCCAATTTTCCCGGCGGTGAACCGTAGCTAATAAAACCCGATAATCTGACCAATTTAAGCCCGCAATTTGACATTCTGGTGCGGTTTTGGCTACGCTTAATAAAGCATCAATAACTGTATTACCGGTGTGGTGAATATTTCCTGTCACCCCGGATTTTTGTAAATTTTCCACGGCTAAAGTAGTGGGAGCAAAATGTAGGGTAGTCAGTTGAGAAATTAGGCGGCGATTAGCTTCTTCGGGATAGGGATTATAGATATCATTAGTTCTTAATCCTGCCTCTACATGGGCGATAGGAATTTGTTGATAAAAAGCCGCTAAAGCAGCAGCAAAAGCAGTGGTAGTATCACCTTGCACAATAATTAAATCTGGTTTTATGCGCTCAAAAACTGTTTCTAAACCCCGTAAACTGCGGCAAGTAATATCAGTTAAGGTTTGACGGGTTTGCATAATATCGAGATTTTCATCTGCTTTTAAAGCAAATAATTCCATCACCTGCGCTACCATTTCTTTATGCTGTCCCGTCAGAATTACATGGGTTTGAAACTTTTCCGATTCTTGAAAAGCACGAATAACGGGAGCTAATTTAATCGCTTCGGGACGAGTTCCAAGAGTAATACAAATTGATTTCAACATATTATTATCAGTTATCAGTTATCAGTTATCAGTTATCAGTTATCAGTTATCAGTTATCAGTTATCAGTTATCAGTTATCAGTTCACCGATTACTGTTTACTGTTCACTGCAAATAGCTTGAATTGTGCTGTTTTGTCATTTTTCACTCGTGGGGGGTTGTTGAACGATAAATTGGGGATAGAGTTGCATTTGCTTAGGATTTAAAGAAGGTCGAGAGATGGTCAAAACTTTTTGTTTAGCTAACTCTTGAGTCATGGTATCTAAAGTTTGAGCGATACGCAAATTATATTCTAACTGTTCCCCAGAAGAAAGCAGATTACTTAAGCCATCAATTAAACGTCTTAAATTCTCGCGAAATTGGGGATCACCGATTAACTCATCAATATCGGAGGTGATTTTTTGAGTATTTTCAAAAGTAACCCTAGCGGATTCGAGAGTTTTTTGCAGTACGACAATTGTAGCAGGATCGTTAATAGTTTTAGTAATTTCTCGTAAATTATTCGATGTTTCCACCGCATTATTCAAAATAGTCTCGATATTTTGCATGACTTGTTTAGTATCAATTTCATCTAAACCTGCATTCAACCTCAGGGCGGTATTATTGAGATTATTAGCGAGACTACCAATACCTAAACTAGCTTGATTAATATTACCGAGAGTATCAACAATTTGTCCGCGATTGTCGCTGAGAACAGCATTGAGATTAGCGACCAATTGGGAAGATTGTTGAAAAGTCCTGCTGATTTGACTGCGATTTTCCTGAACGGTATTATCTAAAGTATTGACAAAACGGGAGGCATTATTAGCTGTATTAGTGACCGAGCGACTGGTGGTAGCTAATTCCAAAGATAGACGAGAGATTTCTCTTTGGGCATTACGGATAGTCTGGGAGGTATCATCGGATAAACGGGCGATTTTTTGAGCTGCTATAGCGGTATTTTTGGTGACATCATTGAGATTACCCACAAATTCAGGACTGGTAAAAGTATCCACTAAACGACCAACACTAGACATTAATTGTGTTCCTGTTGTCCCCTGTAAACGAGTATTATTACAGAGAATTAACTGTTGATCACAGTCGGGAGCCAGAGGGTCGAGATTTTTGGCCTCAGCACTTAAAGAAACTAAGGGAGTGATATCGATGGCTGCCTCACCAATTAATCCGGAAAGATTGGTAGTAACAGTTACCTTCCTAGGCATAACTAAAGTAGCAGAAGCGATCTCGGCAATAACCTCCACTTGATTGCTTCCCGGGATAAAACTCGTAATTCTTCCCACTCTCACCCCGCGAAAACGCACCGGTGCCCCGACTTGTAACCCTTCCACGTCGGCAAACTCGAAGATTAATTGATAGGTTCTTTGACCAAATCCTCCCCCGCGAACCCAGATAGCGAGCGCCCCAAAGACCAATAATCCGCCTAGGGCAAACAAACCTAGTCTTCCTTCCCGTAAAGCTCGCGAACTCTGCATGATTTTTCTCTCATTCTCGATAGTTCTTAATTTAGCTTAATCTAGCTTAAACGATTGTCCTAATCGGGCCTTCAATGCTGGCGCTAAAAAATTGCCGAATCATGGGATGATCGGTACGATCGATATCTGCCACTAATCCCTGCCATTGCACTTTTCCCTGATAGAGAAATACTACTCGATCGGCGGTGCGTCGGATGGTGCTTTGTTGGTGAGAAACCATCACATAAGTGTTCGCAGACCCTGATTTTTCATGGAGAGTCCGCACTAGATCCTCGATAATTGTGGAAGCTATCGGGTCTAATCCGGCGGTAGGTTCATCATACAGCAGTAATTCTGGATTATCGGCCGGATTATCGGGATTAGTGATAATAGCGCGGGCAAAAGCCACCCGTTTACGCATTCCTCCCGATAGTTCCGAGGGATAAAGGTCACTAATTCCCTGTAAACCGACCATTTCCAGGCTTTTTTCCACTAATTCCCTAATTCTGGCTTTTTTTAAATTAGTTTGTTCATAAAGATAAAAACCGACATTTTCCCCGACGGTGAGAGAATCAAACAGGGCCGTTTGTTGAAAAACTAAGGAAGTTCGCATCGCTTCTCGACCATCTTCTAGCAATCCCTGACGCAATTGACCTTTAATACGAATTTCTCCAGCATTTATCCCCGTTAATCCCGCAATTAACCGTAAAACCGTTGATTTTCCCGTTCCCGACGGCCCGATAATTACCAGGGCCTCCCCTCGATAAATGGTTAAATCTAAACCATCGAGAATAACATTATCCCCGAATCTTTTCGATACTCCTCTCAATTCAATTAACGGTTCTTTAATCATCGCTTAATTATCTTATAACCTCTGGAATTTTAGGGAAGTGGGGAAGTCTGACAGGTGTAGGTATTTTACAACTAAGAGGAAGGGGAGTAGTAAAAAGCATCAACGGGGGTGGGAGGGAAAGAACTCCAACGATGAAGGTGAATCGATAAACCTTTCAGTAAATCAGCAACTAGGGTAATAGAACCCAGAAGAAAACAAGAAAGCTGACGTAGAGGTTTGAGATGGAGAGTTTTACTAAAGACAGTATGTTGGGGGGGAAGTGGCGACAAATTGGGTTCAGGAGATTGATTTTCCGCTTCTCCTCCCAGCATAACCATCCAGAGAGTAGCTACAGCCATAGCTAACCAAAGGCGTTCGGCACGCTCTGGGTCAAGCAGGCGAGTGTTTTGCCATTGCCAGCCGTCGGATTTGAGGTCGCGGTAAACACACTCCGTAGAAGGACGTAAGCCATACCAGAGGGCATCAGCCCTTTGGGGTGACAAGTCGGTCAAAACTAACCACGGCTCTTGATAGCCAGAATCCCAACGGGCAAGCAAGGTACAGGCCAAGCAGCAATTCTCATTTTAAAAAGTAACAAGTGATACAGACAGAAACAAAGCTTTAAGCAAGCTACAAAATGCGCTCCCGCGAGTGCGACTGCATCGCAGAGAAGTGAGTATATAGAGTATTTATACTCAAAATATTTGAAAGATGGGAGCAATCTAGAACAAAAGTTCTCTACATCAGAAAGAGAACCAAATAAAAATTGATGATTGTTGTCTGTTGAGGTAAACTTATTAAGTTGGAAATATTAATTAATCAAACTGTTCTGCGATGACGAAAAAGGCTGTGACTTGAGAAATTCCTGAATTAATACAATTTTTAGTTCAAGAATTACATGACTTACCCGATGACAGAAAACCAGGAAACAATACCAAATATCAGGTAGAAGATGCAGTTAAGGCGGCTTTTTCGGTTTTTTTTACTCAGTCACCTTCTTTTTTAGAGCATCAACGTTTGATGAAAAGTAGTAAGGGAAAAGATAATGCTTCAAGTTTATTTGGTATCAAAAAAATACCTGGTGATAATCAAATCAGAAACCTGTTAGATCCTATCCCAGCTGCCACAATATTTGGCTCTTTTCAACAAGTCTATCAATGGTTAAAAAAACCGGGAGTTATTAAAAAATTTTTCTACTTAGATGAGGAAATTTTAATAGCTTTAGATGGTACGGAATATTTTTCTTCAAAGAAAATTAGTTGTCCCCATTGTAATTGCCGCAATCCTCGTAATGGAACGACAACTTATTTTCATGGTTGCGTCACGCCAATTGTGGTTTCTCCTGAGCAAAAACAAGTGATTAATTTAGAACCAGAATTTATTAAAAAACAAGATGGGCAGCAAAAACAAGATTGTGAAAATGCGGCTGTTAAAAGATGGTTAGATAAGAATCATCAAAAGAAGTATGGTTATCCTGTAACCCTGTTAGGAGATGACTTATACTCTCGCCAACCTATCTGTGAGTTAGCTCTAAAACAAGGTTATAATTTTATTTTTGTTTGTCTTGAAACTTCTCATAAAACCTTATATGAATGGCGAGAATTTTTAGAAAAAAGTGGAGAAGTTAAAACCGTAGAAAAGAAACAATGGGATGGACGAAAGAATCTCATTTATCGTTATCGTTATGTTTCTAGAGTTCCTCTGAGAGAGGTCGAGTCAAGTCTCGAAGTTAATTGGTGTGAAGTCACGGTCATTAATGAAAAAACACAGAAAATTATCTATCAAAATAATTGGATTACCAATCATCAAATTACTGAAAATAATGTTGAAAAAATTGTCAAAGCTGGACGCAGCAGATGGAAAGTTGAGAATGAAGGAAATAACGTTCTTAAAAATCACGGTTATAATTTAGAACATAATTTTGGTCATGGTCAAAGTCATTTATGCGAGTTCTTGTTGTCTTTAAATTTACTAGCTTTTTTATTTCATACCGTTTTAGATTTAGTTAATCATACTTATCAAAAGATTCGTGAGTTATTAGTTACTCGCACCAGTTTTTTTAATGATATTCGTACTTTATTAAAATATTTTTGGTTTAAGAATTGGTCAGAGTTTTTCTTGTTTATTCTTACCGAATATGTCCCGCTCAAAAAAATAAATTCTAGTTAAAAATGTCAATTTTTCGAGAGAAGGAAAGATTATTTTATTCATTGAAAAAACCACAAATTAGGTCAGAATTTCAGCTAAATTTATGAGTTGAGATAAGTTTTTTATGGGCAGATATTTTAAAACTGTCTCTTGAAGCTAATTATGATGATTATCTTGAAAAAAAATGATAATTAGACAGAAGTTCTCTTGTTCACATAGAGAACTTTATCTTCTTTTGTTTTCAAAATGAGAATTGCTGGACAAAAGGCAGTAATATTGATTAGTGGGACTTAGGCGTTTTCGGTCAGCAAAAAAGGCTCAAACCATTACGGGACAAAGGGTTAACCTCGATTTATGATTTTCCTTAATATATCTGGGTTTCAGCGATTTTGGGCTTCTCGAAGTAAATCCCAAGCGGGGATTGGAGTTGAGGCTTTTATCGATTTGTTTTTTGTCTAAGTCCCATTAGTTAATTTCCCCAACTCTCACACCCCACACCCCACACCCCACACCCCACACCCAACCCCTTTTTTTACTGAAAAATGATGTTTTCCTTCCTGAAAAAAAGCTATAAATGGCTAGGACTAGCGATAATAACGGTGATTTTGGCGATTACACCCGCCGTCATTGCCCAATCAACCACTAGTGCCATACCTCTGGCAAAAATTAACTGGTTACAGGCAATTTTTTTGGGATTTGTGCAGGGAGTGACGGAATTTTTGCCGATTAGCAGTACCGCTCATCTAAAAGCGATTCCCGTCTTTTTGGGTTGGGGAGATCCCGGTGTCACCTATACAGCAGTGATTCAATTGGGCAGTATTGCGGCGGTATTGTCCTATTTTTGGCAGGATTTAAGGCAAATATCCACGGGAATGGTGAAAGCGGTGGCTAGTTCCGATTATCGTTCCCAGGATTTTCGTTTAGCCGTGGGGATTATCCTAGGCACAATTCCGATCGTTTTCTTCGGTTTGTTAATGAAACTTTTCATTCCCGATTTAGATAATTCCCCCCTGAGAAGCATGACAGCGATCGCCTGTGCCTCTATAGTCATGTCTTTACTCTTAGGTACGTCCGAAAAAATCGGGAAACATAAACGCAGTTTTGAGACTTTGCGACAAAAAGACGGGGTTTTAATGGGATTAGCCCAAGCTTTAGCCCTCATACCGGGGGTATCTCGTTCTGGGTCCACCTTAACTGCCGGGTTATTCATGGGTTTAGAAAGGGCCGTAGCGGCGCGATTTTCCTTTCTGTTGGGGATTCCGGCGATAACTTTAGCCGGTTTAGTGGAATTTAAAGGCGTTCTCGACCAGATTAACACCAGTGAATTAATTCCCCTGGGTATTGGGGTAATTTCCTCGGGGATATTTTCCTATCTTTCGATCGCTTGGTTATTAGATTATCTCAAAAAACAGAGTACCTGGGTTTTTGTCTGGTATCGTCTCTTTTTCGGGGTTACTATCCTGATTGGTGTGGCCTGGGGGCGTTTTTCCTGACCTTTTGGCATTCTAATTAGGGCTTGCTGAATAATGGTAAAACCCTTTTAAAATAAGGCTTTTGACCTGTTAAAGTCCGATGTTAGTGCAAGAAAATAGGATTGGGACTTTCAAAAACCTTGCATTATCCTTCTTGTGGTACATCGCTTGGTACAAAAAACAAGGGCAACAAAGCCTGAAACGACCGACTCCTGACTCCTGACTCCTGACTCCTACCCCCAGGAAAAACTTTTTCAGCAGACCCTAATTAGGGTATGCGGCAAAAAGTTTGTTGGTGGGGACAGGGTCTGGGGTGTGGGGTGTGGGGTGTGGGGTGTAGGTTTTTACAGCTTTTCATCTGGTCAATTACCTAATTTTTAGGGAAAAAGTCCCTGAATTTTCCCCCCGATCACTCCCAGATATGGTACTTTTTGATTGACAAAAAGTCTAAAAGTCTTACCCAACAAGGTTTTTAGCTTTATTCAGCCAACCCTAATTAATTTCTAAAAAATCTTGCAATTTTCTTAGATAAGTAGGGGCATCTTCTAACATGGGAAAGTGAGCAGTATTAGCCATCTCCACATACTGGATATTATTATTCAAATCCGCCGCCATTTTGCCCATTTTGGCAGGAATAATAATGTCTTTTTCCCCTGATACTAAAAGAGTTGGTACCTTAATCTCAGCAAATTTACCAGGCATAATTTCCACTGCCTTTTTACTCACAGATGTATAAATTGTGCCTAGGGCGGCCTCGTAATCTGCCGCTAAAAAATCTTCTAAAAAAGCAATTCTTTCTGATTTTGGGATCGATCGATGCAAAAATCTCGCCATAAATAATTGATCGGCAAAAGGTACTTTTAAAAACCAATCATAACGAAACTGTACCACATACTTACCGAATTTATGGAAGGCAGCAAAAGCCGCTTTATTATACTCAAAAATGCCATTACAGGTTAAAACTGCTTTGACCACTCTTTCGGGGTACATAGTAATAAAAAAAGTCGCCACCGATGCCCCCATAGAGTGACTATTGAGATAGATTTTTTCAATTTCCAAACTATCTAAAAACAATGCTAGATCAAGGGCATATTCTTCTAAATCGTAGGAAAGATCGGGGGATTTTTCCGGCAATTTAGACCGACCAAAACCCCGCATATCGTACAATAAACAATCAAAGCGATCGCAAATTGCCGCAGCAGTCGATCGCCAATAGCGTCCCGATCCTCCCCAACCATGAATAAACACCATGACTGGCTTTTTCTGGGCAGATTCCGACTGTCGAATCCACTCGTAATAGTGGGGAACACCGCGAACAGTGATTGTTTTATCGATTATTTGAGTTTTCATGATAGTTAGATACCTAGCCATCCTCGTAAAGAGTTTTGCAAACGTCGCGCATCTGTCTCCGATAGTCGTCCGATTCTCTTAAGGAGTAAATCTTGTTGGATTGTGTATATCCCCCGCTTAACGGCCGTCGGTACATTCAATCCCTCGTTCTCCCAATCTTCCAGCAAAAACTCGCCCTCCAGTAAATTATTGATGCGACTGGTAAGGGGAACCAGAAAAACATCCCGTGAACGGTGAGGAGAACTAACAATGATAACCGGTCTGATTTTAGCGTCCGCTAAATCTGAAAAAGGATAACGAACGAGAACGATTTCAAGCTTCGAGTAATCGTTCATAGATGTCGTCTTCCAGATTATCCCAAATCTTAGCCAGTGCAGTTTCGCTGACTTTTTGCCAGAAATCCGAGTTTGTCTCCTCCGGGATGAGGGTGACTAAAACCCTAGTACCCTCTGGAATCGGCACGGATTCGAGGAGTTCGATCCGGCCTTCTTTGATGATCGCAGGAACGGTGTTCAGCATGGTTAACCTCGATTTTTCCCCTTAAGCGGATTCTTGACTAGGTAGAGAGGAAGGATGAACCAATAGCTCTGCCGTGGAACGTTTTTCCACCATTTCGCGGGTGATTAAACATCGTTTCACGTCTTTGCGCGAGGGCAATTCGTACATGACATCGAGCATTAATTCCTCGACAATACCCCGCAGGGCCCGGGCCCCAGTTTTGCGACGATAGGCCTCTTGGGCGATCGCTAGGACGGCATCAGATTTAAACTCTAACTGTACATTGTCCATCTTCAACAGTTTTTGATACTGTTTCACCAAAGCGTTGCGGGGTTGCGTCAGGATAGCGATTAAAGCTTCCTCATCCAGGGGTGAAAGCGCCGCTAGGACGGGAATCCGACCGACAAACTCTGGAATCATGCCAAATTTGACTAAATCATCGGGAGTCATTAGTTTTAATAACCCTGCCGCTACCTTATCCTTACTAGCTTGGCCATCTCCCGGTTGAATAAAGCCCATGGATTTTTTACCGAGACGCTGATCGATCACCTTATCTAAACCGACAAACGCCCCACCGCAGATAAACAGGATATTGCTGGTGTCAATCTGAATACAATCCTGATAGGGGTGTTTGCGGCCGCCTTGGGGGGGAACATTGGCGATCGTTCCCTCTAACATTTTCAGTAAAGCTTGCTGTACCCCTTCTCCGGACACATCCCGGGTAATCGAGGTATTTTCGCTCTTGCGGGCAATTTTATCGATTTCATCGATGTAGATAATGCCCCGCTGCGCTTCTTCCACGTCTAAATCTGCCACTTGTAACAGACGCAAGAGAATATTTTCCACATCTTCCCCCACATAACCGGCCTCGGTTAAAGTGGTGGCATCGGCGACAGCAAAAGGTACATCGAGGATTTTGGCCAGAGTTTGAGCTAGAAGGGTTTTTCCCGATCCTGTGGGACCAATTAACAGAATATTAGATTTTTGCAGTTCGATGCTATCTTCCGGATTGCCGCCACTGGCTTTTTGGGTTTGGATATCTTTGAGGCGTTTGTAATGGTTATAAACGGCCACAGAAAGCACTTTTTTCGCCTCATTTTGACCAATAACGTAGTCATCGAGGTATTTTTTAATCTCTCTTGGTTTGGGAATTTGTTCCCAAGTGGTTTTGTTTTGGCCCGATCGCCGTTTGTTGGGGCGTTCCTCCACTGGGGCGACCGGACTAGGCGGTTCCATCAATTCCTCATCGAGAATTTCGTTACACAGTTCCACACACTCGTCACAAATATAGACCCCCGGCCCGGCGATTAATTTTCGCACTTGTTCCTGGGATTTGCCGCAAAATGAACACTTGAGGTGGGAGTCGTATTTAGACATAGTTTATTATTTACAGGGAAGTAACGGGAACGGTAGGATCGGGCAGTTCGGGACGGGAAATCACCAGATCGATTAACCCATATTCTTTGGCTTCGACGGCCGACATGAAAAAGTCCCGTTCGGTGTCGTTGGCGATGCGATCGTAGGGTTGACCGGTGTGGTGAGCCAGCATGGTATTGAGTCTCTGTTTAATATAGAGGATCTCTTTGGCTTGGATGGCGATATCACTAGCTTGACCTTGGGCGCCGCCGAGGGGTTGGTGAATCATGATCCGGCTACTGGGTAGGGACATCCGTTTACCTGCCGCGCCACCACAAAGCAGGAATGCTCCCATACTAGCGGCTAAACCGAAACAAATTGTCGCCACGTCGGGGCGAATTTGTTGCATGGTGTCGTAGATAGCTAGTCCGGCATAAACGGAACCACCGGGGGAGTTGATATAGAGTTGGATATCTTTTTCGGGATCTTCTGCCTCCAAGTAGAGGAGTTGGGCAACGATCGAATCAGCGACCTGATCATCGACGGGGGTTCCCAAAAAGACAATTCTCTCGCGCAAGAGTCGAGAATAGATATCAAAAGCCCGTTCACCCATGCCAGACTGTTCGATTACCACGGGTAAAACGTTAGCTAGGGAGTTTCTCCCCGTGTTGGCGTAGATAGCAGGGCGACAATTACTGGTAATTGGGTAGTCAGGTGATCTCGATTCGAGCATAATTTTTTCGGTTCCGCTATCACAATCTTAGGGGTTTTGCTTGGCTGTGGAGCTTTTATTGGCAAATGTTAAGCATCTTTAGCACTTCTGTCCATCTATTATGCCCTAAGTTTCCCCCGGTTGGCAGGAATCGGTTATCAGTGATCAGTTATCAGGGAATGGGGGAATGGGGGAATTCAACCAATACCCCAACACCCCAACACCCAACACGACTGCTAACTCCTTACGGTTCTTCCTCGGCTGCCAACACTTCCACTGCGGCGGATGCCAAGGTTTCTTCTGTTTCCTCCTCCTCGCTTGTTTCTTCCTCTAGGGAACCTTTGGGGACGAGGGTGATAGTAGCTTTTTCTTTCAGCCATTCCAGGGTGTTTTCTGCCAGCATTTCTTCAGTGATCACCTGTTCCAGACGCTGCATATCTATGTCGCGATCGGACAATTGCGCCATGATTTTAGTGATTTTTTCCGTTACCGCTTCGGGACTGACTTCAATGCCCGCGACTTTAGCCAATTCCTGCACCACCAGAGTCTGTTTCAGACTTTTGATCGCATCGGGACGGGCGTTTTCCCGCATTTTGGGAATATTATCTTTTGTAAACAACTGGTTGACATCTAGCCCCATTTGTTGAAATTCCATGAAGCTTTGGGTCAAAATATGCGTCACTTCCTTTTCGATCAGCGTCTCCGGTAAATCTAAAGTCGCACCTTTGACCAATTCCTTGGTTAAAGCGTCATAAATGCTTTCTTTGGTTTCCTTCTCCGCTTGTTCTTGGAAACGTTTCTCTAAACTTGATCTTAATTCGGCGATTGTTTCCTGATCGCTGACTTCTTGGGCAAAATCGTCGTCAAGCTCCGGTAATTCCTTTGCTTTTAACTCTTTCATCGTAATTGTAAAAATTACCGCTTTTCCTGCCACATCTTCTTTGGGATAATCTTCTGGGAAAGTTAAAGTCATCTCTTTGACTTCTTCCGGTTTCATGCCGATAATTCCTTCCACCATCCCCTCGATAAAGCGTCCTGCTTCCATATCCACCCGCAGATCTTCGCCGTCAATATCCGGGATATCTTCGCCGGTTTCGGCGGATTTTCCTCGATAATCAACGATCGCCACATCTCCCAGCTGCGCCCCGCGATCTTCCACGGGAACCAATGTCGCTAATTGTTCTTGACGCTCTTTAAACCAATTTTCCACGGATTCGGGATCATAAACGGTTTCTTCGGCAGTAACGCTCAGATTTTCGTAATCTCCGAGAATAATTGTCGGGGCCACATCTACGGAAGCTGAAAAAGTCAAAACTTTACCCGGTTCATAGGCAGCGATCAAATCCTCAAACTTAGACAATAGCTGCGGATTGCCCAGGGACTCGATCCCCTCCTGTTTTAGGGCAGATTCGAGACAATTTTCGATTAATTCCTCAATTACCGCCGCTTTTACCGCCTTAGTTCCCAATCTTTGCAGAAGAATCTGACGGGGAACTTTCCCGGGACGAAAACCGGGTATATTGGCCGACTTCGCTAAATTCTTTACCACTTTCTCGTGGGTGTTTTTCGTGGTTTCGGCGGGAATTTCAATTTCTAAACCTATCTGACTGGCAGGAAGCTTTTCCTGAATAACTTTCATTGATTTTTCTAGCTCTTACGACAAGGAACGTTTATAATAGAGTGAGCGGTGTTTACGCCTGCGGTGGATACGTCCCGCTCATGATATTCTAGGGGAATAGCTGCAGTTGCTCCCCAAGCTCTCACAATCTTTTTATTTTAGCGGTCAATGGGGTATATTTAATTTATTCCGTCCTTGGGGCAGTTAAGCCCAATCAGAAAATTTTGCTGATCAAAAGCCGATCAATCCAAGTTTTAGAATAACTCGGTGGACAAAAAAGATTTTTTACTGTAACGATTTCTTCGGATCATTATCATCACCCAACTCGTCAGGAGGTCACACAATTTGAGTCAAAAAGTACGGGTCGCTATTTTAGGAGCCACCGGGGCCGTGGGAACGGAATTACTAGAGTTATTAGCTAGTCGTCAATTTCCTCTCGCTAGTCTAAAATTACTGGCTTCCGAGCGTTCTGCTGGAAAAACCCTCGATTTTCGGGGCGAAAGTCTCCTCATCGAAGCGGTAAACGAGCGCTCTTTTCAGGACGTGGATATCGTTCTTGCTTCTGCGGGGGGATCCACCTCGAAAGCTTGGGCGAAAACTATTGTCGAGTCGGGTGCGACGATGATCGATAACTCCAGTGCTTTTCGCATGAATCCCGAAGTGCCTTTAGTTGTCCCGGAAATCAATCCCGACAGTGTGGACAATCACCGGGGCATTATCGCTAATCCCAACTGTACGACAATTCTTTTAGGAGTGGCGATCTGGCCTCTCCACCAAGTACAGGCGATCGAGCGAGTAGTAGTTTCTACTTATCAGTCCGCTAGTGGTGCTGGAGCGCGAGCCATGGAGGAGGTAAAAGAGCAAGCGCAAGCAATTCTTGATAATCGGCAACCTCCCACTAATTCCTTCCCCTATCCCCTCGCTTTTAATCTTTTTCCCCACAATACCCCGATTAATGGTCAAGGGTACTGCGAGGAAGAAATGAAAATGGTCAACGAAACCCGCAAGATTTTTGCTTGTCCGGGGCTGCGGGTTAGCGCCACCTGTGTAAGGGTTCCCGTGCTGCGGGCCCATTCGGAATCGGTTAACCTAGAATTTAGTCAGCCTTTTTCTGTGGTGAAGGCTAGAGAGATTCTTCAGTCCGCTCCGGGGGTAAAATTAGTGGAAGATTGGGACGCTAATTATTTTCCCATGCCAATTGATGCTACTGGTCGCGATGAAGTATTAGTGGGACGCATTCGTCAAGATATCTCCCATCCTAACGGTCTAGAATTGTGGCTATGCGGCGATCAAATTCGCAAGGGTGCGGCTTTAAATGCTGTACAAATTGCCGAACTTTTAGTCAAGAAAAATCTCGTCGGTTCAAGATTAGCAACAGTTTGATAATTAAGCTATCAGCCATCAGCTAGATCAAGGCGATGATAACTAGACCTCTGGTAAAAATCAAAAATTGTTGTTGGGGTTAGGAGCCAGTAGTCAGTAGTCAGGAGGATTAAGAATGAATAATAATCAATTAAATAGTCCTACCCTAACCCATCCTACAAATAATTAATTGTGCCTCCCTACTTAGGAGGATTGTCAGATTCTTTCTTTTGCCTCTTGCCTTCAGAAGCTGATAACTGATAACTGATAACTGATAACTGATAACTGATAACTGATAACTGATAACTGATAACTGATCAATGAGTGAAACAACATATTTTGGACGAGTAATTACGGCGATGGTGACACCCTTCACCGTCGAGGGTCAAGTTAATTATGGAATGGTGGAAAAATTGGCCGATTATCTAGTTACCCACGGTAGCGATGGTATAGTGGTCTGTGGGACGACGGGAGAATCACCCACCCTAAGTTGGCAGGAAGAATACGAACTATTTAGTATTGTCAAAAAAGCGGTTAATGGTCGGGGAAAAGTGATTGCGGGGACGGGTTCTAATTCCACTTCCGAAGCGATCGAAGCTACCCAACAGGCTGCTAAACTGGGTTTAGATGGTTCTTTACAAGTGGTTCCCTACTACAATAAACCACCCCAAGAGGGTTTATACGAGCATTTTCTGACCATTGCCAAAGCTTGTCCCGATCTGCCAGTAATGCTTTATAATATCCCCGGTCGTACGGGTCAAAATATGACCCCGGAAACGATTATTAAACTGGCAGCAGTTGATAATATTGTGGCGGTAAAAGAAGCTAGTGGTAATTTAGAACAAACCTGCAAGATTTACTGTCATACCCCTGAAAATTTCGCTATTTATTCCGGCGATGATTTTCTCACCTTACCCCTGATGACCTGTGGTGCGGTGGGGGTGGTCAGTGTTGCTAGTCATCTGGTGGGAGAAGAAATCCAAGGGATGATTCAAGCTTTATTAACCGGAGATGCAGCCAAAGCGATCGAGATTAACTTGAAATTATTTCCCCTGTTTAAAGGTTTATTCTGTGCCACTAATCCAATTCCAATTAAAGCGGCCTTAAATCTAGTCGGTTGGGAAGTGGGGGGTCTAAGACTTCCTTTATGTTCCTTAAGTCCCGAACTAGAAGAAGGATTAGCAAAAATCATGCAAGAATTGGCTTTAATTTAGAAAAATACTAGAAAATTTGGCTAACTAAACTAGGATTTTTTCGAGAAATAGGTTATAATATTAATAGCTTAACTAGAAAAGAAATATAGTTTAGAACTGCTAGAAAGTATTGATACTAAGTGAATTTAGCTAGGTGTTATTTCCCTAGTTCGACTTATTCTAACTATTCATTTTTTGAGATTTCCCGTCCAAAAAAACCACCTGAAAAATCACCATAACTTACCATCAAAGGATACCTAATGAATCAAGATAAAACCCAAGCAAAACTAAAGATCATTCCCCTAGGAGGACTACACGAAATCGGCAAAAACACCTGTGTTTTTGAGTACGATGATGAGATTATTCTCCTGGATGCCGGTTTAGCTTTTCCTTCCGATGATATGCACGGGGTCAATGTAGTGCTTCCCGATATGACTTATCTAAGAGAAAATCGCCATAAAATTAAGGGTATGATCGTCACCCACGGTCACGAAGATCATATCGGTGGCATTCCCTACCATCTCAAACAATTTGATGTGCCAATTATCTACGGTCCGCGCCTAGCGATGGCTTTATTGCGGGATAAATTGGAAGAAGCAGGATTAGCAAATCGTACCAAATTAGAAACCGTTGCTCCTCGGCAAATGGTGCGTTTAGGTAAATCTTTCATGGTGGAATATATCCGCAATACCCACTCGATCGCCGATAGTTTTTGTGTAGCAATTCACACTCCTTTAGGGGTAGTTATTCACACGGGAGATTTTAAAATTGACCATACTCCCGTGGATGGCGAATTCTTTGATCTACAAAAAATTGCCGAACATGGCGAGAAAGGGGTGCTATGTTTATTGAGTGATTCCACTAACGCGGAAGTACCCGGTTATACTCCTTCGGAAGCTTCCGTTTATCCCGGTTTAGAGCGGGTTTTTAACCAAGCAACGGGACGGATTATGATCACTACCTTTGCCTCTTCGGTGCATCGGATTAATCTGGTGTTGAAATTGGCCCAGAAATTTAACCGGAAAGTGGTGGTAGTGGGTCGATCGATGTTAAATGTCATCGCTCATGCGCGTAATTTGGGGTATATAAAATGTCCCGATGATCTGTTTGAACCCTTGAAAGCGACCCGCAATTTAGCCGATGATAAAATCGTCATTTTAACCACAGGCTCCCAGGGGGAACCTTTAGCGGCCATGACGCGGATTTCTAAGGGTGAACATCCTCATATTCGCGTGCGTCAGGGGGATACGATTGTCTTTTCCGCTAATCCGATTCCGGGTAATACGATCGCTGTGGTCAATACAATTGATCGCCTGATGATGCAGGGTGCTAACGTAGTTTACGGACGCGATAAGGGAATTCACGTTTCCGGCCATGGTTCCCAAGAAGACCATAAATTGATGCTATCTTTGACCCGGCCGAAGTTTTTTGTGCCAGTGCATGGAGAACACCGAATGCTGGTCAAACACGCTCAGATGGCCCAAAGTATGGGTATTCCCGCCGAAAATATGGTAATTGTCAAAAATGGTGACACGATCGAGTTAACTGGCGATCGCATTGGACTTGGCACACCAGTGCCTTCGGGAATCGAGTTAGTCGATCAAGCGGGTGTGGTCCACGAACACATTATGCAGGAAAGACAACAGTTAGCCGAAGATGGTGTGATTACGATCGCAACCTTCGTTAACGGGGAGGGACAATTAAGCGCACCCCCAGAGATTAATTTGCGCGGTGTGGTGACAAAAGTGGAAATCTCGCTGCTGAATCAGCTAATTATTCGGGCGATCGAACGCTGTTTAAGCGATCGCATCGGTGAATTTAAAACCGCCACGGGGGCCACGGATTGGGCCGGTTTGCGGGCCGAAATCGAGACGACTTTGCAACGTTTAATCAAACGGGAGTTACAGAGTCAACCCCTAGTGATTTTCCTCCTGCAAGCGGCGGCAACGGAACCAGCGAACAATCGTACTTATCGCCGCCGTCGTCCCGCAGCTACCATGGCCTCCTAATATCGGTGAGCAGTAATCAGTAATCAGTGATCAGTAAACAGTGAAAAGATGGCAAGAAACTGCTATTTAATACTGGTCACTTAACACATACTGCTCACTTAAAACTCAAATCTGATAACTGTTAACTTACCCACTGATAACTGATAACTGATAACTGATAACTGATAACTGACCATGTTCCATGCTGCCGATTTGCGATCGCTGCTGACCGCCGTTGCCAGGGGAGAAATTAACCCGGAGACAGCCTTAGATAAACTTAAACATCTGGCCTTTGAACCGGTGGAAGACTTCGCTAAAATTGACCATCATCGTCAATTAAGAACGGGATTTCCGGAGGTTATCTGGGGGCCGGGTAAAACCACCGCTCAAATCGCCCAAATTATCAATGTTTTGCGTCAAAATAGTCCCGTGGTTATGGCCACCCGCATTGAAGCAGAGATAGCAGCTCAGCTACAGGAACAGGTGACAGACTTAGTTTATTATCCCTTAGCCCGCATCTGTGCCATTGCCGCAGCTGCCCCAGAAAATCCCCCAAAAGGGATAATTTCCATCCTAACGGCGGGAACTGCCGATATTCCCGTAGCGGAGGAGGCGGCGGTTACTGCTCAATTATGCGGTTTTTCCGTGCAGCGTCTCTGGGATGTGGGAGTAGCGGGAATTCATCGCCTCTTGAATCATCGCCATCTACTGGATGCTGCCGATGTGTTAATTGTTGTTGCGGGAATGGAAGGAGCCTTACCAAGTGTGGTAGCGGGATTAGTCGATCGCCCGGTGATCGCCGTTCCCACCAGTATCGGTTACGGAACCAGTTTCGGTGGTATTGCTCCTTTGTTAACTATGCTCAATTCCTGCGCGGTCGGTATCGGTGTGGTTAATATCGATAATGGTTTTGGGGCTGCCATGTTAGCCGGCCAAATTTTACGCACGGCGGCCAGATTAGCCTAGATTTTCCCTCATCTCAGGCTGAAAATCCTATACAGTTGGTATAGGGATAAACTACTTTGAAAAAGAAGCCGATATGCACCTAAGTGAAATTACTCATCCCAACCAGTTACATGGTTTATCACTCCGTCAATTAGAAGATATTGCCCGTCAGATTCGCGAAAAACACCTCCAGACGATCGCCGCTACCGGTGGACATTTGGGACCGGGGTTAGGAGTCGTAGAACTAACGATCGCCCTTTACCAGACCCTCGATCTCGATCGAGATAAAGTTCTTTGGGACGTGGGACACCAAGCTTATCCGCACAAACTCCTTACCGGTCGCTATAACGATTTTCACACCCTGCGCCAAAAAAACGGCGTTGCGGGCTATCTAAAACGTTGCGAGAGCAAATTTGACCATTTTGGGGCTGGACACGCCTCTACGAGCATTTCTGCGGGGTTAGGAATGGCTTTAGCCCGGGATGCCAAGGGGGAAGATTTCAAGGTGGTATCGATCATCGGGGATGGCGCTTTAACCGGGGGTATGGCCCTAGAAGCGATTAACCATGCTGGACATTTACCGAACACCAACATCATGGTTATCCTCAACGATAACGAGATGTCCATTTCCCCCAACGTCGGGGCAATTTCCCGCTATCTCAATAAAGTTCGTCTGAGCGAACCCGTCCAGTTTATCGCCGATAATCTCGAAGAACAATTTAAAAATCTACCCTTCTTCGGTGACTCCCTCACTCCCGAAATGGAACGAGTCAAAGAAGGAATGAAACGGTTAGCAGTTCCCAAAGTCGGCGCTGTTATCGAAGAATTGGGCTTTAAATATTTTGGCCCGATTGATGGTCATAATATTCCCGAATTAATCGCCACTTTTAAACAGGCCCATAAGGTCCACGGACCGGTTTTCGTCCACGTTGCCACCGTTAAAGGTAAAGGCTACGAATGGGCCGAAAAAGATCAAGTGGGTTATCATGCCCAAAATCCCTTTAATTTAGCTACGGGTAAACCGATTCCCTCCAGTAAACCGAAACCCCCCGCTTATTCCAAAGTTTTCGGCCATACTCTCACTAAATTAGCGGAAAATGACCCGCGCATTATCGGTATCACCGCCGCCATGGCTACCGGGACGGGATTAGATAAATTTCAGGCAAAACTACCGAAACAGTACATCGATGTGGGAATTGCTGAACAACACGCCGTTACTCTCGCTGGTGGTCTTGCTTGCGAAGGAATGCGCCCGGTTGTCACCATTTACTCTACTTTCCTGCAGCGGGCTTTTGATCAGATTATTCATGATATCTGCATTCAAAATCTACCGGTTTTCTTCTGCATGGACCGGGCCGGTATTGTCGGGGCCGATGGACCGACCCACCAAGGGATGTACGATATCGCCTACCTGCGTTGTATCCCCAATATGACCATTATGGCCCCCAAAGATGAGGCGGAACTGCAAAGAATGGTTGTGACGGGGATTAATCATACCAGCGGCCCCATTGCCATGCGTTACCCCCGGGGCAACGGTTTAGGGGTTCCCCTGATGGAAGAAGGTTGGGAAGCTTTACCCATCGGTAAGGGCGAAATTCTCCGCAGTGGCGATGATATTCTCCTGTTAGGATACGGCACGATGGTCAACACTTCCCTACAGGTGGCCGAAATCCTCAGCGAACACGGCATCGAAGCCACAGTGGTTAATGCTCGTTTTGTCAAGCCCCTTGATACAGAACTTATCTTTCCCCTTGCCCAACGTCTTGGTAAAGTGGTGACTTTAGAAGAAGGTTGTTTGATGGGTGGTTTTGGTTCTGCGGTTTTGGAAGCTTTACAGGATGCTAATATTCTAGTTCCGGTCAAGCGTTTCGGGGTTCCCGATAAATTAGTGGACCACGCAACACCAGAGGAATCCTTCGCTGATTTGGGTTTAACCAGTCCCCAGATTGCCCAACAGGTTTTAGCGGCATTTTTTAGCCAAAAACAAACCGCTAACGTCGGTTAAAATCTCAAGATTAGCTTGGCCAGTTTTCCCGAAAAATTAGGGAAGACTGGCTTTTTTGGTCTAGATAGTCAATGAAGACTGCCGGCAATAAATAGTGAGGGGAACGAACCACAGAGACACAAAGGACACAAAGATCGATCACTACTATATAAGTTAAATTTATCACACAAAGAATAAGAGAGTCCAGTAGCTTTAAGAGCATCAGCCATGAGTTGGTCATCGAAAATTTGGGTCTGAAACCCCGTCGTAGAACGACGGCTTTACTGTTAAATATGAGCATCGTTTACGAAATATATGCTAAAACGTGAGGTATGGAAAAAGCCTATTCGTTTCGATTTTACCCAACACCCGAACAAGAGTCGCTATTGCGGCGCACTTTGGGCTGTGTAAGATTAGTTTACAACAAAGCTCTCCACGAACGAACACAAGCTTGGTACGAAAAGCAAGAAAGAGTAGGATATGCTGAAACTTCTTCAATGCTAACCGATTGGAAAAAACAAGAAGAATTAGACTTTCTCAATGAAGTAAGCTGTGTACCTTTACAACAAGGGTTAAGACATTTACAAACAGCTTTTACTAATTTCTTGGCTGGTCGTACTAAGTATCCTAACTTTAAGAAAAAACATCAGGGAGGAAGTGCCGAATTTACCAAATCTGCTTTTAAATTTAAAGACAGACAAATCTATTTAGCCAAATGCACAGAACCTTTACCTATTCGATGGTCAAGACAAATACCAGAAAGCTGTGAACCAAGCACAGTAACAGTCAGATTACATCCCTCAGGACGTTG
>VYLJ01000079.1_pt1 | contig 21837 bp, 18 predicted proteins | sample 5114331 | NCBI WGS metagenome assembly VYLJ01 (sample SAMN12291791, study PRJNA351875) | freshwater metagenome | isolation source: freshwater lake | place: USA: Michigan, MSU2 Lake | collected 2011-08-16
TGCAGGACGCGGCGGTGGCCTGGATGGCCGAGCGCGGCCTCGGCGCGGCGAACGCCGACGCCCTGCGGGCCTTGCCGGCCGAGGCCTTCCTGCAGCCCTGGCCCAGCTTCCGCCAGGGGGTGCTCAACATCGTCGACGGCCAGGTCGTGCCGGAGCCGGTGATGGACGCTTTTGCGGCCGGCCGGCAGGCGAAGGTTCCTCTGATCGTCGGCGCGAACTCGGCCGAGTTCTTCTGGGTCACGGCCGACAATCCGCAGGAGGGGACCCTGGATGACGCCATCCCGCAGGCGGAGCGTGCGGCGCTGATCGCGGCCTACGGCGGTACCGACGCATATCGCGTCCATGTGATCTCGGACCTGATCTTTCTGGAGCCGGCGCGTCAGATCGCCCGGCTACATGGCCGGAGCGGGGCCCCGGCCTGGCTCTACCGCTTTGACGTCGTTTCAGCGGCGGCTCCCCGGGAACCGGGCGGAGCCGGCCATGCGTGGGACCGGCAGTATGTCTTCCACACGCTCCACGCCTCGCCGTGGCCGACGGACGACATGGATGAGCGGGCGGCCGACCTGATCAGCGGTTACTGGGCCGGATTCGGGCGCACGGGGGATCCGAACGGTGCCGATCGCCCCGTGTGGCCACAGGCCGGCGACGCGCTGACGACGCTGCAGTTCAGCAACGACGGGCCGCAGCTGCTTGAGGATCCGCTCGGCGCGCGGCTGGAACTTCTCGCGCGCTGGCAGGACAGGCGCTGAGTCGTCGTGTAACCGTCAATGACGACGGCCAGGACGTCCGCGGGGCAAGGGAACTGGTGATGCGTGCGATTCTTATGGCGACGGCGGCCTGGGCCGCAGCAGGCGCGCTCCAGGCCCAGGAGGCGGTGCCGGCACCGCTGCCGACAATGGCCGTCGAGGAGCCGCCGGCGGCTCGCATTGTTGCCCGCGTTGCCGGTGCGGTGGTCGAGGTCATCGCCCGGCTCGACAGAGCCGCCAATGCCCTGGTCGTGGCCTCAGGCGGTGCTGAGGCGCGTCGCCCGCTGAGTTTCGCCGGCGAGGGCGTTTGTCTGATCGCGGGGGCGCGTGATGGTCTGCCCTACGCCTTTGTGGTGGGGGATGGCGGCGAGATCGCCCAGTTCCTGGTGGGACGGGGGCGCGGGGGGCTGACGGTCGCGCCGGTGCGCCGGCTGCATGTTCCGACCACGGCCACCCAGTGCGTCGCCGACGGCGCCACGGGGGACCTCTACGTGGCCGAGGAGGCGGTGGGCGTCTGGCGCTTCAATGCCGATGCCGAAGCCGATGCTGCCCCTGAAGTCATTGACGCGCCGCGCCTCGGTCAGCTGAACGGCGAGACCAAGGGCGTGGCCCTGCACGGTCCGTGGCTGATCGCTTCGGACTCCTCGGTCGGCGCGCTGACCGTCTACGACCGTCGCCGCGACCATGCCTTCGTCGGTCGGGTATTCCTTGACGGGCAGGGGGCTACCATCGAGGAGACGGGCTCCCTTGCCGTCGTCGACGGGCGACTTCTGGTTCAGGACGACGCCGCCGACGTCTGGCGCAGCCTGACAATGACCGCAATAGCGGCGGCCCTCCGGGTTGAGGCCGGCGATCCTGTCGGCCCGGCTGCGCCGCCGTCGCCCTTCGCCGCCCTGCCGGCCATGGTCGAGACCACGCCCATGCCCAGCTTCGGCGATGCCGCCGATGATCCGGCCATCTGGGTCCACCCGACCGATCCGGCCGCCAGCCTCGTCGTCGGCACCGACAAGCGGGGCGGCCTGGCGGTGTACGACATGACCGGCCGCCAGCTGCAATACCTTGCGGTGGGGCGCGTCAACAACGTCGACCTCCGTTCCGGCTTCAGACTGGCGGGCCAGGAGATCAGTCTCGTGGCCGCCAGCAACCGGACCGACCGCAGCCTAGGTCTCTACCGTCTCGATCCGGCAACGCGGCAGTTGAGCGACATCGCGGCCGGGCTGCAGCCGACGGGGCTCGACGACCCCTATGGCCTCTGCCTGTACCGCTCGCCACGAGACGGCTCGACCTACGCCTTCATCAACGACTCCGACGGCCGGATGCGCCAGTGGCGCCTGATCGAGACAGGGGACCGGGTGCGCGCCGAGCGCGTGCGCGACTTCGCCCTCGCGACCCAGCCTGAGGGGTGCCTCGCTGATGACGTCCATGGCTGGCTCTATGTGGGCGAGGAGGACGTGGGCGTATGGCGCTTCGGCGCCGAGCCGGACGCCGGCGAGGTGCGCACGCCCGTGGCCATGGTCGCCGGGAATCCTGCGCTGAAGGACGATGTCGAAGGCATCGCCCTCTACGATCTGGGCGGCGGCGAGGGCTATCTGGTGGTGTCCAGTCAGGGCAACGACAGCTATGCCGTGTTCGAGCGGATCGGCGACAATCGCTACCTCGGGTCCTTCGCCGTCGTCGCCAACGCCGAGCTCGGCATTGACGGTGCGTCGGAGACCGATGGCCTCGACGTATCGAGCGCCAACCTCGGGCCGGGCTTCGAGGCGGGGGCGGTCGTGGTTCAGGACGGGCGTAACGTGCTGCCCGACGAGACCCAGAACTTCAAGTATCTGCCGTGGTCAGCGGTCGCGGCCGTGCTCGGGCTGCGCGGCCGCTGAAGCGCCCGGGCCCTGGACGCCTTCGCCAGCGTGATGGTCGGGCGAGGTGTCGAACCCGGCGCGGGCGAACGCCTCTTCCTGTCTGCCGATCAACAGTTGATCAATTGTGCCGGCTGTCTCGGGCGCGGCCTCCGGAGCTGCAAGCCTGAGGGCGTCCGCCTCAGTTCCCGCGACAATCCAGCGGCGACGGAGCGGATGGCTGTGAGGATCATCGCCCAGCCCGGCTTCATTCATCCGGTGGGTGGTCACGGGCGGTCTCGGGACAGGACCGGGCAGTGAGCGACTCACACCCTCCCGCGTCCGCTCAGGTCGCGATCGGGCCCAGCCAGTCGATCCAGTCGCCGTAGGGGTGGCAGCGGGCGAGGACGGCGGAGGCACCCGACGGCCACCAGGTCAGCCTGAGCTCAACCTCCTGGCGGTCGGAGGTCCATTCAAAGCTGATCCAGATCAGCGGCGTCTCGTCCGTCGCGCGGGCTCCGGCGGAGGCCATCAGCGCAGAGACCTGTTGCCGTTCGACCGGGCTCAAGTACTGCAGCACCATGGTGTGCACCACGGCCCGGCAGCGCCCGAGGACCGGGGGTTCGGCAAGGCGCTGGGCCAGCCAGGCGGGGGCGTCGCCCTGGTCGATCCGGGGCGGGTTCTCCACCGCGATCTGCAGTGCGGCTTCCAGCCGTTGCAACCTGACCGGCTGGTCGGCCCAGACGAACGAAAGCAGCCTATCCCGGTGCGCCTGATTTGCGGCGTTGAGCGGCAACAAATCGACGCCGCGCGCCGTAGCGATCTCGACCGGACGATCGGGCGGCGGCCAGCCGCGCCAGCGTGGCGCGATGCGAACCGGCGAGCCGAGGTTTCCCGCCTGCAGTGGTCCAAGTTCGTAGGCGTAGCGGGCGAGGTTGAGGTTGAGTCCACAACTGGCTCCCAGCTCAAGCAGCTCGAACGGCATGAGCCGTGTCAGCGGGGTGGCCATCAGCGCCGCCATGGTTGCGGCAGCCCGAGCGACCTCATTGGTCTGGGTCGGGTGACGCATCCAGTTGGCGATGAAGCGATCCTCGGCCGCGAAGGCCTCGGCGACGGCGTCGTCGAAGTCGGTGTGTTCGCCCCTGTAAAGGGCGGCGAGTGACTTCGGCGCTCCCCGGCGCGCCAGCGCGTGCAGGGCCCCGTTGAGCCTGAGGGCCACGGCGGCGGCGGCCCGGTCGCCCGGCCATTCCCGGACCATCCCTGCGGTCAGCGGGGCCTTACCGAGCTGGCGATCCGCGGCGTCCAGGACGGCACCCACGAATGGAGATCCGAGCTCGCGGCAACGCTCAGCCTGCCGGGCCAGTTCGTGATCCTCGGAGGCCGGGGCCAGGTTGATCATCTGCATACAATCCGTGCGAGCACGGCTCCGGACCTGATCTTCAACGCGTTCGCCTTCTGGCGCGGATCGCCGCAAGACCGGGCTTCGCTCAGGCTCGTGGAGGCCGCTCGACGGTTTCTGTCAGCGGACCCGAGACCTAGTCCCACAGGATTAACGCGCCGTGAAATGCCCGAAGGCCGGCGGCCCCGGGGGGCTTCGTGCAGCAACCTTAACGATCTGTTCAGGGCGCGGAGCTATGGAATCGACAGCGTCACGGAAGAGTATCCGGGTGCCGGCGGGCGATGTTGTGCCGTCGGGAGTGGCGATCCGGGTCTGGCGACGGGCGGAGGGCCCGGCGCAGGCCTGCGGGACAGGGGTGCGAGGCGAACAATCACATGCTGTCGGCCATGAGAATTCCTCGAAAGCTCAGCCTGTCCTTTGTGCTGATCTGTGTGTCGGCGGCAGTGATGATGGCCGTGTTCTTCGTGACCATCATGATGGTCCGGACCTCGACCGAAAGTAACAACCACAGCCGTACAGTCGAGGCGCAGGCGCTTGCGCTCGAGACGGCTATTTTGCGGCAGAACAGTCAGTTTCGTGGCTTTCTTGTGACAGGCGACGAAACCTATCTGCGTTCCTATTACGAGGGGCGCGACGAGTATGACGAGGTGTCCCGGACGCTCGCCGATCTGGTCGGCGATGAGGCCAAGAGGGCGCTCGTCGAGCAATCGCGCGCCGCCACCGTCGCCTGGCGCGCCGAATGGGGCGATCGTCTGATCGGGGAAGTTCGCGCCGGTCGGCGCGATGCGGCGATCCAGGAGGTTCGCGATGCGGGCAGCGCGGTGCTGGTGAGCCCTGCCGTGCTACCGCTGCGCGAACTGCGCGAAAAGGAAGCCGCTGTCACTGTCGAGAACCTGAAGCGCCAGGAGGCGGCAATCCTCACTGCCATCGTCGCGCTCGTGATCGGCGGCATCGCCCTGATCTCGATCGCCGTGACCCTCGCGGCGGCGCTGAGCAAGGCCATTGCCCGCCCGATCACCGGGCTGACGGCGGCGATGCGGCAGCTGGCTCTTGGGGACAACAACATCGAGGTCGATGCCGGACGCGCCGACGAGCTGGGCGACATGGCGCGGGCTGTGCTGGTTTTCCGCGACACGGCTGTGGCCAAGGCTGCCGCAGAAACTGCCAAGGCGCGCGCCGATCTGGCCAAGCAGGAGGCCGACGCCGAGAAAGCTGCCTCCGACGAGGCCCAGCGCCAGGTCGTAGAAGCTCTTGACAAGGCGTTGGAGGCGCTGGCCGCCGGCGACCTGACCCACGCCATCACGACGCCTTTCGCGCCGGAGTACGAGCGACTGCGCAAGGCGTTCAACGTCGCGGTCCACGGGCTCGAGGAGAGCCTCGCGCGCGTTGCCAACTCGGCGCATGGCGTGCGGTTGGGGGCGACCCAGATCTACGAAGCGTCGGAACATCTGTCCCGGCGCACCGAACAGCAGGCCTCAAGCCTCCAGGAAACCACCTCGGCGACCCATCAGGTCACGCACATGGTGGGCGAGACCGCACGCGGTGCGACCGAAGCGCGCAAGGCGATCACCCTGGCCAACGGCGATGCGGTCGACGGCCGCGCCATCGTCGGGGAGGCAATCTCGGCCATGGATGCGATCAAGGCAGGCTCGCAGGAGATCAGCGAGATCATCAACATGATCGACAGCATCGCCCTGCAGACCAACCTGCTGGCGCTGAACGCCGGGGTCGAGGCGGCCCGGGCGGGCGAGTCCGGCAAGGGCTTCGCGGTGGTGGCCGGCGAGGTGCGCGAACTGGCGCGCCGCACCGCCGACGCGGCCAAGGACATCAAGGAACTGATCACCAAGTCGTCCGAGGAAGTGAAGCTGGGCGTCGACCGCGTGGCCGAAACCGGCAACATGCTGACCCGTGTGGTGACAAAGATCGGCGACGCCAACTCGCTCGTCGACGAGATCGCGCAAGGTGCCCAGACCCAGGCCGAGAACCTGAAGCAGGTCAACGCCGCCGTGGCCAGCATGGACAACGTCACCCAGCAGAACGCCGCTATGGCGGAGGAGGCCACGGCGGCGGCCCGTATCCTCGCGACCGAGGCCGACGAACTGGCGACCCTGGTGACCCGCTTCCGCTTCAATGCGACGCGCCAGCCGGCGGCCGCGACCGCTGCGGCCCTGACGCCGACGCCGGTGCGTCAGGCGGTGCCGGTCGTCGCTCCGCCTCCTGCGTCGGCGCGTCCGGTGCGGTCGTCGCCGCCGGCCTCGGGAAACCTCGCAGTCAAGACGGCTGTGCGGGAAGATGAGTGGGAAGAATTCTAGGATCGGGCTCTTCCAGGATCGCAGAAGTCCTTGAGGGGGCGCGGCCATGCTGCGCTCCCTTTTGCTTTTATCAGCTATCTCCATTGGGCATAATCTTATCCATGCGTCTGTATTCGCCATTGGAAAAAATCGGGTCGAATTTTTACGCAAAATAAAATCTAAATCGTCAGTATGGCGGCACAAGAGATGCGCTGAAGGAGAATCCGATGAAATCTCTGTACCTGACGGCTGCACTGGCACCGTTGCTGTTCGCTGCGCCGGCCCTCGCCCAGACGGCTGCCCCTGCTGCCGGGCAGCAGCCGCCGCGCCTGACGGCTTGGGAGGCCAGTCGCATCCGCGCCAATGACGACACGGTCTCCACCGGCGTGGCCCGCGCCCGCGACCGGCTCGACAGCGCCACCTCGACCAGCTCGCTGCCGGACGCGGACATTGCCCGGATCGGGGAGACGTCCATCGGGGCGATCTTCCGCACCATTCCCGGCATCCGCTCCGAGGCGGTCAGCGGCGAAGTCAACAGTAGTTATACCATCCGCGGCTTGCCGCTCGTCGGCATCGGTGCCAAGTATTTGCAGCTTCAGGAGAACGGTCTTCCGGTTCTGGAGTTCGGAGATATATTCGGACTCGCGTCCGATTACTATCTTCGATATGACTTCAGTGTCTCCCATATCGAGTCTATCCGCGGCGGCTCGGCCTCGACCTTTGCTTCGAACGCCCCTGGAGGCGTGATAAATCTGATTTCAAACACCGGCGAAGTTGAGGGCGGGTCGGTTCAGGTCTCCACTGGCGTCGACTATGACAGCCAGCGTGTAGACTTTGGCTTCGGCGGTCGGCTGAGCGATACTCTACGGTACCACGTGGGTGGTTTCTACCGGGAGGGAGAGGGGCCGCTTCGGGCCGGTTTCGACGCCAATCGCGGCGGCCAGTTGAAGTTCAACATTACCAAGGACTTCGAGGGCGGCTTCTTCCGTGTGGAGGGCAAGTTCCTAGACGATCGCGTGATCAACTACGCCCAGGTGCCCATGTTGGTTTCGGGCACGAATTCAGATCCGTCCTACACCGACGTGCCGAACTTCTCTGTGCGTAACGATACGCTGTCGACCGGCAACATCGGGTCCTTCCTTAACCTCAATGCCGATGGAGTCCTGACGCGGACCAATTTCGCGGATGGCAATCGCGCGCTCGTCCGGTCGATCGGCTTCCAGACCCGGTTCAATCTCGGCGGCTGGACCGTCCAGCAGCACATGCGGTTCGCCGACCAGTCGGGAAACCAGGTGCTCAACTTCCCCCTCGCCGTGGTCCCTGCCGCGGTGGCCCCCTTCGCTTTTGGCGCGCGTCCAGGCAGCCTTGCCTATGCCAGCGGCCCGAACGCGGGGCAGCCGATCACCAGTCCGGTCAGCCTCAATGGAAATGGTCTGGTCGCCTATTCCCTTATCCTTTCCAGACAAATAAACAGCCTCAACAATTTCACGAATGACGCACGTGTCAGCCGGGTCTGGAGAATCCGTGGCGGCGATTTGACCACCACGGCAGGCGTCTATATCAGTGAACAGTCGCTGGATTACGGGAGACAGTATCCCGTTTTCTTCCAGGATATCGTCGGTAGCGGTCGCTCTTCTCTGATCGACATCAGAAACACGAACGGCACGTTCCGCACGCAGGATGGCTTTTTCGGTTTCTCGGGACCGGGCGGTGACTCCAGTATACGTGAAGATGTGGATTACAGTATTGTTGCCCCCTATGGCTCGCTGAACTATCGACTTGGCAAGTTGGCGCTCGGTGCCTCGATGCGCCTTGACAACGGTCAGGTTCGTGGTCGGGCGATCGAAGGCGAGAGCACTCGCCTGCGCGCTATCGATGTCGATGGCGACGGTGTGCTGTCAGAAGCCGAGCGCACCTTCTCCGTCCCCACGGATTTGCTTCCCGTTGACTACGACTATGACTATTTGTCTTGGTCGGTCAGCGCAAACTATCGCGTCTCGGAAATCTTCTCGACCTTCGCCCGATACAGTACGGGTGGTCGTGCTGCCGCGGATGGAGTCCTGGATGACGTGTCGATCAATCCCGCAACCGGGGATCTGAACGATCCGGACATCGCCTACGATCCGGTTGATCAGGCCGAGATCGGCTTCAAGCTTCGTACCGGCGGCCTTTTCGCCAACCTGACCGCCTTCTGGGCGGAGGTCACCGAGACCAACCAGCAGCTCCGGTCTGACGCCAATGGGCAAACCGCTGTTGATCTGGTCCGCCAAGGGTACAGGGCTATCGGCGCGGAGTTCGAGGGTGGCGTCCGTCGCGGACCGTTCAGCCTGACCGGCAGCGCCACCTTGACCAGTGCCGAGATCACCAACGCGGGTGATCCTGCCGTGATCGGCAATACGCCGCGGCACCAGGCAGATCTGATCTACGCGCTGCTGCCGCAGTATGACACCGACCTGTTCACGGTCGGCGCGAGCATCGTCGGAACCACCGAGAGCTACAGTCAGGACGTCAACGGCCTGATCATGCCCGCCTACACTACCGTCAACGCCTTCCTGCAGCTGCGCCCGATCGAGCGGGTGGTGGTTTCGTTGAACGCCAACAACCTGTTCGACGAACTGGCCCTGGTCGATGTCAGCGCGCCCACCGTGCCCGCCAGCGGCCTGTCCCTGGTGCGGGTCCTGCCGGGCCGCAACGTCAGCGCGGCCGTCCGCTTCTACTTCTGATCCGGACCGGCTTTGGCCGGTCCTGCCAGCCTCCCGAGGTGCCGGGTCCCCGAAGGGGACCCGGCGTTCGGGTGTCTCCGCCGTCATGAGCCGGCTGGCGGAGACCGCGGGGGTATCTTGCTCCGGCCTGTTCCCGACACCGCCGCTGGTAGCGGCACCGGGCCGGGACAAGGTGCATGCGCCGTACCGGGCCAGCATCAGACAGCCTTTACCTTCGACGGGGGAGGGGTTGGGCAGGTGGGCCTGCCCGGCATCCGGATGTGGGCGGGAGGTACCGCCATGTTGCCTCAACCTCGCTTCCGAGTGCGTTGGGCCCGCACCCCCATCCCCGCCCTGGCGGCCCCGCCGGGCAGCGGATCAAGGAGAGCCAGGGCGCGATCAAATGGCAGCGGCTGCCGTGCCGCTCCTTCGCCATGCGGTTCGCCTCAGCTTCACGCGCTCCACGACAATCCCGGCAACTTCCTGCGCATGCTGGCGAAGCCGGACTCGGCCAAGGAATGGTCGATGACGACGCTGAGGGAGAAGCTGATCAAGATCGGGCGCGAAGGTTGTCGGCGATGCGCGCCATCTCGCGCTTCAGCTGGCCGAGGTCGCCATTCCGCGAAATCTCTTCGTCGACACCCTGCGCCTGAGCGCCGACCTGCGCCGCCGCCTGGTCCGGTAGCGACATGAACGGACCGATCATGAAGAGCTCCAGCGAAAACCGAGTGAGGGGTGCGTCTCGATGAAGGAGAAATCGTCAACCCTGGCACTGAACATGCTGTTGTTGCCGCCGTCGGTGCAGGACGGCCTACGTTGGCGGGCGCGGTGGCGCGGGAACCTTGCGGGATGACCGGCAACGCGGCATCCTCAAGCCCAAGACGACGGTCATCCGGTGGATGTCGCCTTGCAGGGAGTTCTGCTTGAAAGCAGCGATTGCGTGAAGTCTGTGTCCCGAGCCGACGTCTTCAGAGCCGGACGAGAGGCCGGGCGGCGGTTCCCATGTGGAGCCCACACCCGCCCTCGGCACATCGGCAGGCGCTCCCCATGACCTCCTCCCCGGCGCACCAAGCCGCCGCCCGTCGTCCCCGAAACCTCACGGGAGTTCATAATGGTCGCATGCACCATCGCGATCTTGGCAGTGTCGGCCATCGCCTACGGCATCGCTGGCGCAGTCATGCCTCGTCGGGTGGCCGTCGCCACCTCGACAGCCACCATCCCGGCACCGATCGATCGGCTGTTCGCCGTCATCGCCGTAGACCGCCGCCAGTCGTTCCGAAGCGACCTCAAGGGCGTGGAGATCCTGTCCGATACGCGCTGGCGGGAGCTGGCGAACGACTCGCCGCCTGTCGAGTACGAGCAGGTCCGCCGGGTGTCCAACTCGCTGTTCGAGGCTGACTTCCGGGGCAGGGGCTTTTGTGGCCGCTGGCTGGTCCGCTTCACAGCAGCAGATGACGCTGCGACGACGATCTACATCTATGAGGAGTTGGTAGTGAAACACTTCCTGCTGCGGCCCATCGTACGTGCCAGCTACCCGTTGCAGGACGCCGTCGATCGTTTCGTCGCGGACCTTCGGGACGCTGCCGATGACTTCGCCAGTGCGGTGCCCTGATGTCGCCGGTCGTGCTCATCACCGGCGTCACTTCTGGCATCGGACGTGCCACGGCGGCCTATCTGGCGTCCAGGCAGATGCATGTATTCGGCACGGTGCCGGAGCCGGTTGACGGCCTCCAGCAACATCCTGACGGCTACCACATCATGACGATGGACGTTCGGGACGACGCAGCTGTGCGTCAGGCCGTCGGAGCGATCATGGCCCGGGCCGGGCACGTCGATGTTCTGGTGAACAATGCCGGCGTCGGGTTTAACGCACCGGTGGAGGAGACCAGGATCGAGGATGCCCGCCGGGTGTTCGAGATCAACACCCTTGGGCCGCTGCGGGTGATTCAGGCTGTCCTTCCCTCGATGCGCCAGCGGAGGCGGGGCCTCATCATCAACACATCATCCATCGGCGGCCAGATCGCGATTCCGTTCGATGGTGTTTACAGTGCTTCAAAGTTCGCTCTCGAAGGGCTCTCGGAGGCGCTGAGCCTTGAGCTGCTTCCGTTCGGCATCAAGGTCGTCATCCTTGAGCCGGGCAACATCAACACGAGCATGACCCTTCGATCGTCGACGAAGCAGACCCACGATACGAAGTCACCGTACTTCCAGTTCCATGAGAACGCCTATGCAGCAGCGGTCGCGAATGAGCGCGAAGGCTCATCGCCGCTAATGATCGCGAGGAAGATCGAGGCGATCATTGCCGAGCGGAAGCCAGCCCTTCGCTATGTGGGAGGCACGCTGATCGAACGTCTGATGATCCCTGTGAAGCACCTTCTCCCGGGCCGACTGTTCGAGAGACTCGTGGCGAGGGAGTACCGACTCGACGCAGCGGGCCAAGGCCCCGGTGCCGGAGCCCAGGCCGGAACTGGCCAAGCTGGACGCGGTGCAGTTTGACCAGGACTTCTGTCCATGGTCCGCACCGCGCGATCGCGGACCTCAGGCGCAGACTTGTTGGTTGTCTTGCTCATCGGGCTCCATCCGACTCAGGAGTTGGAGCCTCCGGGAAACCCGGGGCGGTTCACCTATGCACTCACGCAGAACTAATCCGGGCCAAGCCTCGCGTCGCAATCACCAGACCAAAGCAAGCGGCCGCGAGTTGATCCATGAATGTTCGGTCGTGGTCCAGCATAGCAAATTGATGAATTTCTTTGTTGGCGACCAAGACAACCAACGACTGTTTGGATAGGTTGGCATCGCTCCAGCTTGTCGAGGATCGCACGATATGCTCAAGCTGACGGTGAATGCACGACCGGTCGAGGTCGACGAAGGCGCCACACTGCTTGAGGCTATCCGGGCGGCGGGTTGCCATGTGCCGACGCTTTGCCACTATCCGGGCCTGCCAACGCACGCGGTCTGTCGTATGTGCCTGGTGCAGGTCGATAGTGAGGACAGACCTCAGCCCGCTTGTTGCACACCTGCGAAGAGTGGCGATGTTGTTGAGACCGACACCGACGCGTTGCAAGAGTTCCGCCGGACCAATGCAGAATGGATGCTCGCGCGACATCCGAATGATTGCATGCGCTGCGAAGTGAATGGTGATTGCCGGTTGCAGACCCTCGTGGCGGAAAACCAGTGGGCCGAGCGCTGGCCGGAGGTCCCGCCAGGTTCGCCGGAACATCCCGAACACCTCTCTGTCGACCACACCTCGCCAAGCATCTGGCGGGACTCCTCGAAGTGCATCCAGTGCGGTCTTTGCGTGGAGGCCTGCGGCGGGGCTGGCCAGCAGCAACATGTCATCGGCTTTGCCGAGCGCGGTTTCGATCGCCTGGTTGTGACCGCTTTTGATCAGCCCCTAAGTGAAACCGCCTGCATTTCCTGTGGTCAATGCACTCTCGTTTGTCCGGTTGGGGCCATCATCGAGGCCCCGCACTGGCATGACGTCCTGCGCGTACTGGCTTCGCGCCGCCGCGTGTCTGTGGTCCAGGTCGCGCCCGCTACGCGTATCGCCATCAGCGAGGAGTTTGGGCTGGAACCCGGCGTTGTGAGCACCGGGCGACTCATCAACGCCCTGCGTAAGCTTGGGTTTGATTATGTTTTCGACACTAACTTCGCCGCCGATCTCACTATCATGGAAGAAGGTTCCGAGCTGCTGGCGCGGCTGAAGACGAATTCCAATTTGCCACTGTTCACCTCCTGCTGCCCGGGCTGGGTGAACTGGGTGGAGATCAACCGGCCAGACCTGCTGGGCCATCTCAGCACGACGAAGTCACCCCAACAGATGCAGGGCGCAATAACCAAGCGTGGCTCCTTTGCCCGGTCGCTTGGGCCGGATTTCGCGAACGGCAAGGATGAGCCTTATGTCGTCAGCGTCATGCCCTGCACTGCCAAGAAGGATGAAGCCGTACGGCCCGGTTTGTCTGGCGACGTGGACCACGTGCTAACCACTCGGGAACTGGCCCGGATGATCCGCTCCAGGGGCATCGCCTTCGGTGCCCTGCCCGAGGATGGCGTGTTCGACAGTCCGCTGGGCCAGAGCACAGGCGCGGCTCAGATTTTCGGGGCTTCGGGTGGCGTAATGGAGGCCATGCTGCGTACCGCCGCGCATCTGGCGGGTGCCGGCGATGAGCTCCCACTGGTATGGCAGGCGCTTCGAGGCGTCAGTGAAGGCGTGAAGACGGCCGATGTTCCGGGCCTGGGCCGGGTGGCCGTATGCAATGGCATCGCGACTGCCCAGCGCATGCTGCAGACCGACGAGTGGCGCGAAGACTATGTCGCAATCGAGGTCATGGCGTGCGTAGGCGGCTGTCTCGGCGGTGGTGGCGAGCCCAAGTCCCTCGATCCTAAGGTCCTGGAGAAACGCGCCGCCGCGGTTTACGGCGTCGACAACTCCGCTCCTCGTCGACGTTCACATGAAAACCGGGACGTGCAGAAGCTCTATGAGACCGAACTCGGTTCGCCAAACTCCCAAGTCGCCCACGCGCTTCTGCACACCGTCTATGCACCCCGGCGCTCGAAGCGCTCGCTGCTGATGCGCTTTCTCGATTCCGTGGACCGACGCGATGGCGATGCGGCGGCGCGCCTGTTCCATCCGGACGGCGTCTGGATTACCGCCTCGCACTTTGGCGAGATCACGGGCGCGCGCGAGATCGCTGCCCTTATCAATGAGCGGCTGCCCCCGCGGGGCCAAGGTGTCCACTACCAGCGCCATCGCATGGCGCTCGCTGCCGACAGCGACGATCTTGCCGTTACCACACCCGATGGCCAGCAGTGCCGGTTCCGGATAGAGGTTTGCAGCCTTGATGAGCCCGGAGAACACACCATGCGCATCAAGGTCCTGGAACGGGAGGCGCTTTAACGCGCCGAGAGCAGCAGAAGTCGCTGCTCTCGGCGATGATCAGGCGGAACTCCCCGGTCAGATTGCGGTTGGCGACCGATTTTCGGCTCTTGGTTCGAACGGGACAGGATTACGAACTTTTATTCGCATTCCGTGTGCCGGACCGTTTCGACTCAATCGACCGGCTGGAGACTTTCGATATCTTCATAATTGAACGCCCGGGTTAGCGACATGCGAATAACAAGACGAGATCTTTGCGCAGCGATTCCGCCAGTACTGGCCGGATGCGCAACAGTCCCTGATCAGGAAGGACGGGTGGACGCCGACTGGTCCCCAACCATCGGATCATTTGAGCACCACGATTCTGCCCGCACGAGCTACTTTCCCGAGTTTGAAGCCTTCTCCGCGCCGAGAAGCGAAGCGAGCGTCCAATACCTCAGCGATCTGTCTGGCCTCTGGAATGCGGCGTTCTCGTCCAACGAGCGCGGTTTTGCCCTACACGGCGTGCTCGGCGGCGTAGGAGCGGCAGGACCGCCAAGCGTGACGATGTTCAACCCCGGCACTATGGAACCGCTCAAACGCGTCACCTTGACCGAGCCGACCGCGGACGATTGGGTTTATCCCGGCGGGGTCGCCGTTCATGGATCGGGCTACGCGTTTGCCGTGACCGGCATTCGTCTCGCCAAGATTGACCCCGGTAGCGGCGACGTTATCAGCTTTCTTGAGCTGCCAGCGCCCGCCGGTCGCAAAATTACCGCTTACAACGGCTTTGTTACTGCGGGTGATGGCACAATCATCCTGAAATCCCATCACCGTAAACTCGACTGCCCATCGCAAGGCTACCGCGCGCTCATCGAGTGCGGTGTTGACGGACTACCATCTTCAACTCTCGTCACTGTTGACCCGAGTTCCAACCAGATTCTCTGGCAAGGTGTGGCACCGGAGTTCGTTGGCGGCCGCGTCAGTTGCATATCCTGGCGCGGTCGGGAGTATGTCTATCTCGCCGGTGCCGATGCTGTTCATCGTCTTGTATATTCTCGTGGAGTGCTGCAGCAGGATCTCGCTTGGGGGCCTGCCCGTTATAGAAGCCCCTTGGCCACACCGGGGACAGCTGTAGTCGGGTTTGGTGATTACGTGGTTGTGCAGGACAACGCGATCCCAACACGTGCACCGCTATCTGTGTCAATCATCTCGCAAGCAGACAGCGAAACCCGGTGGCGACTGACGCCATTTGGTGGTCGAGCCGGGTTCTCCTTCATGCCATCCAAGCCGACGGTCGATGTATCGCGCTCTCGAATCTACGTCGGTGACGCGCACTCAGGCATAGCGGCGATTGACTTTGACGCCGTCCTTGGGCCCCGCGTCGCGTGGCTCCGGCCATACCGGACAGGCTCGTTTTTGACCCTCTGTGGCGAGCGCCGCGTACTCGTTGTCAGCGACATCGGACAAGCCCGTTACGATGATTACGGCGCACCGCTGCATACCGAGGAAGTTTGCCGCTGGCTCGACGCGGAATCTGGAGAGGATCTTGCCGAGATCGTCGGGCTACCACGAAACTTCGGACTTACATTAACTCCGGGACCCGGCGGGGCAATCTATTATGCGACACGAACACAAGGTCTTTACCGATTGGTCCCCAGTCGGGCCGCCTGACGCCGCCATGGCCAAGGTCAATGCCTCGCCGATGCCGGGCAGGTGCCGTTCAGGATCGCCACCTTCCTTATGCCGGTTGGCTTCATGCCCTGCCGCTCGCCAATCCCTTGAGCGCCGCGACCACCGCTTCGGGTGCCTCTAGCGGTGCCAGGTGTCCGCACAATGGTACGACCTCGAGCGTCGCGTTCGGCGCGAGCGCCGCGAACGGGCGCATGCGTTCGACCGGGTAGAGTCGGTCCTCGGCACCCATCAGGATCGTTGTCGGCACCGTAAGGCGCGGCAGCACCTCGCGGAGCCCCGCAGACCGTGTCAGCACGGTACGCACAGTCACTGCGGCCGCGGCCTTGTCGAAGCTCCTGAACGCGGACACGAAGGCGCGGACCCGCTCGGGATGGGCCTTCCGCGACGCAGGAGAGAACATCGAGCTCGCGACGCCGTTGCCCCAGAACCCGGTCGCGCCTAACCAGCGCGTGCCCCACACTTGGAGCGTGTGTCCGCCGAGGCTCGGGCCGAGCGGCGTGTTCATCATCAGCACGCCTAGCACGCGATCCGGCACCTTTACGCCAAGGTGCGCGGCGATCTGGCCGCCCCAGGAGCAGCCGGCAATGAAGGCCCGTTCGAGGCCGAGCGCGTCGAGCAGGTCGACCACGACGTCGGCGTAAGCGTCAGGCTGAACCTCTCTGCGAGGCGCATCGCTTTGACCGAAGCCAGGGCCGTCGATGCGGATTGTGCGCCACCCCTCGCCGAGCAGGGGTGCCACGAGTGCGTACAAGCGGTGGTCGCTGAACAGCGATGGCCACAGCACGACCGGCGTGCCCGCACCTTCATCGGCGATCGCAAGGGAGCCGACGCGGGTCGAGACCTGGCGGAGGTGGGAAGGTGTCGTCATTTCTGGACCTCAGTTGCTGATGCTCGGGGCAGAGCGGACCCAATCGGAAGCGGTGACCTGCTGAAGAAGAAAGTGAGCGGCAGATGCGGCGGTGATCGACAGGCCGATGCCTCGGCCATCCTTGCTGATCCGCAGCGCCCTCTCCGGGCCCTCGACGATGTTCGGCAAGCGCACCGAGACCCACTCGACGGAGCTTGCGCGGAGCGCGGCCTCCATGCGGTCCTTGTCCTCGATGATGGGCAGGAGCCAACGGACGAAGAGCGGGAGTACGATGCGTTTCGCGAACCAGGTCCCGCTGCTGCCGGCCCCGACGTTCGACATGCATATAATGCGCGGCAAGCCGTGCTTCTCCATCGCGGCGAGGACCACCTTCACCGAGTCCGAGACGAGCCTGGTTGGTCGGCCGTCGCCTTTGCCGCCGATGCCGAGACAGTGAATAATCGCGTCGCTGCTGCGGACGCAGCGATCGACATCTTCCGACACGGTGGGGCTGCCGCCCAGAATGGTGAGCCGCGGATGGCTCAGCGACACGCGGCTCGGGTCACGAACCAGCGCCGTCACCTCATGGCCTTGCTCAAGCGCCTGCGAGAGTACGAGTCCACCCGTGAGGCCGGTGGCACCGAAGAGGGCGAGCTTCATGGTGTCCCCTCCGTCGCGCGACCCCTGTCAGCCGGCGAAATCGAACAGCCGCGGCGCGGTGCCTCGCTCCCGCTGCCCAGCGTAGAAACAGCGTTTCTATTTAGAGACATTGTTACCGCACCCGTCAGGAAAAGTGGGTCGCGCGTTGAGAGGGTCGCTGCCGCATCACCGGTGCCCTCAGTAACGAAGGCGGATGCGCAGCACCAACGCCTCGCGCGCTGCCAGGGTGAAGCGCGACTCGTCCCACTTGGGGCTCGCCGTCGCATAGGTGCGGTTGTTCGAGATGCCGTAGCCCTCGGACGGAATGCCCACGAAATTCCTGTCGACCCGACCGTTGCCGTTTTCGTCATGCAAAGCCGCCACGGCGTAGGTGCCGGGCGTCAGACCTTCGAACACGCACGCGGCCTGGGCACCATCGATCCGGGCGCGCACGGTGCGCACGCCCTCGCCGTCCGGGAAGCTGGCCGCGTCGGCGAACAGGCGGCAGCTCAGGGTGCCCCTGGCGTTGCGAAAGGAGGCCACCTCCACCCGCACGGTGGCGGCACCCTCATCACGAGCCTGCGCCGGCGCGGCCATACATGCCGATGGTGGGGCGGCAACGCAAAGCGCCGCCAGGATTCGGACGAGGTGATTCATGGTGTTTTCTCCAACGAGATTGCAGCGCGAGGCTGATTGAGTCGAAGGCTGGCCAGCATATCGGTCACCGCGAGGCGGGCCAGCCGCTCGCCGTCGCAGTCGAAGGGCATGATGCCCTCGACTTCGAGGGTGACCGGCCCGTGCACCGCAGCCCACAGGCGCACGGCAGCCTCGCGGGCGTCGTCCGGCCCTGTACCGAGTGCAGCGCGCGCCTCGACCACCGCCGACTCCACCGCGCCCAGGGCCAGCTGCGCCTGCTGCCGAGAGTACTCGGTCGGTACGAACTCGGGCAGCGCATTGCCGAACATCACACCGAAAAGCGCCCGGCGCGCGAGCGCGAAGCTGCGGTAGGTGAGTATCACCGGCAGCAGTGCCTGCACGGGGTCACGGTGGCGACGTCGCTCGCGCTCGACGGCAAAGCGCAGCCGCGCGAAGCCCTCCACCTTCAGGCCCTCGCTCAGGCCGTTCTTGCCGCCGAACAGCGTGTAAACGACCTTGGTGGAGCAATTGGCCCGTTGCGCGAGGTGACGCAACGTCAGTGCCTTCGGCCCGTCCTCGGCCAGCAGCCGGACCGCCAGATCCAGCAGCCCGCGGCGGACCACGTCATCGCCTGCGGCGCGGGCGCTCTGGTAGTCAAAGCTATCGTGGGCATCATTCATTGGTAACAACGTTACCGTTTCAGCCAGATCGGGTCAAGCGCCGACCGGAGTGCGCTCCTGCCGCGACGGCGCGGTCGATCGCCAGCGTGATCTGGACAAGGCGGCTCCGTCACGGGAACGCTGACGGCTGCCGACCGGGACGATCGGGTTTGGAGTGACGCCCATCTCGCACGCTCGACACCAGGTCCCGCCTGGGGAGATCCGCCACACCGGGCTCTATCTGCGCCTCAAGCTATGCTGTCGCGCCGCCGAGGAACGCCCGGCAGAACGTGGCCTCGATGTTTCGTGCGAGACGATCCGCCGATGGGTCCTGAAGATCGGGTTGCAGGTCGCGCGCAACCTGTGCGCCAGCCGACCTCGGCCGAGCGGCCAGTGACATCTCGACGAGAGTGTGCCGCGAAGTCTCCTTCGGTGATGTGGGCACCGAACTGTTCGGAAGATAAGGTGAGGCCCCTCGAAGCGGATCATCAGGGGTAGTCGTCAAGTCTCTGCAAGCGGTGATGGTGAAGGGGTGTGGCGATGAGCGTTCAAGACCGGAAACTGGATGCGGCTTGGGGAGTCGATGACCCGGCGGCGGCAGGACCGCCGACTGCGACACCTTGTCAATGCGACACCAGGGCGACGTCCGGCGATGCGCCATTCCCGCCGCGGGATGGTAGGCCCTGATGAATGCGGGAAGCGCGCCCGCCCTCGGGAAGGATCGACCATGAAGAAGACGAGCCTGCTCGGCCTCGCGGCGGCGCTTCTCACCGCCGGGTGCTCGACGGTTGGCGTACGTTCGGGCACGGAGGAGCCCGCCCATACGGTCGTCGAGCGGATCGGCGAGGTGGAGATCCGCCGTTATGGCCCGAGGATCGCGGCCCAGACTGTGGTCACGGGCTCCAGCGAGGCGGCGCGCAACCGTGGCTTCCAGAGGCTGGCCGGCTACATCTTCGGGGGCAACACGAGCCGCAGCAGCATCGCCATGACGGCACCCGTCGCCCAGGCCCCCGAGCCCGGGGGCCCGGCGGGCTCCCGCAGCATCGCCATGACCGCCCCGGTCGCCCAAGGGCCCGCCGGCTCAGGTCGCTGGGTCATCCAGTTCTTCATGCCCGGTGCCTGGACGATGGAGACCCTGCCGATTCCTCGGGATCCCGCCGTCTCCCTCGTGGAACTCCCGCCCGAGTCCTATGCCGTGCTGCGCTTCTCCGGCCTCGCCGGAACGCAGGCGGTAGCCGCCCGGCAGGCGGAGCTCGCTGCGGCGGTGCAGGCGAGCACGTGGACGGCCGACGGCGAGCCGGTCGTCTGGTTCTACGATCCACCCTGGACCGTCCCGCCGCTGCGGCGCAACGAGGTGGCCGTGCGCGTGACCTCCACGGCGCGGTGATCCCGCCGGGCGGCAGGGCCGGCTGAAAGGGCGGCGGGAGGCAGCTGACGATGTCGGGAGGAATGGTGGATGCGACAGGGATTGAACCTGTGACCCCCTCGGTGTGAACGAGGTGCTCTCCCGCTGAGCTACGCATCCCGCTTTCAGGAGGCGCGGACATAGCCCGCGCCGCCGTCGTGGGCAAGCCCCGATGTCAGCCGTTCAGCACCCGCTTCAGCTGTGGGTGCAGGTCGGCGTTGGCAGCCAGGATTGACGCGCCGGACCGGGCCTCGCCCTCGCCGTCGATGGTGGTGACGACCCCGCCCGCCTCGGTCACGAACAGCAGGCCGGCGGCCACGTCCCAGGGCTTCAGGTTGCGCTCGTAGTAGGCGTCGTAGCGCCCGGCGGCGACCCAGGCGAAGTCCAGGGCGGCGGAGCCGAGGCGGCGGATGCCGGCGACGCGCTGGCCCATGGCGTGCAGGTCCTTGATGGCCTGGGCGTGGCCGGTCTTGCCGATGAACGGCAGGCCGGTGGCGATCAGGCTCTCCGACAGGTCCTTGCGCCCGGCGACCCGGATCCGGGTGTCATTGAGGTAGCAGCCCTTGCCCTTCTCGGCCCAGAACATCTCGTTCAGGATCGGGTTGTAGGTGACCCCGGCAACGATCTCGGCGGAGCTGTCCGGATGGGTCCGCTCCAGCGCCACGGTGATGGCGAAGTGCGGCATGGCGTGCATGAAGTTGGTGGTGCCGTCGATCGGGTCGACGATCCAGGTGTGGGTCTTGTCGGTGCCCTCGACCAGGCCGCGCTCCTCGCCGAGGAAGCCGTAGCCCGGGCGCGCCTTGATCAGCAGCTCGAACAGGGTCTGTTCGGCCTTGACGTCGGCGGCGGTGACGAAGTCGCCCGGGCCCTTGCGCGAGACCTGCAGCTGCGAGACCTCGCCGAAGTCGCGCATGATCGGGCGAGCGGTGCGGCGGACCGCCTCGATCATGACCTGGAGGAGGGCGGAGGCAAGGGCCATGTCTGATCTCCTGGTCCGCAGGTCCTGAAAAGGCGCTCTGGCCCGGAGATGCGGAGAAGTTCGAGTGAAGCGTGCTAGTGAGCAAGGGGTGAGCAGAGGCGAGCCGGGCTCACCTCTCGCGCACTAGCACCTCTTGCTCACCCGAAGTTAGTCGGCGCGACGGACGTATTCGCCGGTGGCAGTGTCGACGACGACCTTCTCGCCCGCACTCATGTAGGGCGGGATCATGATGCGGATGCCGTTCGACGCCGTGGCCGGCTTGTAGGAGGAGGAGGCGGTCTGGCCCTTTACCGTGGGCTCGGTCTCGGAGATTTCCAGCACGACCTGTTCCGGCAGCGACAGGCCGATCGGGCGGCCCTCATGACTCTCGATCACCACCTTCATGCCGTCCTGCAGGTAGGGGATGCGATCCTCGCCGACCCAGTCCTTTTGCAGTTCGATCTGCTCGTAGCTGGCGTCGTCCATGAAGACGAGGCTGTCGCCGTTGTCGAACAGGAAGGAGTAGTCCTTCTGCTCGAGGGTGACGCGCTCGACCTTGTCGTCCGAGCGGAAGCGCTCGTTCAGCTTGGAGCCGGTCTCGAGGTTCTTGGCCTCGACCTGGGCAAAGGCCCCGCCCTTGCCGGGCTTGACGTGGTTGGTCCTGGTCACGACCCACAGCCCGCCTTCGTGCTGCAGGACCATGCCGGGCTTGATGGCGTTGCCGTTGATCTTCATGGGACGCTCGGATGAAGGGGGATCCGGGGCGGAACGCCCGGCTCAAATCGGGACCCGCGTCTAGACGAGCGGGCCCCGAAGGGCAAGGCGAGGGGCGGTCAGCGCGGATCGATCGACTGGCCGATGGCCTCCGCGAGGGCGAGGTCTGCGCCGTCCAGTGTGGCCACCAGCACATGGATCTCGCGGGGCGTGGCCCCATCCCGCTCGAACAGGTGCTCCAGCGCCCGGCGCGCGGTACCGTCGGCCACGACGACCGTCGAGCGGCCGTTGAGGGTGCGAATCTCCCCGTCATAGACGGGAAACTGCGAGGCCGGGCCCGCATAAAGGCGCACCAGGGTGGTGTCGCCGTGCCGCACTGCCCAGGTGTCGAAGGTCTCGCCGGAGGGCGTCTCGACGATCTCGGTCCCGCCCGGCAGGGTCAGGGTGAAGGGCAGTCGG
>VYLJ01000090.1_pt1 | contig 20694 bp, 21 predicted proteins | sample 5114331 | NCBI WGS metagenome assembly VYLJ01 (sample SAMN12291791, study PRJNA351875) | freshwater metagenome | isolation source: freshwater lake | place: USA: Michigan, MSU2 Lake | collected 2011-08-16
GCCGTCGGTCAATGCCAGCTACCGCACCGCGGTCGCGACGGGAACGAGCAACCTGACCTTCTTCAGCGGCAGCATCACCGGTCCCGGCGCGGTCGCCGGCACGACCGTGACCTACCCCGCAAACCCCAACAGCGGCACGATCGTCAACGGCTCGCTCAGCCCGGCGGTGTGGCAGGTGAACGCGGGGATCGCGCTGAAGGGCGGGGAGGGCGACCGCTGGACGCTGTCGCTCGATTGCACCAACTGCCTCGACAAGTCCTTTGTCCAGTCCTCGCTGTCGAACTACACCTACCTCAACCGCCCGCGCGAATGGATCGTGCGCGCCAAATACAAGTTCTGATTTCAGCCGGCCTTTCGGGAGCATGACGTTTGAGCGGTGAGTTCTCGAAAGGCTGGAAGGTCCTCGGCGCCGCCTTCCTCGGCGTCATGTGCGGTGCGTCGCCGATCCCGTTCAATGTCCTCGGAGTGCTGTTCGAGCCGCTCCAGGCCGAATTCGGCTGGAACCGGGGACAGGTCAGCGCAGGGATCACGATCTTCGGCCTGACCGCCGCGCTGCTGGCCCCCGTCTATGGCTCGATGGCGGACAAGTTCGGCGTGCGCAAAGTCGCGCTCTGGTCGCTCGTCGCCTTTGCGGTGTCGTTCGCTGCACTCGCGCTGACGCCGCCGTCGATCTACGGCTTCTGGGCGCTGTGGTTCGTCGTCGGGCTGGTCGGCATCGGTTCGACGCCCGTCACCTGGAGCCGCGCGATCAGCCTGTGGTTCGTGAAGAATCGCGGCCTTGCGCTGGGAATCATGCTGATCGGAACCAGCGTTGCGGCATTGTTCGTGCCGCGCCTCGCAGTCTGGTCGATCGGCAGCTTCGGCTGGCGCGAGATGTTCGTCATCGTTGCGATGCTGCCGTTGCTCATCGCACTTCCGGTCGGCCTGCTGTTCTTCCGCGAACCCCGCGCCGAGGAGCGGCCCGCCGCGCTCACCACCACGACAGGCGAAGTTGCGGGAATGACCTTTGCCGAGGCGCGGCGAACGCGGCAATTCTGGATCCTGTGGGCATCGATCCTGATGATCGCGTTCGCCTATGGCGGCGCGCATATCCACATGTTCCCAATCGTGCGCGACCACGGTTTCAGCCCGGTGATGGCGGCGAGCATCGCGGGCGTCGTGGGGCTGGGCATCATGGTCGGGCGCATTTCGGTGGGCTTCCTGCTCGACCGCTTCTGGGGGCCGGGCGTCGCCTTTCCGGCGCTCTGTCTGCCCGCCGCAGCATGTTTCATGCTGATGGGGACGTCGCAGGAGATCATGCTGATCGGCGTCGCGGCGTTCATGCTCGGCTTTGCAGCAGGGGCGGAGAGCGACCTCATTGCGTATCTTGCCAGCCGTTATTTCGGGATGGCGCATTTCGGGCGCATCTATGGGATGCTCTACATGCCGTTCGGGATCGCGAGCGCGGTGTCGCCGCTGTTCTATGGCATCGTCCGCGACCGCGCAGGAAGCTACGACCCAATGCTGTTCGTAGCAGCGGCACTGTTCGTTATCGGCGGCGCGATCCTGCTGCTGATGGGCCGGTATCCGGGGGAGGAAGCGAAGAGGGAGGCGCTCGCTTGATGGCCACACTTGCGACACCCCGGCTCGCGGACGCTTTCCCATACGGCAGTTTCGTCGACGATCCGGTCGAATGCGCCTTCTACGCCGAGGATGTCTTCACGGCCGGTCCCGCGCCAGTCGGCGTGTTCCGGCCTGCGAACATCGACGAGCTCTCGGCCGGGCTGAGGGCGGCCGCCGCAGAGCGGCTCGCCATCGTTCCGCGCGGCGGTGGGATGAGCTATACGTCGGGCTATGTCGCGCCCGAGGCAGGCGCGCTGATCGTCGACACGGGCCGCATGACGCGCATCCTCGACATCGACGAGACCGATATGACGATCACGGTCGAGGCGGGCGTCAGCTGGGGGCAGCTCTACGACGCGCTGCATCCCAAGGGGCTGCGCACGCCGCTGTGGGGCACGCTGTCCGGTATCAAGGCGAGCGTCGGCGGCGGCATGAGCCAGAACGGCCTGTTCTGGGGCGCGTCGCGCGGCACGATCTCGGGCTCGGCGCTCAGCATGGAGGTCGTGCTCGCCGACGGCGGCGTCGTGAAGACCGGCAACGGCTTCCTGCGCCCCTATGGCCCCGACCTGACCGGCCTGTTCGCCAGCGATGCGGGTGCGTTTGGCGTCAAGGCGCACGTCACGTTGCCGCTGATCCGCGAGGCCGCGGCGTTCGCCTATGGCAGCTTCGCCTTCGACGCGCCGCCCGCCTATTGCGCTGCGATGAGCGAGATCGCGCGGAGCGGGCTCGCCACCGAAAGCTTCGGCTTCGATCCTTTCCTGCAAGCGCAACGGATGAAGCGCGACAGCCTTGCGTCCGACGCCAGGCAGTTCCTCAAGATGGCGACGTCGCAGGGCGGGTTCTGGAGGGGCATCAAGGAAGGCGCAAAAGTCGCGGTCGCGGGGCGCAGCTTCCTCGACGACGCGAAATTCTCGATCCACCTGATTGCCGAGGGCCTGACACAAGCCGAAGCCGACGAGCGGATGCGACGCATCGACGCGATTGTCGCCGCCCATGGCGGGCGCATGCTTGAGAACACCATCCCGAAGATCCTGCGCGCCAACCCGTTCCCGCCGGTCAATTCGATGGTCGGACCCGATGGCGAGGCGTGGGTGCCCGTGCATGGCATCGTGCGGCATTCGAAGGCGCTCGGCGTCATCGAGGCGATCACGGCGCTCTACCAAAGCCACGCGGCCGACATGGACCGGCTGGGCGTGGGTGCGGGCTATATGTTCCTGACGGTCGGGACGACGGGGTTCCTGATCGAGCCGGTGTTCTACTGGCCCGATGCCTTGCGCGAAATCCACCGCCGCTCGGTCGAGCCTGCGCATTTCGCCAAGCTGAAGGGCTTCCCGGCGAATGCCGAGGCGCGCGCGCTCGTCTCGACGTTGCGGAGCGCCGTCATCGACATCTTCGGGCGCGCACAGGGCATGCATTTCCAGATCGGGCGCACCTACCCGCTGAAACGCGATACCGACCCGCGCGCCTGGACGATCCTGGAGGCGGTAAAGGTGCATCTCGACCCCGACGGACGGATGAACCCGGGGGCACTGGGGCTTAATTGAGCGATGCTGATTGATCGCCGCCTGACGCTTGCGGGGATGCTCGCAGTGCCGATGGCGGCAGGGAGTGAAGTTTTGACGACGAACAAGCAAGTGACCAAACCTTATGCCGCGCTCGCGCTGCAACTCGCCGCGCACTCGGTCGAGCAGGAGGCCGATCCGCGCGCGGCGATGCTCGCGATGATCGAGACGGTCGGGGTCAAGATGCGCTCGGCGAACGTATTCGTGCAGCAGTACGGCGGGTCGCCGGTCCGGCTTGTCGTGCTGCCCGAATACCTCTTCTCGAGCTATCCGTGGCGCGTCTCGATCCCCGGTTTCGCCAGGGCCGCCGCCTGGGACGTCGGCGGACGCGAGTACGACGCGCTGGGCAAGGTCGCGCAGGCGCAGAAGCTGTTCCTCGCGGGCAATGCCTATGAGACCGACACCCACTTCCCCGGCCTCTACTTCCAGACCAGTTTCGTGGTCGCGCCGAATGGCGACGTCGTGCTGCGCTACCGCCGGCTCAATTCGATGTACGCGCCCAGCCCGCACGATGTGTGGTCGAAGTACCTCGACATCTACGGGCTCGACGGCGTGTTCCCCGTCGCCCGCACCGAGATCGGCAACCTCGCGGCGATCGCGTCGGAGGAAATCCTCTACCCCGAAATCGCCCGCGCGCACGCGCTGCGCGGTGCCGAGGTCTTCGTCCATTCGTCGAGCGAGATCGGCAGCCCGCTCGACACCAACAAGGACATTGCGAAGCAGGCGCGCGCCTTCGAGAATCTGGCCTATGTCGTGAGTGCGAACACCGCCGGGATCACCGGCACGACCGCGCCGATCGCAAGCGCCGACGGCAATTCGCAGATCATCGACTGGAAAGGCAACAAGCTCGCCGAATCCAACACCGGCGAGACGTTCACGGCCTTCGCCGACATCGATATCGCCGCCCTCCGCCAGGCGCGGCGCAAGCCCGGCATGACAAACTATCTGTCCCGCCAGCGAACCGCGCTGTTCGCGCAGGTTTATGCGACTGAGACCCACCAAAAGAGCAATGCCTTGATCGCGGACAATGTTGTGAAAGTGCCGGACCGCGACCATTTCAACCGCGTACAGGCCGAGACCATCGAGCGGCTGGCAAAGGACGGATTGATATGAGCGCCACCGAAGTCCCGCCCCCCTACACCGCCGTTGCGAAACACGGCGTATCGCCGCAGGTCCGCCATGACGAGGCGGCGCGGTTCAACTTCCTTGCGAACTACAATAAGGCGCTGGCTGGCCTCGGGCAGGGCAACAAGGCGGCGTACGACGCGCGCGTCCTGCCCGCGTTCGAGCGCGAGCATGGCCGGAGCCCCAAGGACCGGTTCGAGATTCGCCATGCGATGAACCGCGATCCGTTCCACCGCTTCTGGTCGGCGCTCAAACGCAACTCGATGGAAATGCGCCAGCAGAATGGGCGCACCCTCGTTCTGCGCCAGCTCGACGAACTCGATGCCCGCGCGCGGCAGTACAACGAGGGGCGCGACACGCTGCAGCTGAACCCGGACGTCAAGGTGCCGCGCTATCAGGCGGCAATCGACATCCATTGCATGCCCGGCAGCTATCACGGCGAGGAGCGCCCCGGCGACGTCTCGGCGGGCGCGAACTACGATTGCGGCATCTTCGCGACGACCGGCGGCGGGCTCGGCGCGCTCAACGACGGGGGTGGGCAGGCACTGGTCGACTGGATCAGGCGCGAACGCCCCGGTTGGGTGCCGAAGCGCATCCTCGATATCGGCAGCACCATCGGTCACAACATCGTGCCGGTGGCGCTCGCCTTTCCCGACACCGAAGTGATCGCGATCGATACCGCCGCGCCGTCCTTACGCTACGGTCACGCCCGCGCGCAGTCGCTGGGCGCGTACAACCTCAAGTTCGTGCAGATGAACGCCGAGGACCTGTCGGCCTTCCCCGACGGGCATTTCGACTGGGTGCAGACGACGATGTTCCTGCACGAGCTGTCGGGCACCGCGCTGCCGCGCATCATCGGCGAGGGGGTGCGCGTGCTGGCGCCGGGCGGGCTGATGCTGCACCTCGAACAGCCGCAATATTCGGACGAGATGCCGCTCTACGAGCAGTTCATCCGCGACTGGGACGCGTTCAACAACAACGAACCGTTCTGGTCGGCGATGCACGCTTTGGACCTCAAATCGATCATGGTCGAGGCGGGGCTGCCGCGCGACAGCCTGTTCGTCACCGGCGTCCGCGCCGTCGTCGACGAAGAGATCTTCCCGCGCCAGGACACCGGCGTCGAGGACCACGGCCGCGCGGCGGTGTGGAACGCGTACGGGGCGTGGAAGTGAAGGCTAACCGCTTCCCCGAGCGGAGCGAGGGGCAGTATCGAGTGGAGCGAGATTGCGCTCTCGCGGCGGAGGGGTCTCGCTGGCGCTCGACAGTGCCCCTCGCTTCGCTCGGGGATACGGGTAAATGACCGACATCGACTGGATCGCGCGCGCAGGAGCCAAGGCCAAAGGCAAACGCCCGCAGTATTTCGAGGACCCCGCGATCGACCGCACGCTGTCGATCGTCATGGCGGTCGCGGGCGAGGTCGCGGTGATGCGCGAACGCATGGACACGATCGAACGCCTGCTCGACGCCAAGGGCAGCATCACGCGCGCCGACATCGAGGCCTATGTCCCCGACCGTCAGGCGGGGCAGGAGCGCGGGCTGCTGCAAAAGGAATATGTCGCGCGCATCCTGCGCGGCGTGCAGCAGGACATGGAGGCGCTCGCCGAACAGGGTCCGAGCGTCGAGGACCTGAGCCGCGAATTGCGCGACCTGTGACGGGGATGCCGCATCGCACGGTGCGCGGGCGCATCGCTTATACCTCTAAAAAGCCCGAGATGCTGGGCGCGACGCGCGGGCGCGAGTGGTTCCACTTCACGCACCACGGCGACGGTTCGGTCGTGATGAACGCACACTGCGAGATCGAGGAACCCGCGCCCACCGTCATGCGCGACGTCGTGTTGAGCCTCGACCCACAGGGCCGTGCGCGCAACTGCCATGTCAATCTCGTCGTCGGCGATGCGCCGATGGGCAGCGGCTGGTTCGACCTGAGCCATCGCGAGAGTGGTGGCGGCACCGTGACCTGCGAGAGCAACAGCGCGACGCTGGGACGGCTGTCGCAGCGGATCGACTTCGACCACCGCCCCGACGGTTTCGGCACGCACCCGATCGTCGGCGACGGCTATCTGACGCGCTGCATGGACGTGAGCAAAGGCCCGCACCGCCGCAAGATCCGCGTCTTCGTGCCGAGCCCCGATCATCGCGGCGCCACCCCGCCGCTGATCGCCGAAGTGCGCATCGATCTCGAATATCTCGGCGACGAGACCGTCACCGTCGCGGCGGGCACGTTCGATGCCCGCAAATTCGCGTTCGTCGACGACAGCGACACCGGCATGGGCGGCAAGACGCACCCGCGCTACGAGATGTGGGTGACGGCGGACGACGACCACCTCTTCGTCCAGGGCGGCGTCGGGGGGTATATGGCGACGTGGTATGAGCTGGTGGAGCTCGAGCGGGGGTGAAACTCGTCCGCGCGTGGGATCATGCTGTGGTTCTAGGACGGGGTCTCAGTCGGCACCCGTTTGCCGCTTATATCGGCCGGCACGCACGGGCCCGGCCAAGCCTTGACCCCGTTCCGCGCGATTAGCGAAGATGCCGGAGACAACTCGTATTGAGATGCTGCGTCTGGCTTAACGCGGTAGCCTTGAGCAGTTTGAACGAGGTCGCGCGCTAAAGGAATTGCACCGGTCGGCATGATGGGAAGCTGAGATGTGTTGGGCCACCTCTCACGAATTTTCACCATCGCCCGCTCGCGGAATCGCGTTGAGAGTTTCGGGTCTTGCCCCTTTGAGAACGAAAGCCAAGCACAGCCTAAATTGTCGGGCATGTCCATCACGGATGCCAAAGACTCCTCGTCGTTCTTACCCCGCCAAACCGCCGCATGAATGGTCATTCTTGATACACTGGAGAGTCGTCTCAAATCGTCTTCGTCGGAAGCATCGACGTGAAGACCCTCAGACTCTGCGGCTGCGCTCAATATCGCTAGAAATTCGCTACGCTCCCCGTCAGTAGGGAGGGGCACCTCAAAAGCAGCGACAGTTCGTGCGCTTTCGGGTTGCGGCTGAACGGCGCAGGCTCCACAGGCAGAGAGTAGAGCCAGTGCGACCGCCGCCCAGCATCTCCGAAGTGTTGAAGCGCGACGCGGCGAAGTCGATCGCGACACTGAACTTACCCCTCCCGCAACGGCGCGAACAGCCGGTCGATCATCGCTTTCGCCCGCGCGCCGCGGTCGGCGTCGTCGGGGGCCTTGCCTTCGAGCGTCAGCAGGCGTTCTTCCTGCACCCACATTTCCTGCGCGATGTTGAGCATCACTTCGTAGAGCCGGTCGGTGCCGGGGTCGGCGAAGAAGGGGGGGCGGGTCATTTTCACTTCCCTCTCCCTGAAGGGGAGAGGGACAGGCGCGCAGCGCCAGGGTGAGGGCACAACGGGGAGGCCAGTACTGCCCGCACCCTGCGCGGGTTGCGACCCCGCGCTGTCCCTCTCCCCTTCAGGGAGAGGGGCTTCACTTCCACGCGCCGTAGCCGAACCACATCACCCCCTCGGTCAGCCGCCCCGTCGTCGCGGCACCCACGTCCGCGCTCGCGCCCGCGTCGATCGCGTCGGCGCCGTAAATCCCGAGCGCGGGCACGACGAACTGGAAATAGCCGTCGCGCGCGAACCCCGCCGCTTCGCACAGCGCGGGCGGGCTCTGGTCGCGGTAATGCTTGTAATAGGGCTCGGCGTTGTACGCGCTGTCCCAGTCGAGGTAGAAACCCTCGAACGCGGGCATCTGGTCGTTCGGCGGCAGCTCCATGTGGAGCATCATGCCCCCGGGGCGCAGCACGCGATACGCCTCGGACAGCGTGTTGCGCAGCATCGCGGGCGGCAGTTCGTGGAGGAACATCGACGAGAAGACGAGGTCGAAGCTGGCGTCGGGAAAGGCCAGCGCATCGGCGCGCATCTGGACGAAATCGGCCTCCACCCCCTGCAGCTTTGCACGCGCCGAGGCGTATTCGAGGCACGGCCCCGCCGCGTCAACGCCGGTCAGCCGCGCACCCGGAAACGCCTGCTTCCACGGCAGCGAATTGTGCCCCACCGTGCAGCCGAGATCGAGGATGTCCTTGGGCGCGAAGTCGGGAAAGCGCGCGCGGACATAGCGCGCCATCGACAGGCCAATGTCGTCGAGGTTCGCGCCCATCAGCCCCATCGAGAAGACCGCCAGCCCGCGATCATAGGTCGCACCGGGGGCAAGACCGCCGGCGCCGACATACGACCCCGGCATCAGGTGGACGTCGATCTTCGCGACATTGCCCGGCACGTCGAGGTCGGGGTCGAGCGTGACGCTGCCCGGTCCTTTGGCGGTGGCGGCGATGTCCGCGAGCCGCCCGGCGTCGCGCGCCACCCCTGCCGCGACACTCTCCCACACCATCTTCTGCGCCGCGACCCTGAGCGTCGAATAGGTGGCGAAGGCGACGTCGCCCCTGAGCGCCGAATGCGCTTCGTCGCTCGTCGCAGGATCGCGACCATGCTGCGCAGCAAATGCGGGGGCGGCGCGACGGTCGTAAGCCGTCTTCAGGTCACCCGCGAGGTCGTTGAGCACGAAGCTCCTCAGGCCCGAAACGAACCGCGCCCGCGCCGCTTCGTCGGGCGTCGGATTGGCGGCCATGGCGTGCTGCAGCGTCGGAATCATGTCTGCGACAGGCTCAGGCAATTGCCATCGGGGTCGTTGAACCACGCGACCTTCGCGCCGCCGTCGGGCGCGCTCCAGACGCCATTTTCGTCCTGCCCCATGCCGTCGTAGATCGTCATCGCGATTCCCTTGGCCTTCAGCGCTGCCGCTGTCGCGCCGATGTCGGCAACGTCCCATCCGATGGTCGGATGCCCGGTCGCCTTCCAGTCGGGCAGCGCGGTCAGGCGCATCAACCCGCCGCCGAACGCAAAGAAATCGCCGAAGTCGTCGCTGCTCTTGTGCGCCATGCCGAGCGTGTCGCGGTAAAAGGCGATGCCCCTGTTGCGGTCGGTTACGTTGACGAAGGCGACGGGCGTTGCAGTCGTGAGATCGGTCATGCGAATCCCTCCATGATGCGCGGACAGGCTAGCGCACCCGCCACTCGTCGCAAAGCGTGCGGCGCACGGGTTGTCCGCCCTCGAACCATTGCCAGGTCCGCGCGCGGCTGTTGCCGTCGGCGCTCAGCTCGATCATCTCGGTGAAGTACGCGCCAAGTGACTCTGGCGCCACGTCCTTGCGGTCGAGGCGCAGCATGACGATGCCGTGGTGCGTCTCCCAGCCGGTGCCGCTGAACCGGTCGGTGTCCCAGTGGAGCAGGCCGTCGTGATAGACGCCGCCAAAGCTGCGCGCCTCGGTACGACCGTCAGGCCATTCGAGCCGGTTCGACTGGATATACGCGTAAGGCCCGTCAGCCGGGAAGTCGCATGTCGTCCACATGCGGTGCTCGTCGACCAGCGTGAAATCGCGCGCGACGTGGCGATACACACCTTCCCACTCGCCCGCGTGGCGCAGCATGTTCGGCATGGCCTGGGCAAAGGTTGCGCTCATCGTCTTTCCTTTCGTCATCCCCGCGCAGGCGGGGATCCAACTCCCGCCGCCCGTTCAGGAGTTGGGTCCCCGCCTGCGCGGGGACGACGCACGTGAGGAGCCGCACTCATTTCTGCAGCTGGTTCATCTCGATCAGCACGCCGTCGGGGTCGAAGAAATTGCACCCGATGACGCGGATCGGCGGGCCGCCGTTGCGCCCCGGGTAGACCTGCTCGCGCGGCGGGCCGGTGACGGTGACGCCGGGGACTTTGGCGGCCGCCGCGCATTTGCCCGGCACATCGTCGGTGTTTGTCACGATCACCACGCCGCCCGGCCCCATGCGGCGCGGATAAGGCTTGGCGGGGAGCTTCGGCGTCACCCACTGGATGAGGCCGATCCAGCCGATATACGGGTCGTTGCTGTTGAGCAGCACCAGCCGCGCCTTGGCGCCCGGTGGTCCGGCGGGAAGGGCGACGCCCGACATCGTCGTGATCGTGTCGTAATTGACCTTCAGGCCCATGACATCGCGGTACAGCTTCAGCGAGGCGTCCATGTCGCGCACGATGATCGTCGCGCGGCGGATGTCGGTGGGCACGCGCTCGGCGGGCTTCTCAACGCCTGCCGCGACATCGGTGCGTTGGCCTGCAGGGAGCGCGGCCTGCGGCGCGGCGGCGGCAAGGAGCAGGGTCAGCATCATGCGAAATTCTCCTCGGCATAGGCCTGAATGGGCGCGGCCTGGCCTGTCTGACGGATGATCGCCTGCGTGCGGAAAAAGCGCGTCAGCCCCGCGTCGCCCATGCGGCTCGGCCCCATGCCGCTCATCTTGAAGCTCGAATTCTCGGCGTCCCACACCGCCGCCGTCATCGACCCGTCGTTGATCGAGATCGCGCCCGCCTCGAGTCGTTCGCCCACGCGGATTGCCTCGGCCTCCTCGCCGACCACGGCCGCGCTCAGGCCGTAGATCGAATCGTTCGACATGCGGATCGCGTCCTCGATGTCGTCGAACACAGTGACGGGGATGACCGGCCCGAACGTCTCGTCACGGACGATGCCCATGTCGGGCGTGACGCCGGTCAGCACCGTGGGCTTCAGGTACTTGCCGCCGCCCAAGGTCTCGACGGTCCCGCCTGCGAGCACGGTCGCGCCCATCGCGCGCGCCTCGTCGAGTTGCGCCTGCACCTTGTCGGCCTGTGCGGGGAAGATGAACGGCCCGATCTCGCCCTTGTCGATGTCGGGGTAGTTGACGCGGACGGCCTGCGCACCGGCGACGAGGGCGTCAAGGAACGCCTCGGCGATGCTGCGGTGGACATAGACCCGCTCGATCGACTGGCATGCCTGACCGTTCGCCGCGACGCTCGAGCGCAGCGCGATCGCGGCGGCGTGCGCGGGGTCGGCGCTCGCGAGGACGATCATCGGATCCTTGCCGCCGAGTTCGAGATTCGCCGGAATGAACGCGCGCGCGCAGGCCTCGGCGACCTTGCGCCCCGTCGCGACCGATCCGGTAAAGCAGACATAATCGACATTCTCGACGATCGCCTGACCGGTCGCGGCGTCGCCCTCGACGATCGCGACGACGCTGGCGAGTTCGGGAATTCCCGCGACGGTTTCGCGCAGCACGGGGATGAAGCGCGGCGTGACTTCGGACGGCTTGATGAGCGCCGCGCATCCTGCCGCGAGCGCCGGGATCGCGTCGATCAGCCCCAGCAGCAGCGGGAAATTCCACGGCGCGATGACGCCCAAAAGAGGATAGGGCACATGGCGGCTGTCGAGCCGCACGCCCGGCGTCGCGCTTGGCACGTCAGTGTTGTCGAGCCCCGCGATGATCGCCGGCGCAGTCGCGGCCCAGCGGCGCAGCGTGCCCGCGATGCTCATCACTTCGACCTTGGCGATGCCGACGCGGCCGGTGTCGATGCTCAGCTTCTCGACCAGCACGGGGGCGGCGCTCTCGATGGCGACGGCCCAGCGGTTCAGGACGGCGGCGCGGCCGTCTGCCCCCAGCGTTGCCCAGGCGGGCTGTGCAGCGCGGAGACGCCCGGCCTCGGCTTTGATGGTCTCGGGCGTGGCGCAGTCGATCTCATGGTCGAACTCACCCGTACGCGGATTGCGAACCTTCACTGCTGCCCCTCCCATGTATCGACGACCTCCCCCCCGGTCGCGAACCAGGCGCCGCGCGCCTTCAAGTCCGCCAGCAGCCCTTCGAACGCGCCGATCCGGTAAGGCAGGCCCATGATGTAGGGCGTGACGTGCAACGGCAGCATGCGGCCGCCGTATGTCTCCGCCTCGCGCGCCAGCCAGTCGAAGGCGTCGCGCATGCTTTCGGCATAGCTGTCGGCCGATTTCTGCTGCACCGTCACGATCTGCCGGTCGCTGAGCTCGTGATTGAGCGGCAGGTTGATCAGCCCGTTCGCAAAGCGGTACGGCAGTTCGTCGTTCACCCAGTCGCAGCAATAGCGCACCCCGCCCTCGCGCAGCAGATCGGGCGTGTTCCAGCTCTGCGACCGTGCGATGCTCAGCCAGCCCTGCGGGCGCGTGCCGGTAGCGCGCTCGAGCGTGTCGAGGCTGGTCGCGATCAGTGCGCGTTCGTCGGCCTCGGGCAGGCCGGTCGCAATCGTCCCGTTCATGTCGGTCGAATGCGCGACGATCTCGTGGCCCGCCCCCACGATGTCCGCGACCAGTTCCGGATAGCGTTCGGCGATCGCGCTGTTGGTGGCGACCGAAACCCGCGCGCCGACCTTCGCGAAGGCATCGAGCAGCCGGTAGATGCCGATCCGCGTCCCGTACTCGCGTGCCGTATAATGGCGATAGTCGGGATAGGCGGTCTGCATGTGCCCCGGCGCGCGGAACGGCGCGTCGCTGGGCGTCAGCGGAAACCATTCGAGGCTGGCGCAGATCCAGACCGCGACCTTGGCCCGATCCGGCCACGTCACGGGCGTGCGGTCCCTCAGCGCCGACCAGTCGAACAGCTCGTGGTCATAGCCATGATGGCGTTTGGGGTAATCGAGATAGGCGGGATCGAGCGTCACTGCTGCGTCGCCCAAGCATCCGCAATCGCGCCCGACGTCGTCAGCCACGCGCGCCCGTCGGCGGCGATTTCGCGCAAAGCCTCCTCGAACGGGCCGATACGGTGCGGCTGGCCGATCAGATAGGCGTGGAGCGGAATGCACATCACTGTGCCGCCCTCTTGCGCCAGCCGCCGGTATTGGCGGACCAGCGTGTCGGCGTACTCGCGGCCCGACATGTTGTAGACGAAGAAGCCGTAATGGTCGTTGACCTCGAGGCTGTAAGGCATTGAGATCAGGTCACCTTTCCGGGTCCGCACCCGCTGCGGCTGGTCGTCGTGGTAGAGGTCGCAGGTATAGTCGAGCCCCGCCTCGGCGATCAGCTCAAGCGTGTTGATCGTGTGCGTCAGCGCGGGCGCGAGCCAGCCGCGGATGGTCTGCCCGGTCGCTTCGCGCACGGTGCGGATCGAATCCGCGATGATCGCGCGCTCCTGCGCCTCATCCATGTCGTATGCGTAGCGGGTGTTGTAGATTCCGTGCGAAAAGAACTCCCAGCCACGCGACACCCCGTCCGCGACGACTTCTGGATGATGTTGGCAAAGCGCGACCGACAACGACACCGAGCCGGGAAAGCCGTGCCGGGACATGACGTCTGCCATGCGCCAGTGCGAGACGCGGTTGCTGTGGTCGCGGTGGCTCCAGCCGACCACGTCGGGATGCGGCCTGCTCCAGGCCTTGCGGCGTGGATGCGGGGGCGGGTCGATCTCATAATATTCGAGGTTCGGCGCGACCCAGACCGCAACCTGCTTACCGCCGGGCCAGGCGATGGGTGCACGCCCGCGATAGGGCGAATAGTCGTAGAGGTCCGGGTCCGCCTTCACGCGCGCTCCAGCCAATCCACGACCGCCTGTACCGGCTCGACATCGGCATATTTGAGCTGAAGATCGGTCAGGTTCGAGAAGTGATAGCTTTCATGCTTGTCGGCGACGCATTCGATAGGGACGATCGTCCGGTACCCGTGCGATACGCTGTCGACCGCCGTCGCGCGCACGCAGCCGCTGGTCGATCCGCCGGTCACGACCACCGTATCGACCTTGTTGAAGACCAGCCAGGACGCGAGCGGCGTTTCGAAGAACGCGCTCGGCATGCGCTTGGTGTAGATCGCGTCGATATCGTCCTTCACATCGCAGCGTGGGTCGAATTCCCAGCGTTCCGACCCACGCCGGATATTCTGCAGCGAGTCGGGCGTATTGGTGCGCGTGCCCCATACCCCCGCGTCGCCGCCGCCCGCCATATAACCGACGCGCGTCCAGATGGCTGGCATCCCCCTGGCGCGGGCGAGCGCCGAAATGCGGTTGGTAGACTCGATCTGGCGCGGATCGGTCTCGTACGCCGTCTTGAAGGCATGGATGTCGGTATAGGCGCGCTGGAAATCGACGTTCACGATTGCGAGCTTTTCGCCAAAGCCGAATTTGGCGCGCGCGGGGTTGGCGATCACATCCTCGAAGATCTGGCGCGCCGTCCGCCCGTCGCTGACCATCCGCGTGCCGACCAAATCGCTCATGGGCTACTCCAACCGTTGCGTTGACATTGCAGGCACCTTGTGCCCTTGTCGAGATGAATTTGTCCGGACAACTTGATGCAGATTACGCGCCATTACATCGACATCGGGAGCAGGCGTGTTCACTATCGCCGCTGCGGCGAAGGGCCGCCGCTGCTGATGGTGCACCAAAGCCCGCGCTCCTCGGCCGAATACATCGACCTGATGCGCGGCTGGGCACCGTACTTCACCTGCATCGCGCCCGATTCTCCGGGCTTCGGACAGTCCGACCCGCTGCCGGGTACGCCCGACATCAACGATTTCGCCGATGCCAACATTGCGCTCCTCGATGCGCTGGGGCTCGACAGCGTGCACGCCTATGGATTCCATTCGGGCGCGATTATTCTTGTGACCGCTGTAAAGCGCGCTGCCCACCGCTTTCGGTGTCTTGCACTTGGCGGCTATGCAATCTGGACGCCCGAGGAAATGCGCATCTTCAGCGAGAGCTATCTGCCGCCGTTCCAGCCGCAGCCCTACGGCGAGCATCTCGTCTGGCTATGGAACCGCATTCTCGAACAGAGCTGGGTCTTTCCATGGTTCGATGTGCGAAACGAAGCGCGGCTGCCGTTCCCGACCGACGATCCTGCGAGAGTTCATCCCATCGTCATGGAAATGCTCGATTCCGGTGATTTCTATCGTCACGGGTACGGCGCGGTACTGAAGGCCGCGCGCGACATTCCCGCCGTCGATGCGGACGTGCCACCGGTGCTGATCGCGGCCTATCACGGCGACCCGCTGCAGGCCCATATCGACCGGCTGGGAACGATGCCTCCGAACTGGGAGGCCGAGAAAGTCCACACTCCTGCAGACCTCGAGGCGCGTTGCCTCGCTTTCCTGCGTGCAGTGCTGGGTGGGACCACCCCGCCGCTGCCTGAGGCTGTCGACGCCGGATTCGTTCCAGTCAGCGCGCCCGGTTTCGATGGCCTGATCCACTGGCAGGGTGACTGCGTCGATCCCCCGGGCCACGGGCTCAGCGACCGCTGGCCGGGCGACGCGCCGACCGACTGGTCGAGCTGGAAAGCGGTGTTCGACGCCTTCACAGCCGCATGCGGACGCGGGGTGACGCTGCCGCCGCTGGCCATAGGCGATCCGGACCGCCTTTACCCCGATCTTACACCTGACCGTTTCGGTACCTATTTGACCAAGGCATGGGCGATCGTCCGCGCGCAGGCGCTGTTCGAACCGTGGTACGAAGTGTCGGCCGCGACCGCGCGCCACATTGACCCTGCGCAAATCGCGCCTGCCGCTCTGGCCGTAGCGCACCGCGACCTGCTGCGGGGCGCTTACGCCGCAAAGGCCCTGCACATCGCACGATTATCGAAGGGAGAGTAGGAATGGGAATTCGCGAGGACATGCCGCTGCTCGCGCGGCACGAGGGCGTCTGGGATGGCGTCTACACCTATTTCGACGCGAACGACAAAGAGATCGATCGGCACAAGTCGCGGCTGTTCTGCCGCTTTCCCGACGACGGACCCCACCCGTATCACCAGACCAACCATTACACCTGGGATGACGGCCGCACCGACATCCGCGACTTCCCGGCGGACTACCATGACAAGCGCGTGTGGTGGGACAACGAGCTGATCAAGGGCTGGGCCGCCGAGGTCGGGCTCGACAAGTATAATCGCACGGTGATGCTGTACTGGCAGCGGCAGGGCGATCCGTCGCTCTATCTGTACGAGATGATCCAGATTGCGGACAACGGCGTCGAGCGCTGCCGCACCTGGCACTGGATCCGCGACGGCAAGCTCGAGACGCGCACCGCGATCCAGGAGCGGCTCGTGACGCGCGACTGGCGGAGCCTCGATGGCTAGGACGCTCTTCGCCAAGATCTGGGACGCGCACGTCGTCGCCGATCTTGGCGATGGCAATGCCCTGATCGCGGTCGACCGGGTGTTCCTGCACGAGCGCACCGGGGCGGCGGCGCTCAAGTCGATGGCGGAGAAGGGGCGGCCGGCTGTCGACCCCGCGCGCGTCTTTGCGGTGATGGACCATATCGTCTCGACCCGCCCCGGTCGCAGCGACGCGACCGAGATGGCGGGCGGGCAGAACTTTATCACCGAGACGCGCGCCGCCTGTCGCGCAGCCGGGATCACGCTGTTCGATGTGACCGACCGCGATCAGGGCATCACGCATGTCATCTCGCCCGAACTCGGCATCGTACTGCCCGGGCTGACGCTGGTGGCACCCGACAGCCACACCTGCACACAAGGGGCGTTTGGCGCCTTTGCCTGGGGCATCGGGTCGAGCGAGGCCGAGCATGCGATGGCGACGGGAACGCTGCGCATGCAGCGGCCCAAAACGATGCGCGTGACGTTCGACGGGATGCTGTCCAGCGGCGTGACCGCAAAGGACATGATCCTCACGCTTATTGCGACGTACGGCGCGGCGGGCGGGACAGGCTACGTTGTGGAGTTCTCCGGATCGGCAGTCACCGCGCTCGACATGGAAGCGCGGATGACTCTGTGCAACATGGCGACTGAGTTTGCGGCGGTGAGCGGCATCATCGCGCCAGACGCCAAGACACGCGCCTATCTGGAGGGCCGCCGCTACGCCCCCGATCCGTTACCCGACTGGAGCGACCTTGCCACCGACGCGGGCGCAGTCTTCGACGCTGAGATCGAGATCGACGCGCGCGTCATCCGCCCGATGGTCAGCTGGGGAACCTCGCCGGAACACAGCATCCCTATCGACGCCGAAGTGCCGCAAGGCCCAAGCGAAGCCCACGCCTATATCGGCCTCGATGCGGGCACGAAGATCGCGGGGGTCCCCATCGACGCCGCCTTCATCGGCAGCTGCACCAACGCGCGCCTTTCCGACCTGCGTCGTGCTGCCGCGATCCTCGCGGGGCACCACGTCGCATCTGGTATCAAGGCGCTGGCCGTGCCGGGCAGCCAGGCGGTCAAGCGCGCCGCCGAGGCCGAAGGGCTCGACAAGGTGTTCGAGGCGGCCGGCTTCGAGTGGCGCGAGAGCGGCTGCTCGCTGTGCTTTTATGCAGGTGGCGAGGGCTTTGCGCCCGGATCGCGCGTGATCTCGTCGACCAACCGCAACTTCGAGGGGCGGCAGGGCCCGGGCATCCGGACGCACATCGCCTCCCCCGAAGTCGTGGCGGCGAGCGCCATCGCCGGGGCCATCGCCGCACCATGACGCCTTTCACCACGCTGACCAGCATCGTTGCGCCGCTGATGCGCGACAATGTCGATACCGACGCGATCATCCCGTCGCGCGAGATGACATCGACCGGGCGCACGGGCCTCGCCGGCGGCCTGTTCGCGCCGTGGCGCTATGTCGAGGGGCGCACGCCCGACCCCGCGTTCGTGCTCAACAAGCCCGAGTTCGCGCACGCGCAAATCCTCGCGAGCGGCGAAAATTTCGGCTGCGGCTCAAGCCGCGAACATGCCGTCTGGGCGCTTGCCGATTGGGGCATCCGCTGCGTGATTGCGGAAAGCTTCGCGCCGATCTTTCGCAACAACTGTATCCGTAACGGGCTGTTGCCGGTGGTGCTGTCAAAGGAAAGCATCGCTCTGCTGGCGGGCAGACAGGCCATGGTCGATCTCGCAGCGCAAACGGTCGATGGCCATCCGTTCGACATCGAAGCCGAGCCCAAGGCGATGCTGCTCGAAGGGCTCGACGCCATCGACCTGACATTGAAGCACCGCGACGCCATATCGGCATGGACCGCGCGCGACCGCGCGGCGCGACCCTGGGTGTATCTATGACGCAGATCCTCATTTCCGAAGTCGGCCCGCGCGACGGATTGCAGTCGATCGACCGCGTCATGCCGACCGAGGCCAAGAAGGCCTGGATCGCGGCCGAGGCGGCGGCCGGGGTGCACGAGATCGAGGTCGGCAGCTTCGTCCCGCCCTCGCTGCTGCCACAGATGGCGGACACGGCCGAGGTCGTTGCGTTCGCGCGCACGATTCCAGGCCTGAACGTCGTCGCGCTCGTCCCCAACGCGAAGGGGGCGACGCGCGCGGTCGAGGCGGGCGTGCACGGCATGTCGATCCCGTTTTCGATGTCGGAGACGCATTCGATCAAGAACGTCCGCAAGGATCATGCGGCAATGCTCGCGGAGGTGCGCGCGGTCGCGGAGCTCGCGGACGCGGCAGGAGTACATTTCGCCGTCGGGCTGTCGACCGCGTTCGGCTGCACGATCGAGGGACCTGTCAGCGAAGAGGCGATCGTGCGGCTGGCGGCGGCGAGTGCCGAAGCGGGCGCGAAGGAATTCAGCCTGTCCGACACCACCGGCTATGCGAACCCGGCGCAGGTGAAGCGGCTGGTGCGCAAAGTGCGCGGCGCGGTCGGTGACAAGCTGACGACGCTGCACCTCCACAATACGCGCGGCCTCGGCCTGGCGAACGCGCTCGCGGGACTCGAGGAGGGCATCACCACGCTCGATGCGTCACTAGGCGGTCTCGGCGGGTGTCCCTTCGCGCCCGGCGCGTCGGGCAATATCGTAACCGAGGACTTGGTGTTCATGCTGCAGGCAATGGGAATCGAGACAGGCATCGACCTGCCCGCGCTGCTCAAGGTGCGTGAGATCGTTGCCGAGGCGCTGCCGGGCGAGGCCCTTTATGGCTTCACCCCCGATGCGGGCCTGCCGCTGGGGTTCGCGGCATGAGCGCATTGCCGCTGGTCGGACTCAAGGTCGTCGAATTCACGCATATGGTGATGGGCCCCGCGGTCGGGCATATCCTCGCCTCGCTCGGTGCGGACGTGGTGCGCGTGGAACCCCTCGGCGGTGACCAGACGCGGCGGCTGCTCGGCTCGGGCGCAGGCTATTTCCCGATGTACAACCGGCACAAGCGCTCGATCTGCCTCGATCTGAAGAGCGAAGCGGGCCTTGGTATCGCAAAGCAGCTCGCCGAACGCGCCGACATCCTCGTCGAGAATTTCCGCCCCGGTGCGCTCGACCGGCTGGGGCTCGGCCACGACGCGTTGAAGGACGCAAACCCGCGCCTGATCTATTGCTCCGAGAAGGGCTTCCTCCCCGGCCCCTACGAAGACCGCACCGCACTCGACGAGGTTGCGCAGATGATGGGGGGGCTCGCGTATATGACCGGTCCCCCGGGTCGCCCATTGCGCGCTGGCGCGAGCGTGATCGACGTGACCGGCGGCATGTTCGGCGTCATCGCGATCCTCGCCGCGGTCGAGGAACGCCACCGGACGGGCAAGGGGCAAAAGGTCCAGTCGTCGCTGTTCGAAACGACGGTCTACCTCGTCGGCCAGCACATGGCACAGAAAGCGGTGACCGGGCGCCCCGCCGACCCGATGCCGGCGCGGATCAGCGCCTGGGCGATTTACGACGTGTTTGAAACGGCAGACGACCTGCCGGTCTTCATCGGCGTCGTCACTGATGCGCTCTGGCAGAAATTCTGCGAATTGTTCGAGCTCCACGACCTCTGGTCGGACGAGACTCTCAGGAAGAACAACGAGCGCGTCCTCGCCCGCGAGCGGTTGATGCCGCGGATTCGCGAACTGGTGAAACGCTTCACGCGCGACGAGGTGATTGCGAAACTCGACGGCACTGGCCTGCCCTTCGCGCCCATTGGCAAGCCCGAGGAATTGTTCGACGACCCGCACCTGCTCGCAAGTGGAGGCCTCGAACCGGTGACGCTCGACGACGGCCGCGAGACGGCGCTGCCGGTGCTGCCGATCGAGATGGATGGCCAGCGCCTTGGCGGCGGCGACGCGCTGCCGCAGCCCGGACGCGACAGCCGCGCGGTGCTGTCGGAGCTGGGGCTGGACGAGAATGAGGCTATCCGCCTGTTCGAGTCAGGCGCAATAGCCTGATGTGCATTGTGGAACAGATAAAGAACAAATAGATTGACCGGGTGCGCCCGGTAATCGCCTTTCTGCGTCAGCGTCTCGAGAAACGGCAGGATTGCGCCGAATCCGCGCCGCGAATCGCATTCGGCATCGACGATATCGATTCGCGCCTCGGGGGCGGTCTCGCGCGGGCGGCGCTTCACGAGCTGTGCGGCGACGATGCCCAAGGCGCGGCAGGGCTGGCGGTCTTGCTCGCGCTCAGGGCGTGTAAAGACTCGCGCGACGCGGTCTGGGTGCGCGACGATCCCGCCGAGCGGCTCGGCGGGCGGTTGCACGGCGAAGGGCTGGCGGCGCTCGGCATCGATCCTGCGCGCGTGCTCATCGTCCGACCGCCTGACACTTTGGGGCTGCTGCGTGCAGGGGCCGACATCGTGACGTGCAGCGGCGTCGGCGCGGTTGTGCTCGAGCCGCGTGGGCGTGCGTCGATGGTGGATCTGACTGCTTCGCGCCGCCTGTCGCTGGCGGCCGCGAAAAGCGGTGTCACGGTCTTCCTGCTGCGCATCGGCACCGACCCGATGCCGAGTGCGG